>MDTG01149547.1_pt1 | contig 43427 bp, 25 predicted proteins | sample 811421 | NCBI WGS metagenome assembly MDTG01 (sample SAMN05326645, study PRJNA326480) | marine metagenome | isolation source: seawater | place: Pacific Ocean: South East | collected 2011 | reverse complement strand
GTTGTAATTTTATCTATAAATGTTATTCCAGGAATGTATTTGCTAAAGGCAGTAGAGTTCACATCACGTCTATCTTTATAATATAAATCGTGATTACCGTCGAAGAAATAAAAGTTTTCAAATACTTCTCCTAATTTTTCCATACAGCGGATGGTCACATCCATTGTTGTTAAGTTAAGACTGTTTCTATTGTGATGCCAATCACCACAAAATATACCAGTTTCACAGTTATTTTTTTGTGCTTGTTCTATATACCAATCAATAAAACGTTCACAATCTTCATTATGTACTTTAGAGTTGCCTTTTAAACCAAAATGAATGTCGGTAAAGACAGCCGCTTTATTAAACAATTTAGAGTCCTCTCGTATTTTTCTTTATTATACAATAGTTTGTGTATAAAGTCAACTACTTTTTTGACATCTCTTTTTCTCTTTTTATAGCCGCTTCCCATTCACCTGCATGCTGTCTAGTGTAACTTGGATTCATATCATTCATTTCGAGAATGTCGTCTCTAATATTTTGATTACGTTTTTCTAAGTTTATAACACGTACAAAGCTATTAGTAACAGCAGCGGTGTAATAAGCAAAAGGGTTGTTTGATTTTGATTCATCGAATTGTAGTCCTATTTGTGCTAGTTGTAGTATTGCTTGTCCACGCATTTCGTCGTTGTAAGTGTAACCACGTACATTACCTCTTGTTGCATAACGATCGCAAAGTTTCATCCACATCATTGCAAGTTTGTTTGTTGCTTTTCCGTGTGTTAGATCGAAAGCACCGTTTTCCATACCACCTTGCCAATGCGACTTTCCTACGCAAATCAGTTGATCTTGTTCATTAAATCTATAGTGTTGGAATGGAGGAAAGTTTAATTTTACTCTTGTATCTGCTACTGTCTTGGGATTTTTCTTTCTACCAGGTTCTTCCGGAATATGCTCGAACGTCATTATTCTGAATACTAAATCTTTCTTGTCAATTTTTCTGTAATCTATTTCGAATTCTGCTTGTTTTACTTTGCGTCCTTCTGCTTTTGCTGACTCGTAAGCATGTAATGCTAATCTTTTTGCTTTATTTCTTTTTGCTTCTGCTATTGTTCTTATGTGTATTTTTTCAACACTAGGAAGTATTATATCAAATCGATGATCTTCATCTCCTACAAAACTACAGAATGTGCTTTTTGATTTGTGTATTTCAGATAAAATATCACGATTGTTTAAATAGTTTATTCGTCTTGCCATTTTCTCTCCAATTTAATAGTTATATTATAATATACGCACATTAAAAAGTCAACTAAATACTTACATAGGAGTACAAAAAATATGATAAATTTTCCGGCCGTAGCCTCAAACTTAAAATCACAAGCAAGAAACATTCAAGGTAGTGTTGAAAGCCTTGTAGGTTCTAATAATATTAAACAAAATTTATCAAAAACATTTAGTGATTTTAAGGCAAATCCGCTTAAAGCTGCCGGTAGTCTATTTGGTAAAGCATTACGTAGTAGAGGCTTACCAGGATTTGGTATGCCAATACAAAGATTTGCTCCATTTACAGATGTAGGTTTTGTAGGTGATGAATATGATTGGCGTGTAAGAATCAGTTTACCATCAGGTAACAACTTTGAATCTTCACCATATTTACAACCCCTATACGAAACAAACGGATTAATTTTTCCTTATACTCCTCAGATACTAATTAGCCACAGTGCTAGTTATAATGCAATACAACCTATACATACTAATTATCCCTTTATGGCATACCAAAACAGTAGAGTTGAACAGTTTAGTATTGTAGGAGATTTTTTCATTGAAAATGCAAGAGAAGGTGCATATTGGGTTGCGGCAGTTCATTTTTTACGAAGTGCAACTAAAATGGCGTATGGAGCAACAGATCAACAAGGATCTCCACCTCCTGTAGTAAAGGTAAAAGGTTACGGTGATTTTATGTTTAATAATGTGCCTTGTGTTATTACACAGTTTAGTGTTGAACTTGGTTCAGAAGTAGATTATATACAAGTACCATCACCTATAAATGCTTGGGTACCTGTACAAAGCAACATACAAGTTACATTACAACCTATATATTCAAGGAAAGCAGTAGAACAATTTAGTCTAGCAAGTTTTGTAGGCGGTGCATCACTAGGAAAAGGTGCAGATGGAGGATTCATCTAATGGCAACATACGGAAGTAGTAGTGCATATGCTAAAACAAATTTTAAGAACAACCAGTATCTAGATTTATTATCTATTAGGCCTGTGCCTGAAAATTCAGATGATGTTAGATATGCAATTGAACCGCAATATGCATATCGACCTGATTTACTTGCATATGACCTTTACGGTGATAAAAATTTGTATTGGGTTTTTGCACAACGTAACATGGATATTATTAAAGATCCGGTTTATGATATGGAACCAGGAATAGAAATTTTTATTCCGCAAGGTGAGTCTTTATTTAGAGTATTGGGACTATAAATGCCAATTGGAAATTTTAAACCACAGAATCTGTTAAACAGAGCAAAGGCAGGTGGACTTAGTTTAGATAATGCTGTAAGCGAAATACAGTCGAAAGTTCCTAATCTTCAACAAGCGGCAAATATTGACATAAACGGAACACTATCAGGAGTTCAAAGCCAGGCACAAGCGGCAGTTAATAGTGCTGTTCAAAGTCTTGCAGGCAAAGTAAAATTGCCTAGCGGCTTAGATTTAATAGGAATAACAGGTTTAGGTAATTTAGGTCAAGCAGGCGGCGCCAGTGCTATAGATGATCTAGGCGGTAGCCTACCATTTCCCAACCAATTAGAAGATTTTTCTAGTATGAATTATATTTTCACACTAGGATGTTTGACACCATATGAATTAAATTATCCAGACTTGACCTATAGATATGCAGATCCTGAGATATTAATATTAAAGTCAGGAGGAGGAGCAGGACCAAAAAGGTTAGAACTGCTTTTGAACAATCTGGCGCTGTAGAATATTTTATAGACAATGTTAACATAAAAACTGTAATTGCACCCACTGACGGTAGTAGGGCTACTAACGCCACTAATATAACTTTTGAAGTGCTTGAACCCTACAGCATGGGAATGTTTTTGCAAACAATTAATCTTGCCGCAAAACAAGCAGGATATGAGAATTATGTTGGCTCACCATATGTACTTAGTGTTGAATTTGTAGGATTTGATGACGATGGAAAATACATGCGTCCAGCAAAAGCAAGGCGTATTTTTCCATTGCATTTTATGAATGTAACATTTAATGTACAAGAAGGTGGAAGTTCATACAATGTAACGGCTGTGCCTTATCACGAAACAGCATTATCTGATCAAGTACAGAAAGTTAAAACAGATATTAGTTTGACCGGCACAACAGTGGGTGAATTACTACAATCTGGACCAAGAAGTTTAGCCACTGTGCTTAATGATCGAGAAGTAAGACAAGAAGAAGCTAAACAAACACCGAGAGGAGATCAGTTTGTAATTGCTTTCCCGCAAGAATTATCTAGTGTGACAGAAGTACTACTAGGAGCTTTAGATAATCAACAAGGAGCTACAACCAAGTCAAAACTTTCACAAGCAGGTGAAGAGATTAGAGAATTTTCTGAAGCAAATAAAGCCAAGGCTATAAAACTTGCTTTTGGAGATATAGAAGATGACGAAATGCTTGAAGTAGCAGAAAGAGAACTGCAAAATGTTAAGGGCTTTGTGTTGAAACGTAGCGAGTTTGGTGAACAAATAAGATCTAATGCAGAAAATAGTATAAACGTTAACGCCATAGGAAATTCTAAAATAGTCAAAAGTTTTTTAGATGGGGGTGATGTTCCTTTTGGTAAACCTAAATTTACAGAAGTAAAAGATAAACCAGGCGTATTCAGCAGAGGTAGTTTAACAATTAGTGAAGATCAAAGAACTTTTACATTTGCTGCCGGTACAAAAATACAAGACATAATAGAAGAAGTCGTAATTTTATCAGATTATGGTAGGAAACTTGCAGAAAATGTAAACAACCCTGATGCAAATGGAATGGTAGATTGGTATAGAGTTGAAGTAAACATCTATATGGTTGATGAACCTGAAGGGGTTAATTTTAACGGCAAGTATCCTAAAGTTTATGTATATCAATTAGTGCCCTACAAAGTCCATGTAAGTGCAATGGCCAATCCTAACACAGCAACACCTGGGATAGATCAAATAAGACAACAAACTTGTAAAGAATACAATTACATATATACTGGTGCTAACAAAGATATTTTAGATTTTGATATTGAAATAAATTATGCTTATTTTCTTGCAATTAATGCAGACAAAGGTCAACTAAACGCAGATAGTAAACTAGCAGGACAAAATAATAGTGTTGCAGGAAATGAGGAGCAACCAACTGCTGTCGCAGAAGGAAATAATGCTAACAGTGACTCCGGAACAAGCCCTACTATTGAAACCACAGGAGCACAAAATTCATCAGGTGGTGGGGGTGGTGAGACCCATGCACAGAACCAAGTGGCTAGGCAATATAACGAAGCAATAACAAATGGTACAGATTTAATTTTAATTCATCTCACTATAATGGGAGATCCATACTACATTGCTGATAGCGGAATGGGTAATTATAATGCTGAAGCAGATCCAGCAACAATTAATTTGACAAAAGACGGCACAATAGAATATCAACGTAGTGAAGTTGATATTACACTTAATTTCAGAACTCCAATTGATACTGGTGAAAATTGGATGGAATTTCCAGGACTCGGAACTAAGCCAGTAGGAGCATTTAGCGGAGTATATAAAGTATTGCTAGTTGAAAATGATTTTTCCGACGGCAAGTTTACACAGCGCCTAAAGTGTATGCGTAGAAAAAATCAAGATACAGATACAAAGGCGGTTCCAGCACAAGACGGAAATGGAATGGTTAAAGATGGTGATAAACAAAACAATTTGAATGAAAGCACAGATCCAACAGGAAATCCTACACAAGTGCCTAGTAAAAAGAAAGATGAAAAAACAAGCAAAACTAATTCTACTGGCGGAGGAGCAAGCCAGACTACAACAAGTGCTGATACCAACAAGGGTAGTAAACCTAAACCAACAGAGACGACAGTAGTTAATAGAATTAGAGGAACATTATAATGTCTGAACAAACTAGAAGCCCCTCTGGACAGATAATAAAAGATCCTGGTCCTTTTCTTGCAAAAGTTGTTAATCACCTCGATGCAAAATATATGGGGTCACTAGAAGTTGAGCTACTGAAAGTAGTGGAAAGTGGTAATTCTACTCAAGGTACTGGAGAAATAATTACAGTAAAATATATGTCACCTTTTTATGGTGTAACACCTTTTGCTGGATTAACAAAAAATAAAGGTTACAAGTACACACAAAAAAGTTATGGTATGTGGGCAGTACCACCAGATATAGGCACGCAAGTACTTGTCATTTTTGCTGAAGGTAATCGAAGCAGAGGTTACTGGATCGGTTGTGTGCAAGATGAATATATGAACTTTATGTTGCCTGGAATGGCAAGTTCATTCTATAATGATGATGATACTTCAAAACCATATCCTGTAGGCGAATACAACAAAAAAATTGAAACTGGTGCAGGAAAAAATCCTACAAAATTTATAAAGCCTCACAGTGATGATGCAGAATTTAATTTAAAAACACAAGGATTATTTGAAGACAGTATTAGAGGAACAACTACTTCTAGTGCAAGACGAGAAGTACCTAGTATGGTATTTGGCTGGAGTACACCTGGTCCTGAAGATCGTAGAGATGGAGCACCAAGGACACAATATGGTTCTCCTGGAACCGGCGGTACACAAAGATTTTACAACAGATTAGGTGGTTCCACATTTGTTATGGACGACGGTGACCCTGCAATTTTGCGTACAGGGTATGCTAGTGAAACAAAAGCAGAATATGTTAGTGTAGAAGAAGATAAAGACAAAAAAGGTTTTGCTGATGTACCACATAACGAATTAGTTAGACTTCGTACACGCACAGGACATCAGCTGTTGATGCATAACTCTGAAGATTTAATTTACATAGGTAATGCCAAAGGAACTGCTTGGATAGAACTTACCAGTTTAGGCAAAATAGATATCTACAGTAGAGATAGTATTAGCATACACACTGAATTAGATTTAAACATTGCGGCTGATAGAGATATCAATATGTATGCAGGAAAAAACTTTAATGTGAATACAGGTGATAACACTAAAATAAGGACAGGGCAACGCACTGATATTAAAACAGGTATAGATATGAATTTTCAAGTAGGTGCAGAACTGAATATGCTTGTAGGTGATACAGCAAATTTAAGCACAGGTAAAGACCTAAATATTAATGTCACTGCAAATGGTAAGTTGACTGTTGAAGAATCCTTAGATGTAAAGTCAACAACAAATACAAGAATACACGCACAAGGTATGCTTGATATAAAAAGCGATTTATCAACACGTTTTGCACAAGGAGAAACATTAGATATAAACACCACAAAAGCAACAAAGATTACTGGTGCAACTATTGATTTAAATCCTAGCATTCCAGCCGCAATGGCAGCAGAAGCTGTTGTAGCGCCAAAAGCCAAAAAAGCACTAGATGCTGCCTTTCCGGTAAGACTACCAGAACACGAACCTTGGTTAGGTCATGAGCATTTGGATCCAACAATTTTTACAGCAACTAACACAAAAGCAAATGATGCTCCTAGTTATGTAAACAGAAATGCTAGTCCTCCTATTGAAACCGATCAAGATCAACGTCCTACCACAACACAATGGCGAGAACAGGCTAACGATAAGACAGAAACAATAGATGGAAAAACTGTTGAAGTTGAAGGCAACGGAATTGTTCCAGGACAAGAAGGTGAAATAGGTGAACAACCAAATAAACCAGTAGCACCTTCAGATATGGAAAGATACTTTGTCAATCAACTTTGTAGTGCCTTAGGACTTGATGAAACAAAAAGTGCTAAACAAGGTGGCAATGCAGAAGCAGTAGCTATGGCTATGGCACAAGTACATCATGAATGTACTTTTGAACCAAAAAGTGAAATTTTAAATTATAGTGCGAGTGCATTATTAAGAGTTTTTGATTATAGACTTAAACTTGCGGCAGCTAAAGAATTTAATAAACCTAAGAAAAAAGTCACTAGAGCTGATAAGGTTAGAATAGCAAATGCTATTGCACGTAAGCCAGCTACTATAGGTAATACGGTGTATGGCGGTAGATATGGAAATGCCGCAAACGAAGGATACAAATATAGAGGTAGAGGAATGATACAAATTACCTTCAAGAATAACTACACTACATATGGTAAAGCCTCCGGTCATCCAAACATTGTACAAAACCCAGACCTTGCTAATGATCCAGTAATTGCAACTGATATTGCTGTTGCGTATTTGAAGTCTAAAAGTATAACCTGGTCAAGCTCTAGTATTAGTAGTTTAGCTAATCAATTTAAAAGTGCTGTTGGATATGCAGATGCTGTTGATCCAAAAACTGGTCTTACACAGACAGGGCTTAGACAAAAAACAGGTAGAGGTTACTTCTATAATTTAATTAATGGTCAAATTACTAGATTGGCAAGTCTCACATTAGAGCCAGATGGCACAAATGTTAAAGCAGAACCTTTACCGCCTGTTAACACTAACAAACAAGAGGTTAAAGGGACAAGGTAAATAGTACTATGAGCACAAAAGAAAAACAACTTTATAAACAAATAGAGGTAAAAGGCACCGGTACAAGTACACAATATGGTGTATCTAGTCGTGCGTATAGAGGCATTTCTACTGTAAACCCTGAAAATAACGAAACTGTGCTTTATGATCTTGCACTTATTAAACAAGATATATTAAATCATTTTCATATACGTCAAGGAGAAAAACTTTCTGATCCTGAGTTCGGAACAATTATATGGGACGTATTATTCGATCCTTTAACAGAACAATTGAAAGAAGCAATAGTTAACAATGTAACAGCAATAGTAAATTATGATCCAAGAGTACAAGTAACAAATGTTGCTATAGATCAATATGAAAGTGGTTTACAAATAGAAATAGATCTATCATATTTGCCATATAATATATCTGAAAATTTAAAATTACAGTTTGATCAAAATGCAGGTTTTTTGGGCTAAAATAAAGTACGCACTTTTCCAATCATAATAAATACAATATAGAACAAGGAAGCAAATATGTCGTCAACAGATAGGCAAAATAGATTACTTGTAGCAGAAGATTGGAAGCGAGTATATCAAAGCTACAGAAACGCAGATTTTCAAAGTTATGACTTTGATAATTTAAGGCGAACAATGATAAATTACCTCAGGGAAAATTATCCTGAGGATTTTAATGATTATATAGAATCTAGTGAATACATTGCATTAATAGATCTAATTGCTTATTTAGGACAGAATCTTGCATTCCGTACCGAACTAAACGCTAGAGAAAATTTCCTTGAACTTGCAGAGCGTAGAGAAAGTGTGTTACGTCTTGCACGTTTACTTTCATACAATCCAAAGAGAAATCAAGCCGCTAACGGACTATTGAAAATAGAAAGTATTTCTACCACAGAAGAAATAATAGACTCAAACAACACTAACTTAGAAAATCAAACAATACTTTGGAATGATCCATCAAATCCAGATTGGTATGAACAGTTTATTTTAGTAATGAACGCAGGACTACCTGTAAATGGAACATTTGGTCGTCCGTTTAAAAAAGATACTATAGCCGGAGTACCAACAGAACAATATAGATTTAATTCAACAAATCAGGATGTGCCTGTTTTTAGTTTTAACAAAGCTGTCAATGGTGCAAATAATAGATTTGAAATCGTAAGCACAGATATAGGTGATGGAGTTATTGAAGAAGAAGCACCATTTCCTGGAAACAATTTTGCAATATTATTTAGAAATGATGGTAGAGGTAATGGAAGCACTAACACAGGATTTTTTAGTCACTTCCGTCAAGGTGCATTAGACCAAGGACCTTTTACAATTACTAATCCAACCACTAATCAAGTGGTTGCTATTGATGCTGTAAATGTAAATGATACAGATGTATGGTTATACAAATTAGATACAAACGGTCAAGAAATTGAACTTTGGTCAAAAGTTGCTTCAACTCAAGGAAATAATGTAATTTATAATAGTTTGAGTAAAAGTGTTAGAAATTTTTATAGTGTATTGACAAGGGTCGAAGATAGAATATCAGTTGTATTTTCAGACGGTGTGTTTGGTAATTTACCAAAAGGTACTTTTAGAACATATTACAGAACAAGTAAAAATCAGCGTATGATTATCACACCAGATGAAATGAAAGGCATCAGTATAAAAGTTCCTTATATTTCTAAAACAGGAGGAGTTGAAACTTTAACTTTTATATATTCATTAGAGTATACAGTTGATAATGCTACTGTAAGTGAAACTAGCGAAAGTATAAAAAATAATGCACCTGCTACATATTACACACAAAACAGAATGATTACAGCAGAAGATTATCAAATTGTTCCATTAACAATTTCCCAAGAAATTGTAAAAACAAAAAGTGTAAACAGAACAGCTAGTGGTATATCAAGATATTTTGATCTTTTAGATGCAACCGGAAAGTATAGTAAAACAAATATGTTTGCAACAGACGGTGTAATTTATAAAGACTTTTTAGATTCAAAAGCTATGTTTAGTTTTACAACCACTACTGATATAAGTGGTGCTATTAACAACACCATACAACCTATATTACGAAATACACTAATTAAAAACTTTTACTCTAATAGTTTTCCAAAAATTGATATCACTGACCTTAATATTTTATGGCAAGGTAAAACAAATGCAACAAATACTAACACTGGTATTTTTGAAAGCACTGCTGGTGTAAAAATACAACTAGGTTCATTTACTACTTCTACTCTACAGTTTGTAAAACCTGGTTCGTTAGTTAAGTTTGTAGCACCTTCAGGTCAACACTTTATGGCAGATAATAGTCATAGTTTGATGTCAGGCGCGGCCGATCATCCGCAAGCAGTATTATATAAATGGACTAAAGTAGTATCTGTCACCGGCGATGGAACAACAGTAGACGAAGATGGTATAGGTGCTGTACAGCTTAATGATATTATTCCAACTGGAGCACAACTTACAGAAATTAGACCTTTCATTGCTTCAGAAATAACAAATGAAGTTCAGACACAAATTATAGATCAAGTCACTGCATACAATGCTTTTGGACTACGTTTTGATAGAACCAGCGGCGAATGGAAACTAATATCAGAAGAAAACTTACGATTGAATACACCATTTAGTATAGGTAAAACAGGAGATGTATCAGGACAAAAGTTGGATGCAAGTTGGTTGCTATTATTCCAAACTGATGGTGAAAAATATACAATTACATATCGTGGTAGCAGGTATATTTTTGAAAGTGATCAAGAAGTAAAATTTTATTATGATAGTAGCGATAAGATCTACAATAATCTCACAGGAAAGACTATTAAAGATAAAATTAGTGTGTTAAGTATTAACAAAAAGCCAGATAGCATAGCAAATTTTACTGTAGATTTTGATTGGGAAATAAAAGAAGAGTTTAGAGATGCAGAAGGCTATGTAAATTCAAAAAAAATACAAGTAAGTTTCTTTGACGAAGATGATGATGGTGTGGTTGATGATCCTCAAATTTTTGATGAGATAGTAGATGAAACTACTAATCCTTTAAATAAATTTATATTTTTACGCAAATTGAAATCTGCAGACGGAGTAGAAGATTTTAATTATGTTAGTAACACAATATTAAAAATACAAATAAAGCAAAATCAAAACGCTGTAGGTGCATATAGTGCATATGATGATAGTCAAGTATTTTATCTTGTTGATGAAAATGTATTTAAAGTATTAGATAAAACAACAAGTACATTGTCAATTACAGATGATTATAAAGCTCAAATCGGCAGAGCTGATTTAAAATTTCATTATGTACATGGCGCAGATGCAAGCACACGTATCGATCCTAGTGCTAGTAACATTGTAGACACATACATACTTACACGTAGTTTTGACACACAATTTAGGCAATGGTTAGATGGCGCTATTACTGCTAAACCTTTACCTCCTAGCAGTGATGCATTATTTCAAAATTTTGGTGTTAAACTAAATGAAGTAAAATCTATAAGTGATGAAATAATATATCATCCTGTAAAGTATAAAGTATTATTTGGAGACAAAGCGAGTGGTGATTTGCAAGCACAATTTAAATTAGTTAAAAATCCTGATAAAGTGTTAAATGATAACGATGTCAAATCAAGAGTTATCAGTGCAATAAATGAATTTTTTAGTTTAGAAAATTGGGACTTTGGAGAAAGATTTTATTTTAGTGAATTGAGTGCGTATGTTATGAGTCAACTTGCACCCGACCTCACAACATTTGTAATTGTTCCCCAAGATGATACACAAACATTTGGTAGTTTATATGAAATAAAATCTGAAACAGATGAAATATTTATAAGTGGAGCACAAGTCACAGATATAGATATTATTGATGCTATAACAGCAAGCAGATTAAAAGCCGCAGGAAATGTAGTGACAGAAAGCACTACTGCTAATGCAGGTATTACAAGTGCAACAACAGCAACTACGTCTACCCGTGCAAGTTCTTCATATAGGACAAGCACAAGCACTAGTTCAAGTAGTTCAAGTAGTTCAAGTAGTTCTAGTAGCTCAAGCAGTTCTAGTAGCTCAAGCAGTTCAAGCAGTTCTAGTGGCGGCGGCGGCTCTGGTAGCAGTGGCGGCGGTGGTTCCAGCGGAGGATATGGTTACTAATGGCTTACGACGATAATCAAAACGATCCTGCACTTCCTGCAGACAAGCCTATTAAACGTTCTAGTATTAATCATTTACCTAAATATTTTAGATCAAGATATAATAGAAAATTTTTAAGTGCAACATTTGATCAAATGATTCGCCCCGGCGTAGCTGAAAAGGTAAATGGTTACTACGGAAGAAAAATTACAAATGCATATACAGCTGATGATAATTATGTTGGCGATGTATCAAAACAGCGTGAAGACTATCAATTTGAACCTGCTAGTTTAATTAAAGATACTTTAGGAAACACAACCTACTATAAAGATTATAATGATTATGTAAATCAAATAGGAAACTTTAACGGTGCCAATAAAAATCATGCCAAACTAAATGCACAAGAATATTATGCTTGGGATCCGCATATTGATTGGGATAAATTTGTAAACTTTAGAGAATACTACTGGTTGCCTACCGGGCCGCAAAGTGTACCGGTTGCTGGACAAACTATAGATGTAGTTAGTACTTACACTGTTACAGCTCAAGAAAATCTTGACAATCGATCATATGTATTTTCACCTGATGGAAAAACACCAAATCCAACATTAAAATTGTATAGAGGCATAACATATAGATTTGAAGTTGATGCTCCTGGATTACCTTTAGTATTTAGGAGTAAGCGTGTAGAGGATCCAACATTTAATATTATACAAGACTCATCCGACGCAACAGATAAAGGTGTGATAGAATTTAAACTTGATCAAAGTACCCCAGACGTAATTTATTATCTTAGCGATAATGATCCTGGAAGTAGTGGAGTGATAGAAGTTTATAACATAGAAGAAGCAACAAAAATAGATGTAGATGCTGAAGTTGTAGGTAAAAAAACATATAAAACAGGAAATGGTTTTGAACTTACAAACGGAATGAAGATTTATTTTATTGGTAACGTAACACCTAGTACATACGCCGAAGGAGAATATTATGTAGAAGGTGTAGGAAATGCAATTAAATTAATTAAAGAAGATGCATTGGATGTACCTACAACATTTACAACAAATATAACAAATCCTTTTGATGATGGAGCATTTGATAGATTACCTTTTGGACAGAGCATAGGATATCCACTTACAAGAGATTACATTTTAATTAACAGAAGTGCAATAGACGGAAACTTATGGAGTAGATATAATCGTTGGTTTCATCGAGATGTGATTGAAAAAAGTGCATCTATAAACAATCAACCTATAGAAGTAGATCAAACAAATAGAGCAAGTAGACCTATTATAGAATTTGAGGCAGGTATAAAACTTTTTGATTTTGGTACAAAAAATAAAACAGACGTAGACCTAGTAGATATTTTTACTTCTGATGTTAGATCAACAATTGAAGGTTCAACAGGATATAATATTGATAACATAGATCTTTCGGAAGGTATGAGAATACTTTTCTTAGGAGATACAGACGAACGTGTTTATGGTAAAATTTTTAAAGTAAAATTTATTTCGTTTCAAGGTGTAACACAAATTGCATTAGTGGATGAAACAGATACAGATGCGATAGAAAACGAAACTGTGCTAGTTAGACAAGGCGATGTATATAAAGGTAAAATGTTTTTCTATAATGGTACTCAATGGAAAAACGGACAAGATAAAACAAATGTAAACGTAAGTCCTTTATTTGATCTATCTGACAAAGATGGAAAAAGTTATGGAGATAAAACAGTATACTCTTCAAGCAACTTTACAGGCAATAAATTATTTTCATACAAACAAGGATTAGGAGCAAATGACACTGAACTAGGATTTGCATTGTCATATAGAAATATTACTAATAGTGGTGATATACTTTTTGACTTTGACCTACTAGGACAAACTTTTACATACCAGACTGAAAACAGTCTAGTTGATATAAATTCTGATGTTGCATTTTTAAAAAAATATTCAACAATAGATAGTTTTACATTTGAAACAGGATATAAAAAAGCCGCAACACTAAGCACACAAAAAGTAGAAAGACAGTATGTTTATGACGGCTCACAAACAGAATTTAATATTGATCAATACAATGAAAGTTCAAAATTAACAGACTTATGGTTGCGTGTCTATAAAAATAATGACATTCAAAAACAAGGTGTGGATTACACTACTACACAAGATGTTAACAATGTAAAACAAATTGTTTTTACAAAAGATCTAATAGTAAATGATGTGATTTTAATTAAAACAAAATCAGCAACAGAAAAAAATGATAACGGCACATATGAATTTCCTATAAACTTAGAAAGAAATCCAAAAAACAAGAATATAACAGAATTTACACTCGGTGAGGTAAATGACCATGTTAGCACTATAGTTGAAGAGATAGATAATTTTGACGGTGCGTTTCCTGGAAAAAGTAATTTACGTGATTTAGGTCAGGTTACAATATATGGAAACAGATTTGTTAAACACAGTGGTTTAATAAATCATTCTCTTTATCATTTGACCAACAACGAAAGCAATGTTATTAACAGTGTTAAATTTGCAAGAAAAGAATATGGTAAATTTAAACGCAGATTTATGCAAGTTGCGGAGACATTAGGTTTTGAAGGCGACGTAAAAACACATGTTGATTTAATTTTTACTGAAATGAATAAAAGTAAAACTGAAACAAATCCGTTTTTCTTTAGCGATATGGTTCCATTAGGAGCAGCAAAAGAATTAAGATATGAGATAGAAGATCCTAATAACACTTTTTTTGCTTTAAGTCAAGTATTTGATAAAACTATATTAGATAAAAAAGCAGTTACAGTATATCTTAATGGAGTACAATTGACTCACGGAAAAGATTATACATTTAACACAGAAGGATTTGTTGTTATTACAGCCACAAAGGCAGAAAACGATATTGTCTCCATATATGAATATGAAAACACAAATGGTAGTTATGTGCCAGCAACTCCTACTAAGTTAGGATTATATCCAAGTTATGAACCAATTAAGTTTACAGATACAACATATAGAACTACAGTAGATGTAATCCAAGGACATGATGGTAGTATTATAAAAGCATATGGCGATTACAGAGATAATTTATTACTAGAATTAGAAAATAGAATTTATAATAATTTAAAAATGTCTTACGATACAACTGTTTTTGATTTGACAGACTATATCGAAGGTGACCGTAGAGTTGTTGATACTCCTAAAGTAAATTTAGATAAAGCAATGCTAAGTGATTTTATAGAATGGACTAAAATAGCTGATACTGAATATACAAAAAATAATTTTGTTAGATCAGATACTTTTACTTTTAATTACGAATCAATGCAGAGTCCCTCTGGCAAAGTTCTTCCAGGCTATTGGAGACAAGTATATATGGTTGCATATGACACAGATCGTCCTCACACACATCCTTGGGAAATGTTAGGCTTCAGTGTTAAACCTACATGGTGGGAAACTAATTATGGTCCAGCACCTTACACTGGTGATAACTTAGTGATGTGGCAAGATATAGAAAAAGGAAAAATAGCCGAACCGAACAAGGTTGCTAAATTTGTAGATGAATACAAACGTCCAGGTTTAACTAATCACATACCATCTGGTCCTAACGGAGAACTATTGAGTCCACTTGCTAGTGGGTATGCACAAGGATTTACAAGCACAGGTATAGAAGATAATTTTAAATTTGGTGACGGAGCACCTGTAGAAAGTGCTTGGCGCAGGTCAAGCGAGTATCCATTTAGTTTGATTAGTAGTTGCATTTTAAATTGTCCATCAAAAATGTTTGCTACTGCTTTTGATAGACAAAGACAGATAAGGAATGTAGCAGGTGTATTAGTATACAAAGATACTGGTAAACAGATAGAACTAGATAAAATTGTTTATCCTGCATCTACTTCCGATATTGCACAAACATACACAAGTGGATTTGTAAACTATGTTGCAGATTATATGTTTCTTGATGTGACTACAAGTTTTGAAGATTATAAAAATAACATATCATCTATACAAAACAACATTGGATTAAAAATAGGTGCTTTTACAGAAAAGGCAAAATTTAAATTAATACTTGATAGTAGAAGTCCAACGAATGAAGGTAATGTTTTCATACCAAATGAAAATTATGAAATATTTTTAAATACAAGTACACCTGTAAAAACTGTTGCATATTCTGGAGTCATTGTAGAAAAAGTAATAGGAGGATTTACAGTAAAGGGATATAGCAATACAAGTGCAACCTTTAAAACCCATCCTGTTATAAAACAACAAAAAGATCCTGTAATAACTATTGGAGGAATAAGTGAAGACTTTCTAAAATGGGCCTCTGACAAGTATTATGAAAAAGGATATATTGTTGAATTTCAAAGTGCATATTATAGAGTTACAGAGTCCCATACTAGTGGAGTTACACTAGATGGAGATAAAACTGTAAAGTTAGCAGAATTACCTATGACCGGCGGTGTAAGAGCTAGTTTTGCTAAACTTTATAACAGAGATATTATAAAAGAAGTCGAATACGGGACTACGTTTGACACATTACAAGAAGTTGTTGATTTTATGATAGGTTACGGATCCTGGTTAGAAGAACAAGGTTTTGTATTTGATAATTATGAAGGCAATGAGGCAGTTGTACAAGACTGGAAATATAGTGCAAAACAATTTATGTTTTGGTCTACACAAAGATGGGATAATGGTACTTTAATTACATTATCACCTGCAGCTCAATACTTAAAATTTATAAGTGAATATAGTGTAGTTGCAAATGTGTATGAAACCATTTACGGATACAGTTTGGTAAAAGCTGATGGTAAAAAATTAAATTCTGAATATTTAGCAGTGGGCAGAGAAAATCCAAATGAATTCTACATACAAACAAGGAATACAGCAGACGGAATATACGCTGTAACATTACCTCTAGTTCAAAAGGAACATGTTGTGTTATTAGATAACCGCACAGTGTTTGGTGATGTAATTTATGATCAAGAACCTGGATACAGACAAGAACGTATAAAGGTTGCTGGTTATAGAACAGATGAATGGAACGGCAGCATTAGTATTCCTGGTTTCTTTTACGACGGAGCAAAAATTGTTCAATGGGAATCTTGGGTAGATTATGATATAGGAGCCATTGTAAAGTATAAAGAATTTTATTATGCAGCCGATCAAAAGATACCCGGCACAGAAACATTTATTGATAAGCAATGGAATAGGCTCACTGACAAACCTGTAGGTGGATTATATTCTAATTGGGATTATAAAGCAATCCAGTTTACAGATTTTTATGATTTAGATAGCGATAATTTTGATGTAGAGCAACAAAGACTTGCTCAACATCTGATAGGATATCAAAAGCGTAAGTATTTAGAAAATATTATAAATGATGACGTAAGTCAATATAAATTTTATCAAGGCATGTTACAAGATAAAGGAACGAAAAATTCTCTCACTAAAATGTTTGATGCCCTTGCAAGTGCTGATAAAGATAGTTTGCAATTTTATGAAGAATGGGCAATCAAGGACGGCCAGTACGGCGCTGTAGAGTCATTCCAGGAAGTTGATTATATTCTAGATGAAAGTTCATTTAGACTTGCTCCTCAACCAATAGAACTTGTTGAAACTATTGATAGTGCTTCTACAGACCTTGTGTATAAAATACGTCCTTTTGAAGTATATCAAAAGACTGATAATTACACACATGCTCCTTTTCCAACAAAATACATAGAAGATACATATGTAAGAAATGCAGGCTATGTAGATTTAGATGATGTAAAAGTTATATCTTCAACATATGATGATATTGTAAATTTAACATTTGAAAATTTGCGGCAAGGAGATTATGTATGGGTAGGAACGGATAACTTATCCTGGAGTGTATACAAATATTCAAATACAACAAATGCTATTACTAGCGTTACAGGTGGTACAGATGACTTTACTTTGAATCTAAAAGAAACATTCCGTAGTGTAGCTGTTGACGATATTATAGGAGTATTTGATGTTACTGGTATAGATGGATTTTATAAAGTAAAATCTGTAACAGGTGATAAAATTACACTGATAAATGATACAGATGAAGAAATAGAGGACATAGCAAGTTGTGTTGGTTATATAACAAATTTTGTAAAAGTGAGGGCTTCTAACGTTGATGATGCAAACAAGATTGCACAAGCTAATTTACAAGATGGAGATATTCTTTGGATAGACAAAGCTGCAGATGATAAGTGGGCTGTTGTAAAAAATTCTAGAGACTATAGTTTACAACAGACTGTAGAAAATCAAAGCGGTGACGATAGTGCATTACATAATTTTGCAAGTAGTATTGCAGTAAACAAACGGAATACAGTTCTTGCTGTAGGGTTACCTGATTATGATAATGGAAAAGTAAATGTGTACAATAGATCCAGCCAAGGCAATAATTTTATTTTGATTGCAGAATTAGTACCTTTAGCTGGCGCGGCTATGGACAAAGAAAGATTTGGTGCAAGTGTAGATGTAAGTGAAGATGGAAAATATATTTACGTAGGATCTCCTCATGCATCAAAAGTAAAAACTAGATATCAAGATGAATTTATTACAACAACTAATTATCTTAAAAATGACATTGTAAAATATGCTAATAGTATATGGAAAGCAGGTGTTGGCATACAAGGCGCAGAAGCGTCTATTGATTTTCAAAGTTTTGCAAGTGTGACACAGATAAGACTAGCTCTAGGACTTACAGCTGAAACAGATGATGCGCCTGTTGTTCTAGCAACTGGTAATTATCCTTTTACAAATACAGCTACAGATCATGTAATAGTAAGAGCTCCGTTTAATCAATACGAGGGTTCAAAAATTGGTGATACAATTAGTTTAAAATGGAATCAAAGATCTAATGCTTATCAAAATAAAAGTTCTATACAAGATATTGCACCTTTTAATAGTATATATAATCCCATAGTTGGCACAGACTTTATAACAGGAGAACATCCGATTATTTATAAAGTAGATGCAGTATTATATGTTGATGCCGCAACTAATGTGCCTATAGTAGGAGATATTTTAGAAACCACTGGTGCTATCGGTACAGTGGCTTACAAATACAATGAACTAGCTAGAGTAGCTATATATATGAAAGATGTTAATGGAACTTTTCCAGCCACAGGTAGTCTATTTTTAAATAACGGTGACTTTGTAGGAGAATATGAGAAAAAATTACAGAGTGATGCCGCAGATTACACTGCACAATGGGGAGGTTACTGGGTAATAAACGCTGGACAAAGTTATAACACTGGCCCTACCGAAAGCTCTTTAGGAGATAGCGGTAAAGGTTTGATATACGAAGATTTTACTCCAAGCGGTCAAACAAATCAAAATAGAAGATATTTTAATATATTAGATGTAGACGATGATAGCACAATAAACAGTGAAAATACAATAGGAAGCTATATTAGAACACTTACTAATCAAGGTGCACCAGGAGCAGGTGGAACAACCAATCCTTTGTTAAGTGACTTATACGTAATGAAATCTCCTAAAACTTTAACCGATAATATTAGTGCTGGTAGTAAAATTAATCTTTTTATAGATCAGCTGCCTAGATGGAGTGATAACACATATAAAAATATAAATGATATTGGATTAACTACAACAATAACAAATAAAGAACAAACAGTGTATGATGTTTGGGATGGATATATAAAATTTAATTTTACAAAGACCGATCCGGCCACCGGTAATGTTTTTGAACCAAAAGTTTTAGGTGGTGGCGATGCTTTACGTGTAAGAGATCTAGGTACAGGAGCAGAAGCAGACGTTGTATTTTACATACGAGACGGATCAAATGGTGTTATCTTTGTAAAAAACACAAATGGAACATTTAGTTTAGGTAACGATTACGGTGATAATGTTGAAATAGAATTTATTGGTGATCTTAGTAGAGCCGATCCAATATATCAAGGAGATCGTGTATTTGGGCAAATTGATGCAGTAGGATTTTCGTATGCTCCGTTTGGTATAGGAAAGTTTTTAGTATTTCAAAATAGTGCTAATATTCCTTTGACAGTACAAAGTATTTTACTAGAGTCAGAATATTGGTTTTATGACGAAGCACAAGTTAGTGGTATTCCTAGACAACCTAATTTACCTGGACCAGATAGTAATGATTGGGAAGAAGTATTTGCTATTCCTGTAGATGCTGATGCACAAAATAATCTAAGTGATCTTTTGTACGAAGGTATGTTTAGTATTTTTGAACGTAAACCTTCAGGTACTTATGATCCTGTAGGATATTATATTAACGAATATAGAGCAAGCAATCAATATTTAGGAACAACAGTAAAAGGTGCTAAAAACAATGATTTATATAGATTGTTTGTATATGCATCACAAGATGGTAATAACGGAAAAATATATCAGTATAAAAAAGGTATAGAAAATAATGTTACGTTTGATTGGGATACTGCAAAAAATAAAAAATTTAAAGGTGAGTTTAGTGCTTCTAGCACATATAAAGAAAATGATATTGTTTATTTAGGCGGTTCTTTATTGGTCGCACGTACTAATTTAGCCGCAGGTGCTTTTAACAGTAGTGATTGGACAAGCACTGATGATCTTGTAGATTACGTTGGATACTTACCAAATGACACCACGCTTTCAGTTATTAATGATAGTACAGATGGTAGTACAGTGCTCAATCAAGAAGCCTTAGGAGTTTTTGGTAATACAATTGATGTAAATGCAAATGGTGATGTTCTTATTGTTAGTGTTACATATGATCAATCTAAGCCAAACGGTGTTGTTGTATATAGGGTAAACAATGGTTTCTTTGAATTCGATGAGATAATAGAAGCACCTAGCAAAACGATAGGTTTTGCAGATAGTATTTCAATATCAGATGACGGAATGAGTATTGCAATAAGTGCACCTTACGATGATCAGAAAGATGCAGATCAAGGAATTGTATATATTTACAGACAACAAAACGGAAAATTTGTATTAGATCAAAATTTATATAGCCCAAAAAATGAAAGGGCAGAACAATTTGGAACAACAGTGTCATATACAGGAAATGTGCTTGCTGTTGGTAGTAAAAATGCAGACAGTATTTTTGAATCTACAATAGACGTATTTAGTATTAAAAAAATAGGATCTGCATACACAAACGATCCTACAAGTCCTCCAACTGGATCGCCAACTACGTTTGATAATAGCTTTACTAAGTTTAGAAAAACAAATGTAGATGATGGTGTAGTTTATGTTTATGAAAATCTTAATGGAAAATTATTGTATGCTGATATTATACAATTAAACAATGCAAATGTAGATTATTTTGGTAGAAATGTAGAGGCAAGAGGAAATCATGTGTATGTCGGATTACCTAGATTAGAAACTGCAAGTAAATTAGGAGCATTTGTTGATTATAGTATACAAGGATCAGTATATGATAATATTAGAACACCCAAAGATCCTGTAGATCTTAATAAAATTAAAAAAGTTATTTTGTATGATACAAAAACAAAAGAGCTACTTGCATACTTAGATTATATTGATGTCTTGCAAGGAAAAATTGCAGGAGTAGCAGAACAAGAACTAAGATACAAAACATACTATGACCCTGCTACGTACACAACAGGTACAAATGTGGTAGTAGATAACTTAAACACATGGGGCACAGAACAAGTAGGACAATTATGGTGGGATTTAAACAATGCAAAATTTTTAAATCCTTATCAAAATGACGTTACATACAGTACAAATAATTGGAACAAACTTTTTAGTGGTGCATCGATAGATGTATATGAATGGATAGAGTCTACACTTACTCCTGAGTTATGGAATGCACAAGCTGATACAAATGATGGGTTATCACAGGGAATTAGTGGCCAAGCAAAAAGCACTACAAACTATGTTCTTAAAAAAGTATATGATAGTATAAGCCAAAGTTCTGTAGACAAGTATTTTTATTGGGTAAAAGATAAGAAAACTATACCTAATAATGAATTTAGAAATGAAAGTGCTTTTAACACTGCACAATTAATTACAGATCCTTATTCATATGGATATAAATTTGTTAGTTTCTTTAGTAACAATCAATTTGCAATTAATAATTGCGATACACTTATTTCAGGAAAAGATGTTGCAATCAGTGTACAGTACTATACATTAGATAATCAAGATACAAACGTGCATAATCAATATCAAATTTTGACAGATGGTCTTGCAAGCAGTAAACCTAATAGAGATATTGAAAGAAAATGGTTTGATAGTTTAATAGGATACGATACAAACAACAGACCAGTACCAGATACTACATTAGGTGCAAAAAAGAAATATGGAATATTAAATACACCTAGACAGAGTATATTTGTTAACAGCACAGAAGCAATGAAACAAACCATTGAACGTGTTAACAGTGTGCTTATAAAAAATTTAATTGTAGAAAATAAAAACTTAACGGGCTTAGATTATAAAGAAGATTTTCCAAGCACTATTTCTAGATTATATGATACATCTGTAGACACTTTTGCAGAAATTGAACTTATTGGTGTAGCAAAAAGTAAACAAGCAATTCTAACTCCTGTGATAGAGGATGGAAAAATAGTAAGAGTAACTATTACTGATCCTGGACGAGGGTATCTAGTTTCGCCTACCTACACTATTAGAGGAGATAGCGGAGAAGGTGCAGATTTTACATTTACAATAGATAATGCAGGCCAAATTACAACTGTGGTTGTGAATAATCAAGGACAAAATTATGAAGATGCTACTACTATAGAAGTAAGAAAGTTTGCGGCACTTGTAAAAGCAGATGAAACTATTAACGGAAAATGGTCCATTTACGAAAGACTAAGCGAAACAAACAGCTGGAACAGAATCAAAAGCCAAGCATACAATACAACGCTATATTGGGAGTATGCAGATTGGTACGCTACAGGTGTTAATGAAACAATTGATATAGATTATTTAATTGATTATTCTTATCAATTAGAACCACTTAATGATTCAGTTGGTGACATTGTTAAAATAAGCACTATAGGCACAGGTGGTTGGTTGTTGTTGCAAAAAATAGATGAACAAATAACAACTGATTACACAGTGAATTATAAAACAATAGGTAGACAGAATGGAACCATACAATTTAAGCGTGGTTTATATGATGTTACTGCTAATTTGAATGGGTTTGATAGTATAAGTTTTGATGTTCAGTTTTATGATGCACAACCTACAGTAGAACAACGTAGAATATTTGAAGTAATACGTGATGATATATTCACTGTAGAACTTGAAGAAGAATATAACCAACTGTTTTTTGCTAGTATAAGATATGCATTTAGTGAACAACCTTATATTGATTGGGCATTTAAAACTAGTTTTGTAAAAGCTCAACATAATGTTGGAACACTTAGAGAAGATATAACATTTAACAATGATAATTTACCTAGTTATGAGGATTATTTAGAAGAAGTAAAACCATTTAAAACAAAATTACGTGAATATCTTTCTAGTTATGAAAAGATAGAACCTACTAATACAGTGATTACAGATTTTGATTTAGCACCTAGATATGTTGAAGGTAGGGGTATACAACCTCATCCTTCACAAGTACTACAGGATATGATAGTTGGTACAGAATCAGATATTACAACATATCCTTATAGACATTGGCTGGATAACGCAAGTTATGAAATTAAAAGCGTAAACATTTATGATGGCGGTTCTAAATATACTGAGCCACCTGTAATCACAGCAGTTGGAGGCGGTGGCACAGGTGCTAAATTTAAAAGTTATTTAGGTGTTAACGGAAAGATAGTAAAAATCAAAGTTGTAAATGAAGGAAGTGGTTACATTGGTGCACCTACTTTAGATATAAATGGAAGCAACCCAGACGGAACTGATGCAAAGATAAGTGCAGTAATTGGTCATCAAACTGTTAGAAGTTTTTTAACAAGGGTAAAATTTGATAGGATTAGCTCTAGTTTCATAATTACAAAGTTAAATGAAAGCGAAAGTTTTGTTGGTACAGGTAGCAAATATGTATTTGATTTGAAGTGGCCAATAGATGTAAAACCTGCAAACATAAAAATTACAGTTGGTGGTACTGAGCTTTTAAATAGTCAATATACCTATACTAATTTACAAGATAACACAAAATCTTATGTAAGATTCAAAGGACGTATAACACTTGATACTCCTCCTGCAGATACAAAAGCTATTACTATAGAATACAAAAAAGATCCTGATTTACTAGTGGCACAAGACAGGGTTAATTTACTTTATGATCCTACCACTGGTATGTTAGGAAAAGATATTTCACAAGTAATGGATGGTATAGATTATGGTGGAGTAGAAGTAAAAAGTTTTGGATTTGAAAATCAGGGTGGATTTGATGCTGAAGGTTGGTTTACCGGAAAATGGGATACATATGATGATACCTATGAAGACGAAGTATTTAACTTTGATGGTAGCACTCTACTAATAGAACTGTCTAAACCTTTAGAAAGTGGTGTAGAATATAATGTTTACAAAAATAATGTACGTATAGACGATCCAAATTATGATGGTAGTACATTTATAGAAAATTCTAACGCTATAATTGAAACGCTTGTCGGCGACGGGTCTTTAAAAATACTTAATCTTGATAACTTAGGTATAAAAGTAGCAGATGGAGATACACTTGTAATACGTAAAAAAACAAGTGATGGAAGTTTCTTAGCAGATCCTAATGGTTACGATACATTAATAGAAGGCGGAGATTTTCCTTATACAACAGCTAGTGGATTATCTGCAGAAGATATAACTGTAGATGGAGATGGCTTTGTAACTCCTACCACAAGTAAAGGCCCGGAAGAAATTATTCCAGGACAAGTTTTAGATACAGTGGATATACAAGTATACGAAAGACCAACAGGTGGTTCAAGTAATATTAGAAGTTTTAATTATCTTGGAGACGGAAGTACAAAAACTTTTGCAATTGGACAAAATATTGCTTTTAATAATAACCTATTTTTAAAGGTAGGCAACGAGATTAAAACAAAGGAAGATTATATATTTTCTATAGATAGAAAAAGTATTATTTTAGATGTTGCTCCTACTGCAAATACAAAAGTAAATATCATAACTTTAGATGTAGCAGGAAAAAATGTTTTAGATTATGGAACTTTTGTTGGCGATGGTAGCACAATAGATTATCTTACAAATATTCGTTGGACAGAGAATATGACACATTATGCTACTATTGACGGTGTTACACAAGATACTTTACTTATTAAAAGTGATGACAGTGCCCACGATATGCCTGGAAATGTTGTAATACGTTTTGCAACACCTGTTGCTAATGATAAAATAATTAATTTTGGAATATTTGAAGGCACTACACAAAACTATAGTGCAGTACAGATTGATACATTTATAGGAGATGGCAGTTCGCTTACATATACTTTAGAAAAGACTCCATTTAGTGGCACACCTAGTCAACATAATACTATTGTCAAAGTTAATAACACTATCTTAACAGCAGGATATAGTCAACATTTTGCTGTTTCCGATGTAAGAGAATATCGATTAGATTTATGGCAAGTGCCTTTAGGTACATTCAATCATCAGGATTTGTTAGTATATTTGAATGATATTGAACTTACGTATGGAGTACAATGGAATTATGTTAGTGCCGGAGAATTTGACATTTCTTCAGTACCCGATCAACAAATAGGTTCAACAATAACATTGTTGCCTGGTGTAGGCGAAACTGGTGATACGCTAAGAGTATATGCAATTAAAGATGGACAATATGCATATGGATATTGGGATAGTGCAGGTGAATTTATAAGCACTCCTGGAACGATATACATGGATAATGTATATGAGTCAAGTGATATTATTACTGTGTATACATTTAATAACGATGAAGCACAGGGAATAGAAAGACAAGAATTTGACATTGTAGAAAGAACTAAATTAACACAAGGCTCTGCTAGTTGGTATAACCTAAGGCATTTAAGAAATGGCTTAATTGAATTACGCAAACCGGCTACTGATGCTCAGTATGTTTGGGTAGTAAAAAATGGAATACTGCTAACACCTAGTGTTGATTACTTTGTAACAGATAATAAGAAATATATAAAAATTGCATATGACTTATTAGAAAATGACACTATAGATATTATACATTTTGCTGACCCACCGTTGATACAAAAGTTTGGTTGGAGACAGTTTAAAGATATACTTAACAGGACACACTACAAAAGGCTCACAGGAGCAGAAAATATTTTACTTGTAAGAGATTTATATCCATGGGATAAGACTATAGAAGTTGAAAACGGCGATAAACTACCTCAACCTAATGATAATCCTGATATGCCAAGTATTATTTTTATTGAAGGTGAACGTATTGAATATTTTGTAAGAGACGGAAATACACTCAAGCAACTTAGAAGAGCTACAATGGGTACAGGTGCAAAGGATGTATATAAAGAAGGCACAGAAATATATCAACAAGGTATAGATCAAAATATTCCTTACAAAGATGAAACTATTACTCTTACACTAGACGGTGACGGAACTACTACAGATTTTCAACTAGATTGGACACCTACAAGTGTAAACGAATTTGAAGTTTTTGTTGCAGGCAAGCGTATGAGAAAGAATAGTATTGATAGTTATACATTTGAAACAGTTGACGGAAGTGGAAACACAGTAAGTGCTCCACAAATGGATTCACCAGAAGGTGATCAAACACTTCCACCAGAGTTTACTGTATCAGGTACAACACTTTCTCTTGCACAATCTGCACCAGAAAATAGCAAAGTAATTATAATTAGAAAGCAAGGAAGAACTTGGAGCGATTTAGGAACACAGCTAAGTAAAGCAAAAGGAAATATAGCTCGTTTCTTAAGGAATTCAACAACTGACTTGCCGCGATAAATACATGTAGGAAAACAAAATGACAGATAAAATAAACGAACATCAAGGTGTGTATATACAAGGACATATTAAAATTTATGATCCTGAAAGTGGACAAGTCATTATAGATAAACGTAATGCTATACATTATGAAAACATAAGTTTATCTCTCGCTGAAAGTTTAGGAAATAGCGGAAACGGTTGGATACACGAAATGGCGTTTGGAAATGGTGGAACTAGTGTAGATCCTACAGGAATAATTACATATCTTACACCTAACAGTACAGGAACAAATGCAAGTTTATACAATCAAACTTTTAAAAAAGTTGTAGATGATAGGAGCGTGTCAAACATTGATCCTGTTCGTAATAAAATAGAAACCAGACATATTAGTGGTACTAATTATACAGATGTATTAGTTACATGTCTACTTGATTACGGTGAACCTGCCGGACAAGATGCATTTGATACAGCTACAGATCAAAATTCTTTATACGTATTTGATGAATTAGGTTTAAAAGCATATGCGGAAGATGGTAATGGTAGATTGTTAACACATGTTGTATTTCATCCTGTACAAAAAAGTTTGAACAGACTAGTACAAATTGATTATACAGTAAGAGTTCAAAGTTTAACAGGATTCAACGAGGGATAATAAATGGCTTATACTATTGCATATACAGACCAGGCCAACAAAGGCACTATTACTATTGAGGATAACACTCTTAACACAACAACAGATTTAAAAATTCCTGGTAGAAACACAACTGCATATGGTACTGCTATTGCAGAAAACTTTTTGCATCTGTTAGAAAATTTTGCAAGTGCCACACAACCTAGCAACCCTGTTGAAGGTCAACTTTGGTATGATAGCACTCCAGGAAAAGAACAACTTAAGGTATACAATCTTCCTGATTGGGTTCCTGTAGGTGGTATTATTAGAGGAACAACAGAACCAGAAGCGGCGAACAGTCAAATAGGCGATTTATGGACTGACACAGATAACCAACAGTTATACTTGTTTAGCGGATCTGGGTGGGTGCTTGTAGGCCCCACATTTAGTGATGGCCTTAACACAGGACCTATACCAGTATCGCTGACTGGAACTGATAATCTTGTTTATAATGTTGTACAGATAGAAGTGGATGCACAACCTATTGCAATAATTGCTACGGACGAATTTACACCTAAAACAACTATACCAGGATTTACTGTGATTAAACCAGGTGTTACGTTATCTTCTAGGGATATAAAAGGAGACGGTGCAGCAAAATTTTACGGAACAGCAGAAAAAGCAGAATCTTTAATTGTAAACAATGTTAATGTTAGTGCAGGAAATTTTTTAAGAAGCGATATTGTAAGCACAACATTAAATGGACTTAATGTTCAAAATAACGCAGGTATTAATTATGGTATCAATTCAGAAATGAATATAGGTATTGAAGGAAATGCTGGTATATTACAACATCAAGTTGCAGGGTCTAACATTGACTTAAGAGTAAAAAATGCTGGTACTTCTAAAACTGTAGTGAGAGTTGATAGTGATCTAAAAGTGGGTATCAACAACGAAGCACCAGAAGAAGCATTAGATGTTACAGGTAACATACAACAAAGTGGTGTGTTAAAAATAAATGATACGACAGATGCAACAACTATAGGTACAGGTAGTGCAATTATCAAAGGTGGTGTAGGTATAGCAAAAAATTTATTTGTAGGTGGCCAAACAGAACTAGAAAATACTTTAAACACACGTAATATTGAACCTGATCAAAGTAACGTTAGAAATATAGGAGCTGCATTAAACAAATATAAGACTATGTATGCTACAACATTTATTGGAAACCTTACAGGAAATGTAAGTGGTACTGTATCCGGTAGAGCAGGATCTGCAGATAAATTAACAAGTTCAACAACATTTAGGTTGACAGGTGATGTAAGTGCTGACGATTTTGTATTTGATGGACAAGTTGGCGGAAGTGTAAAAACATTTACAACAAGTATTAGTAATACTATTGTTTCAAACAAAACAAGTGTTACAGAAACACAAGTAGATGATGAAATATTAATTAATAGAACGTCAGGCCAGACAGGACTTAAAAAAGTATCAAGACGTAATTTGTTAAAAGCTGTACCAACAAATCCGCCGGGTGTGATTGTGCCATATGCAGGTATAGCTACTCCTGCAGGTTGGTTGCTATGTGACGGAGCAGAGTATCTTATAGCAGAGTATCAGGCTTTATATGATGCTATTCTTTTTTCATTTAAAGATTCTCCAGAATCTGGAAAATTTGCTGTGCCGGATTTAAGAGGTAGATTTCCTTTAGGATTAGATAACATGAATGGTGTAAGTGCAAATACAGTCACTAACAACTCAGCAGACACATTAGGCGGCATAGGCGGAAGCGAAACTAAAACTGTTACAACAAAAAATTTACCTGAGCATGAACATGATCTACGTTCGCCTACAGGAGAACAATTTTATGCAGTGCGAGAAATAAACACAGGAGATACGTTACTAACTGGAATTCAAAGATCAACAGTTGATATTGCGTCACAACAAAATAGCCAACGTATATTAACAAGTGGTGGTGTTCTTGACGGAGGTGACGGCGACCCGTTAGATGTAATGAATCCTTATATGAGTATGAAGTATATCATTTATACAGGTAGGAGTGCGTAATGAGTTACATTCTAAACAAAACAGATGGCACGCTTTTAGTAACGCTTGTAGATGGTTCTATTGATACAACAAGCACTGACATTACATTAGTGGGAAGAAACTATAAAGGTTTTGGTGAATTCATTAATGAAAATTATATTAAAATGCTTGAAAACTTTTCTAGCAGTAGTGCACCAACAAACCCGTTGAAAGGACAATTATGGTATGACACAGCAAGTGCAAGATTAAAAATTTTTAATGGTAGTGCTTGGAAAGTAGCAGGCGGACCAATTGTAAGTAACCAAGAGCCTACAAATTTAGTAGCTGGTGATTTATGGATAGATGATGCTAAGAATAGACTATATTTCTATGATGGAACAGATCTTGTACTTGTGGGACCTATGTACACACAGAGGCAAGGGAAAACAGGATTCGAAGCAGATAGTGTTGTTGATGATGGTAACGTTACAAGAACAGTACTTAAACTATTCGTTGGAGGTGTACTTGCAGGTGTGCATTCTCGTGTACAATTTCGTCCAGGTAATAATTTTGAAATACCAGGATATCCTGTAGATGCAAATGATTCTCAATCACCGCAACGACAATTAATTAAAGTTGGATTTAATCCTGTCAATCCTACAGGAGAAATTTACAAATACAACGGAACTGCAGAGTCTGCAGATGCATTAGTAGATGGTGCTGGCACAAAATATGATGTGTCAAAATTTGTTGCCACCACTGGTAACCAAAATATGACAGGAAGTTTGTTTGTTAAAAACAGTGGTGGACTTGCTATTGGTGTAGGAGATACTAAATATCATGCTATAAAAATAGATGGTACAACAACAGTATTTGAAAATCAAGCAGGTGATTCCGATATTGATATGAGAATAAGAGTAGGGAACTCTACTAACAGTGCTCTTTATATAGATTCTACAAATCAGTACCTTGGTTTTTTTAATTCAACTCCTACAGCGGCATTAGATGTTACAGGTAATGGTAAAATAAGCGGAAATTTAGACGTTGTAGGAAATTTAACTGTAACAGGTACTACACTTTCATTTGATGTATCTAATTTTAAGATTGAAGGAAAAAATTTAGAACTAGGTATTACAAGCGATAGTACACTTCCTACTGACGCCGCCATAGACCAAGGAGGCGTAATTTTAAATAGTATAACCGGATCTAAGGATATTTTATGGCGTAATGCAACATCAGCGTGGACATTTAATCAAAATGTAGATTTAGCCGCTACTGATACAATAGGAAATCCTGCATATCATATCAAGGGAGTAAAAAAACTTTCTGATACAGAATTACATAACACAGTAACACAAGCAACCGGCTTAACAAGACTAGGCACTTTGACACAACTAGATGTTGATAATATTAATATAAACGGTTCAACTATTACATCAACAAGTGGATTATCGATTTCAACAAGTGGCGATATCGCTGTTAACACGCAAAAAATTACGGGTGTAGCATCACCTACAGCTGACAGCCACGTAGCTACTAAAGGTTATACCGATAATGCAAGGGAAATTGAACCACTAGTTTTAAGTTTAGATATTACAGGTTTGACATCACCAAACCCACCAGGAACAGGTGATGGACCTACAACTAATATTATTGCTATACTTACAGCAATGTATACAGCGGGTGTTAAAACATTAACTAATGGTGCAAAAGCAGTGATACACGCAGTTGATTATAGTTCAGCATCAGTTAGTGGTATTGATATTAACGCCGCTATGAGTAAATCTACTGTATCAGTAGATAAAAATAATGTAGTAAATGCACAATCAGTTGTGCAAGACGTGACATTTTCTGCGGCAAGCGGTAACGCTACCCTAACTCCAAACAGATACACAATGGTGTTTACTGTATCAGGTGGAGCATGGACACATACAAGCACAAACACATATACACCGTAAACGAATAAATACATTATGTATTAGGGGTTATAAGAAATGGCATATACGATAAACAGATACAACAATGCAACACTGAGTACAGTCGAAGACGGTACTCTAGATCAAACCACTGACCTTAAACTAGTTGGAAAAAACTATGCAGGTTATGGAGAAATACAAAATGAAAATTTTGTATTCTTACTAGAAAATTTTAGCGGTGCAAATGCTCCGCCAAAAGCTATATCAGGACAAATGTGGTTTGATAGCGGAAATTCAAAATTAAAGTTTTATGATGGAACAAAATGGCGTACCACAGGCGGTGCCGAGGTCAGTGCAAGTGCCCCAACTGGCTTAAAGGCTGGCGACTTTTGGTGGGATACTGCCAACGAACAATTATATGCCTATAACGGAACAGATTTTATCCTAGTTGGACCACAAGACGCAGGATCTGGTATTACTCAAATGCAATCCAAAACAGTGCGTGATGATGGTGGAACAAATAGATCTATAATTGCAGCCACTGTAAATGATGAAGTAATATTTACAATAAGTGCAATACAATTTACTATTGATTCAACTGATGCTGAAAATGCTATTACTGGATATGATGTCATTAGAAGAGGATTAACACTTAAAAATACACAAAATAGTGCAAACGGCGTTACTACTACAGGACATAGATTTCACGGTACAGCAACAAATGCTGATAAATTAGGCGGTATAGAAGCATCGAATTTTGTACAAACTGGATTAGCGGCATTTACAACATTGACAAGTTTTGCTGATGTAGGTATTGCTATAGGTGATAGTAGTGATCTAAAAATTAAAATTATTAATGATAATGAAGGTAGTATTGCAAACGAAGTAGGCAAAACTATTAAATTAAGTGCAAAGCCATTAAGTGGAACAACAGAAAATATCTTACGTGTCCAAGCAGATGCTACACTTGCATTGTTGCCAGGATTACAATCAGACGGTACTTCAATACAAACTGTTACAATAGGTTCTGCTACAGACACATTTAATAATGTATTTGCCACAACATTTACAGGAACAGCAACTCAGGCCAACACATTACAAGTAGATGGCGGCAGTTATAGAGCTGCTTCTGTGTCTACAACATTACCAAACACTATTGCATGCAGAAACGCAAGTGGAAATATTACAGCAAACGTATTTGACGGCATTGCTACAAGTTCACGTTTTGCTGACCTTGCAGAAAAATATACTACAAAAGAAGAATTACCAGCAGGAACAGCAGTAGCAGTATGCAGTCATCCAGATCATGAAATAGAACCAGCTAAGGTAAGTGATATTTGTATTGGTGTAGTATCAACAGATCCAGGTTTAATGATGAATTCAGAATCTGATGGACAATATATTGCATTAAAAGGTCGTGTTCCTGTTAGAGTAAAAGGTATTGTAGCAAAAGGACAACCAATATATGCATGGCAAGACGGCGTGTGTTCTACAATCCATACAACGGCAATGGTTGGCATAGCATTAGAATCAAGTGACGATGAATCGGAAAAATTGATTGAATGTGTGTTGAAAGTATAAATAAATACGTAGTTAATAAAAAGTGTTGACTTTAATCTTTGTTTGTACTATAATTAAGGAATAGGAGATATTATATGCCAGTCCAAAATGCAACAATTACAGCAGGCGATTATAACACAGTTCAAAGTCGAATTAACACCATAATGGGTACAGACTACGGACAATCGTTATTAAGTGGACAAGTATCAGTAGGCCAAACAATTACAGACGATCAGTTAGATAATTTACGCACAGATATTACAAAAGCATATACCCATCAACAAGGCACTGGTCCTACTATTACTAACGTAGATGTGGGCGATACAATACTAGCCGCTCATTTAAATCAATATGCAACAGTAATGACCACTGTTGAATCAAATTTATATTCAATTGGATCAGGACAATTTTCAATTGAATCTGGAACAAGTAGTTCAAGAACTTCGCCTTGGAATGGAACATTAGAACACAGGGTATTAGTAAGTTTTGGTTCTGATATTGCTAAAACACAATTTTTTAAAGCAGGTGGAGAAATTAGGTTTACTGCTAGTCAATCCGGCGGATCTAGTTCAATTAATGTTGATTGGCGTAATATGTTAGCAAACATGGGTACTATAAAAATGAACTACACCAATACAACATCTACAGGATCTGGCTCAGGAACAAGTATAGGTCAACAAGATTTAACTGGTAGCTATCAACAGATATTTCAAAAATCTGGCTCAGGTGTATATGCGGCAAATGATTATATTATTTCAGCTCTAAGTCAAACTGGTGCTATATTGTTTAGAATATATTTACAAGACGACAAAGGTGGTAATCCAGATGAAAACGTTACAGGCACAACCACAAGTAATGTACAACATTTAAGAGCATCTGGTTCAAACGTTTCTTTATCAGCACCAACATATACCAATCAATCTACACTTTAATAATTCTTGACTTTTATCATTACTTCCTGTATACTATAGCTATAGGAGGATTTTATGGATTCAAAGTTAGAAAAAGCATTAGAGTTTGCTAATTTTTCGCAAACATTACAAAATCAAAAAAATATACTTTTAAAACAATACCAAGATAATTGTTATCATTATCAAGATGGTTGTGCGTTTGAAGTTACTCCTGACTTAATTACATTTTGCAATTTTATACTTTCAAAAGAAAAACCTTTAGTATTACTTGATAGTAACAGCATACCTGTAGAAATTAAAAATCCAAAACAATTTATTGATGATATTGTTGATGTTTATATACAAAGCACTAACAAATATTTAATTGCATACAACAAGTTTAAAAGTAATAAAAAAATTAAGGGATTATTAGATTAATGAACAAAGGTGTTTTGCTGTTTGCTAATAATAATGAACAAATAGATTATGTAAAGCAAGCAATCTTTTGTGCGAAGCGTGTAAAAAGTTTTACAAAATTACACGTCACACTAGTTACAGATAGTGCTGAACAACTTAAAAAATTTCCTTTTTATAAAAAATATATCAACAAAGTAATACAAGTAGAACCATCTTATGAAACACAACAAAAAAAATTTTATGACGGAAGTTCATATATAGATGCTACTTGGAAAAATTTTTCTCGTGCATCTTGCTATGATTTAACACCTTATGAACATACATTGGTAATAGATACAGACTTTGTTGTTAATAGTAAAAGTATTTTACAATGCTTCAAAACTAATCACAATTTTTTAATTAACAGATTAGCATTTGATTGTAATACCACAAGAGACAATTCTGCAGAATTATTAGTAAGCAACACAAGTATTCCAATGTATTGGGCTACAGTATTTTATTTCAAAAAAACAAACAAAACTAAAATACTTTTTAATCTCATAGAACATATAAGAGATAATTGGAGCTATTATAAATTATTGTATAATATTGTTTCTAACACATACAGAAATGATTTTGCATTTAGCATTGCACTCCACATACTTAGTAACCATGAATCAGTTGCCTGGCCCAAAGTATTACCTACACTGTATATGATTACAGGAAAAGATACACTTATAGATATAGAAGATACAAAAATGATTTTACTTTTACAACAAGACAAAAATGAACTTGCTTGTACAATAAAAGGATCTGATTTGCATGTAATGAATAAATTTAGTTTGGATAGATACATAGATAAGGATTTTGCAAATGAATAATGGATTTTGTATACTAGCAGAAAATAATTATAAAACAGACTATGTACGACAAGCATATGCATTAGCATGTAGTATACACAAAAACAATAGAAATCAAAATGTTAGCTTAATTACAGACGATAACGTACCGAATGAATATAAAGATGTATTTGACAAAATTATTCCTATTCCTTGGGGAAATCTTGCAGTGAATAGTGACTGGAAAATAGAAAATAGATGGAAAGTTTATCATTTAACACCTTATGAAAATACTATCGTAATGGATGCAGACATGTTAATTCTTGAAGATATATCTGATTGGTGGTATAAATGTAGTGAACACAGTGTAGCATTTACAACAGATGTCGTTACGTACAGAAAAGATGTTGTATCGACAAATTACTATAGAAAAACTTTTGTTGCAAATAATTTACCTAATTTGTATAGTGGATTGTACTATTTTAAAAAAAATAATATTGCAAAAGAATTTTTCCTATTAGTGGAAATTATCAGCAAAGACTGGCAAATTTTTTATAAACAATTTGCACCTAAGAGAAAACAAAATTGGCAAAGTTTTGATTTGAATTGTGCTATTGCATATAAACTTTTAGACTTACCTAATTTAAAAATGCCACTTACTTTTACACATATGAAACCCCACGCACAACATTGGGAAAATGTTCCAGAAAAATGGACTGATTATCTTGATGTCTATTTGGATGATAATATATATTTAGGTAACTTCACACAAAAAGGTGTGTTACATTATGTGGAAGATGAATTTCTCACAGATGAATTGTTGGAGCATTTTAAATAATGTTGTATGTTGGTTTTGATAGCACAGGTAAAATATTAAAAATTACTAATGAAACTGATAACATATTGCAGTATTTAGAAATAAGTGCTGAGATGTATGAAAAGTTTGCAGATGCAGTAGAAAATATTGATGATTATATAGTTGTGAAAAAACATGACTATGTAATGGAGAAAAAAGACGGCAAACAAACTTTACACAGCAATGTATTCACAGTAGAAATGTCGGATAATAAAAAACCCAACAGCATATATATTATTCAAAATCCAAAATTAAAATGTTACAGCATTACACATACATTTAGCATTGATAAACTGCCGCCTTCTCAAACTTTTAAAAAGTTTTTTGTAATACACTTAAATAACGCAAACAAATTGTACTGTACACTAGAATGTAGATATCAAGATTTCTTTGATGGACCATTTACGTTTGATACAAAATATTTTGATAATTGCAGGATTATAACACAACCCGATATGCAAAGTTACTATCACACAATAGGAGAAACAATTGAATAATATAAAAGTTGGAGATTGTGATATTGTTTTTCTTTCATATGATGAGCCTAATGCAGAAAAAAATTATGCAGATATACTTACGAAAGTGCCTTATGCCAAACGCATACACGGAGTAGACGGCTCAGATGCGGCACATAAAGCCTGTGCAGATATATCAGAAACAAAACACTTTGTAACCGTAGATGGTGATACTGTTATTGATCCAAAATTTTTAAATGTTGTTTTAGACTTAGATGAATTGGGAGTAGATGATGATTACCAATTCAGCTGGTGTGGTAACATTGACATAAATGGTTTGAGATACGGTAACGGAAGTTTAAAAATGTGGACAAAGGATTTTGTTGCGAATATGAAGACACATGAAAACACAGACGGGTCTGACGATACATTAATAGAATTTTGTTACTTTGATAACTATTACCAACTAAACGAAAACTATTCAACCAGCATTATTAGTGCAACACCACATCAGGCTTGGAGAGCAGGATTTCGAGAAGGTGTCAAAATGTCGCTAAACAGAGGTGCAAAGGTAGAGGATCTTGCAAATAATACTTGGTGGCAAAATTACAATAGACTACTTGTTTGGTTGAATGTTGGTGCAGATGTTAATAATGGACTTTATGCTATAATGGGTGCTAGAGATGGTTGCCAAAAGATACTTGCAACCGATTGGGATCATTCTGTAACAAGAGATTTCAAATGGCTTAATGAATACTGGAATGAGATTAAAGATTGTCCTGTAGAACAAAAGATTGCTGAATATGGCGAAGTATTACAACAGCAAGGATTACCTATCAGTAAAGTTGCATTAGATGAGGAACAAAGTAAATTCTTTAAAACAGTGTACGCACCTCCAGCTAGGAGAATACGGTGAAAGCTGAATGGCAACGTGTAAAAGCAAAAAGTCTTGCAAAACGACTTAAATTTGACAAAAATGATCCGCGTAAATTAGAATTACTTAAAGATTCTTTAGATGCCGTTGGTCCTGGATTTTGTTTAGCAAAATGGACTCAAGTGACAACACATTTAGGTAGTGGTATCACACACAGTTGTCATCACGTAGGTGCACATAAAATTAAACTTGACGAGCTTGAAAAAGATCCAGGTGCATTACATAATACAGAATTTAAAAAAGAACGAAGACAAGAAATGCTTAACGGTGAACGTCCTGTAGAATGTGATTACTGTTGGCGTATTGAAGATAACAGCAATCATTTTAGTGATCGAATTACAAAAAGCATACAAGACTGGAGTATTCCCTATTTACATGAAATAATGGAAAGCAAGGGCAATGAAAATATATTTCCGAAATATGTTGAAATAAGTTTTAGTAATGTGTGTAATTTTAAGTGTGCTTACTGCGGACCAGCTTTTAGTAGCAAATGGACTGAAGAAGTAAAAGAAAAAGGAACTTACAAATATACAGATTACAAAGGAAACAAAAGAGAATTTGGTTTTATAAATCCTGATGAGGTACAATATTTGGAAAGAGAACACAATCCTTATATAGAGGCATTTTGGAAATGGTTTCCTGAAGCAGTAAAACACATGCATGTATTTAGAATTACAGGTGGAGAACCTTTATTAAGTAAACACACTATGAAAGTAATAGACTATCTTCTAGAGAATCCTCAACCTAATTTAGAGTTCGCTATCAATACTAATGCATGTCCTCCCCATAAAATATGGAAAAGTTTTATTAACAAAATTAACATTTTAGAAGATACTAAAAGTATTAAAAGTTTTACAATTTATACTAGTGCAGAAGCAAAAGGTGAACAAAATAATTATGTAAGATTTGGTATGGACTATGACCTATGGTTGAAAAACTTAAAAATGCTTGTAAGTAATACAAAAAGTGTTAAACTAAGCATTATGTGTGCAGTCAATATGTTAAGCACAACTACACTGCATCTAATGATAAACGATATTAATGATTTAAGAAAACATTCACCTACTATTACCATGGATTTTGCCTATGTAAGAAATCCTAAATTTTTAGATATAATGATTACACCAAGAAAGATATTAGATAGATATATGAAAAAAATTATAAAAACACTACAAGATGCATATGATTCAGCTCCTACTGATCAATGGCCGAATGAAAGTGAAAAAATTATGCGTATATATAACAGTGTAATTGAGTTACAAAACAAAGCAGATCCTAAAGATTTACAACTTACAAGATACAACTTTGTTGAATATATTACAGAGTATGACAAGCGAAGAGGCACTAATTTTAAACAAACATTTCCTGAATTTGTATCTTACTTTGACGAATGGGCTTTTGTAAATGTTTGATGTTGTATACATAAGTTACAAAGAACCAGACAAAGAACAAAGGTTTAGCAAACTTAAAAAAATAATTCCTTTTATAAAACGTATTGACAATGTACAAGGAATACATAATGCACATGTAAAAGCCGCAGAACTTTGTGATACAAAAATGTTTTATGTAATAGATGGTGATGCAGATATCGTGCCTAGTTTTAATTTTGATGAAAATTTCAAACAAAATTTTAATGTTTGTTATGACACTGTATATGTTTGGCAAAGTATAAATCCAATAAATAATTTAGTCTACGGATACGGTGGTATTAAATTACTTCCAAGAAAATTAGTTTTAGAAATGGATAAAAATACTAATGATATGACAACAAGTATTAGCAAAAACTTCTGTGTGGTTGAAAAAATAAGCAATATCACGTGTTTTAATACAGACAAATTTAGCACATGGCGCAGTGCTTTTAGAGAATGTGCAAAATTAGCAAGTAAAACAATAGAAAGGCAGGTACATAATGAAACTGAAGAAAGACTCAAAACTTGGACAACCGTGGGACACGATAGACCATATGGCGAATACGCTTTGGCAGGCGCTACCGCTGGTATGGAGTTTGGCCTTTCTAGGAGGTCTGATCTTGGGTTAATTAATAATTTTGAATGGTTGAGGGAAAAGTTTGATGAATAGACTCATAGCATTCGGATGTAGTCATACATACGGAGAGGGTTTACCAGATTGCATTGGCACATTAAATAAACCAGGTATACCTATTCCACCTCCAAGCAAATTTTCTTGGCCATACTTACTTGCCGACAAGTTATCTTTAGAGTGTATAAATTATGCAGTGTGTGGTGCATCAAACAAAGAAATACAGCATTCTATATTAGATGCAGATTTAAACAAAAATGATACAGTGGTTGTGTTATGGACACACCATAATAGAACTTGTTTTTTACATAGCAAAAAAAAGAGCCCTTATCAGTTTATGCCTAGTTATACTGAGAAAAGAAAAGGAAATCTACCAGCTAGAAGAAATTTAAATAAAATATTTTATACACATCTTTTTAATGAATTTAATTCACAAAATGAAACATATGTAGCTATCGATCATAGTTATAGATATTTAATTAATTATGGTGTAAAAGTTTATAACTTTACTTTTAGTAGAGATAAAAAAATGATATCATCAGAACTTGATTTTGTTCCTAATTGGTTTTTATCTCCTATAAAAAATTTAAAGTTATTAGATGATTATGGAGCAGATAATATGCATCCAGGTTTAAAAGCACATGATAATCTAGCCTCACAAGTATATGGAATTATAAAATGAACATTGAAAGAATAATGGCATTCGGATGTAGTATTACTTATGGTGAGGGTTTGATAGACTGTCTTAATAGTAATAATGGGAGATCTCCCTATCCAAGTAAATATGCTTGGCCTACCTGTCTAAGTAAATTCTTAAATATGATGCCGGTAAAAAATTTAGGATTTCCTGGAACTAGCAATAAAAACATTTGTAATTTAATTGTACAACAAAAATATAAAAAAGATGACATTGCTGTAATACTTTGGACAGATTTTGCTAGAACTACTTTTTATACAGATGAAAAAAGATGGATTGACATACAACCATCTTCTATTACATTACAAAAAAATCCATTGAAAAGAAAAATGGCAAAATCATTTTATAAAACTTTATATTTTGATCTAAATCAAAATGTAGAAAGCTATTCAGCCATTAATTTTTCAAAATTGTTTCTAGATAAAAAAGGTGTAAAAAATTATCATTTTATTTGGACAGAATTACCGTTTAACAATATTCAAGAACCGGATTGGAATGAAGTGAATATACGATATATTAATTTTTGTGAAACTCATAATCCTGAATATATTTTTTTAGATCATGCCAGCGATGGTAGACATCCTGGACCACAAACACAAAATCTTATTGCTTACAATATGTATAATACTATACTAAATGATTGAACTTTCCTATTAGCATATATCTAGTACCTCTTGTGTCGGCTACTTCATCTTCGTATAGTACTTCTGCTCTTTCTGGTAATTGCTTTTTAAATTCTTCTAAACTATTTACACAGTTTATGTGTCCTTGTATGTCGAACATATTGTTAGATTGAAAAGCAAAGTAACAGTCACTTGATAGTTTTGCTGATTGATAAACTTTTCGTCTGTGTGGTTTGTCGTCAGCGTATCCTTTAGGATGTACAGCATCTGTCTCCATTGAACTAAATCTAAACCAGGGCCATTCTTCCATAGGTCTCATGTGTTCGCATGATGTGTTTATAATTAAATTTACTTTTTGATATATGTCTTTGTAGTTTTCAAAAACATCTCCGCTGACATAATCTATGTTTCTATAGTTTGTAAAAAATCTATTCTTTGCAATATTTAAAGGTTTCTCATCAATGTCCATACACACAACTTTGTTCACACGATTTACTAGTTGTGGAATCAGTATACTGCCATACCAACTACCCCAAATTACAACATTACTATCTTTGTTCAAAAAATTTAATTCATCAATTTGACTTAATAATGCTGTTTTAGATGCAATTTGATTGTCACTAAAACTATCAAATATATCTTCTTTAAGTTCTGGCTGATCTTTTACTGTCTTAAGTATATTATATAAAGTTTCTACATCAAGTGTAGGATTTGTCACAGTAAGTGTAGAATTAAAAAAGTCTAATTCGTTTTGATCAGTAATTGCTTTTATTATAGGTAATATTTTTACAAGTTCGGTTACTGTTTTTTCATTGTCTTTTATACCTATTATGTCTTTAAAAAGTTCATATTGGTTGTTATCTTTTATACTATGTAGTATACGTAAGTATTTTATTCTAAATGTAGGATCATTATCTAAACAATCAAGCACAGTGTTAAAGAATGACGGATAATCTTCATCACGTGCATAAGTCATTATTTTATCTACTGTATCTAACTCAACATTTTTATTTGTAACGCTTAGTATATTCTTTACAAATTTTAAATTTTCTTTATCTAACATTATTTCCTCACAATATAATCATTTATTACAAGAACAGTCAAACCACATTTGTTAAAAGTGTTTACTGCATCTTGAGGAGTTTCTACAATTGGTTCTTGGCAATTGAAACTAGTATTCAGTAACATGGGTATACCTGTCAATTTGAAAAATGCTTCAATAACATCGTAGTATCTTTGATTAAATTTTCTATTCACAGTTTGTATTCTTGCTGTTCCGTCTACGTGTGTTACACCTGGTATCTTGTCAGATTTTACAGGCATAATTCTACTCATATACGGACTAGGTTGATTAGTGTCAAAGTAATCTTGATAATATTCTTCTAAAACACTTGGTGCAAATGGCCTAAAATCTTCTCTTAATTTTACGTTATTGTTGATTTGTTTTTGTATGTAATCTGCTCTTGGGTCTGCTAATATGCTTCTGTTGCCTAAAGCTCTGTTGCCGCTTTCGCTACATCCTTGGTACCATCCTACTATTTGTCCATTATCTATAGCCTCTGCAACTTGTGTGCATATTTCTTCGAAAGGAAGTTTTTCATAATTTAAACCTTCGAATATTTTTTCATCTATATGATGTTCTGCGCCTGCATATACAGTTGGTATGTGAACATTGTTGTTTAGCATAAAATCTGCATGCATATATGTTCCTAATGATTGACCTTCATCTCCTGCAGCCGGAGGAACATGGACATTATCATAATAATTTGTAAATTCTTCGTTTACATAACCATTGTATGCAACACCTCCTGCAATACAAATATTGTTACAGGTTTTTAAAGGAAAAACATATTTTTTTATTAAATCTATTGTATATTTTTGCAAAGTAAATGCAATGTCTTCTCTTGGTATGTTTGATAAAATATCTCTAGATCCTTTAGGTAATTTATGATTTGGATCTTTCATATATTCATGCACCATTTTGTAAACATCAAAATCAAATTTGCCATATCCGGCTAAGCCCATTGTTTTTCCTGCACCTAAATATCCAAAGCCTAAATCTTGTGATAGTCTATTCCATAATCCACCTATTGAAACTTTATCGCTAATATTATGGATTAATCCATTTTTATCTATGAAGATACAATTAAATTGCCATCCTCTACCATCTATAGCAAGAATATCACTTTCTTTAAATTCGCTTGTAAGTAATGCATAAGCGGCATGACTTTGGTGATGATCAATGTAGTAGTAGTTGTCTGTCTTATAATAGTCCCAAAGTTTTGTAGGATTAAAATCTAAAAAACTTTTATCAGGCAAATTTTCTTCTAAATAATCAATAACAAATTCTTGTCCGAGATTGCTAACTGTGAAAGCAAATATTTCATTTTGTTTTCCATATTTAGGTTCAATATATTCTTTGTAAAATATTCTACTAGGAGTTGGATCGTGCGGATTTTCTCTATTAAGATTATGCTTTGCTCTAGTATATCTCTCTGCAAGAAAATGCGTCTTACCATCATAGGTGTTATGATCATGAATGTTAACTGCTACTGCGAAAATTTTCATTATGCATCCATTAAATCTAGTAAGTTAACTTCGTTAGAAATAAGTGCTGTAATCTCGTCTCTACGCATTTTAGGACGTTTAGGAATAATATCCATACATGTTGTACAATATTTCTCAAAATTAAATAATTCATAGTTCATCATCTTTGTAATATTTTCTACTGTGATGTCAAATTCACTGCTACCGTTGATTGCTTTTCTACTACAATGTCTAATCTTACGTATTTCAAAATCAAATACAGGTACTTGAGGAAACTTTGCACACACACGTCTTTCTAATTCTGGAGCTTGTACAAGTTCATGATCTGTAAAAAAATCTGGTGATCTTGAATTGTATTCTTTAAATTCTGTATTTTCATGATCTATTTCTGT
>MDTG01394251.1_pt1 | contig 43457 bp, 45 predicted proteins | sample 811421 | NCBI WGS metagenome assembly MDTG01 (sample SAMN05326645, study PRJNA326480) | marine metagenome | isolation source: seawater | place: Pacific Ocean: South East | collected 2011 | reverse complement strand
GTTGATTATAACAAATTTCAATTTTTATTAAAAAATTTAAACAATAATATTTTTATTTCGTCATATATAATTTGTATAATCCAAACACTATTAAATATTAAGAAATTTACTTTACTTTTAGGAAAAAAAATTAAAGAACAAAAACTTTTAAAAATATTTTTTATATCAAGTTTTTTAAATTTTGTATTACCTTTTAAGTTGGGGGAAATAAAAAAAATTTATCTTTTAAAAAAAATTTTTAATATTAATTATTTAAAAAATTTAGAAATAATGGTTGTTGATAAGTTTTTTGAAATTAGTGTTTATGTTTTTTTTTCTATTTTCATTATATTTTTTTTACATGAGATTAAATTAACATACATAATCTTAACGGTATTATTTATTTTAGTTTATTTTTTATTTTTAAAAAACATTCAGTATTTATTTAAGCTAATAAAAATTAGCATATTCCTTAAATTAGGAAAAATATTTTTAAAATATACAACAAATAACAAAAACTTTTATGTAATCTTATTTATAAATTTAGTATTTATTTTATTAACTTTTGTTCACTTTAATATTTTTATTAAATTTTTAGATGTTGATAACTTTTCTTTTTTTAAAATTATTTCATTTGTAAGCTTAATATCTTTAATTGGATTTATTCCCATTACCTACAATGGTATTGGTTTTAGAGAATTTTTTATTCTATTAATTTTTAGTAAATTATTAACGCCAGAGGAGATTATATTGATTTCAATATTCTTTATTAGCAGAGGTGTTCCATCAGCTATAATAGGTGTATTTTTTTATATAATATATTTAATTAGAAAAAAATAATTAATTAATTTTTATATTTTCTAAAAAAAAATATATATTATTAAAATGGAAAAAAAAATAATTAGTATTTGTATACCAATTTTAAACGAAGAAGAAAATATTAAATCTATTTATGAAAAAATAAAAAATATTTTTAATAAATATAATCAAGTTTATCAGTATGAAATTATATTCACAGATAACAACAGTTCAGATAATAGTTTTGAAATTATTAAAAAAATTAATTTGACTGATAAAAATGTAAAATGTTTTTCATTCTCAAATAATATAGGAAAGGAAAGATCATTAATAAATGCATATAAATTAGCAAACGGTTCAGCAGCCATTCAATTAGACTGCGACTTTCAAGATCCTCCAGAGTTGATTGAGGAATTCATAAAAAAATGGGAAGAAGGATACGACTATGTTTATGGAATTAGAAAAAATAGAAAAGAAAACTTTGTAATAAAAAATTTTAGAAAAGCTTTCTATAGAACTATTAATTTTTTAAGTCATTCTGAGTTAAAAAATGATGTTGGAGATTTCTCATTAATTGATAAAAAAATTATTAAAATAATTAAATCTATTGATGAGCGCGATACTTATTTAAGAGGATTTATTTATTCTTTAGGTTTTAAAAATTATGGAATAGAGCATGTAAGAGAAGAAAGAATAGCTGGCAAAACAAAATTTAATTTTTTTAAATATATCTTGGAATCATTTAAAAATATTACTAATCATACTATAGCACCACTAAGAATGGCTACGTTATTTGGCTTAATGATTTCCTTTTTTTCCTTAGTAGGATTAATTTATTATTTTATTCAAAAAATTTTTGACCCTGCTAGTAGTCCTCAAGGTTTTACAACTTTAGTTTTTCTAATGTTGATAATACTTGCTTTAAACAGTATTTTTATTGGCATAATTGGAGAATATGTTGGAAAAATTTATAATCAATTAAAAAAATTCGATAAAACAATAATTATAAAAAGTATTGAATAATTTTTTTAAAATAAAAAAAATATGAGCGTTGTAAGGTCTGATATAGGTATAGAAAAAGTTTATAGAATTTTTTCAAAATTTATAGTCAATAAAATTATAAATACAAGAATTACTCCTAATAACCTTTCTTGGTTATCATTTTTTTTAATAGTTATTTCTATGCCATTTATTATTTTTAAAGAAAATAATTATTTTAATTTAATTAGTTTTATATTAATAAATTTATCTCTTATTTTTGATTGTGCTGATGGGGATTTAGCAGTTAAAAAAAAATTGCAGTCCTCATTCGGAGCGCATCTAGATTGCACGTTAGATAGGCTTGCAGATAATATTTTTATTTTAGCAATTGTATCTGCCAATTATTTAGACGAGAGTAATGTTTATTTTTTATTCTGTGGACTTATTTTTATTGGATTTAGATTTTGTATAGACAATATTTATTTTTCTATGATAGTTTTTTTACCAAACTTTGATCAAAAGAATTTGAGCAAAGGTATTTTTTTCAAATTTATAGAATTTTTTTTATTTACAAGGACTAATATGTTATTTTGGGGGTCTTGCTTCATAATTTTAAATTTCCATAAGGAATTTCTTTTGTTGATGTGTTTTTATACGCTGCTTTATTATTTTACTATACTAATTTATACGTATTTAAAATCATATAAAAAATAAATCACATACCTTTTAAATCCCAAGTTTTGTATTTTTTCCATATTTGTTCTAATTCCATTTTATCTTTTAAAGTATCAATAGATCTCCAAAAATCATTATGTTTATAAACTGATACATTATTTTTTTTTAAAAGTTTTGAGAGTGGCTCAGCTTCAAAATATTCCTTAACGCTACTTATTTGATTTATTACTTCTGTATTCAACACAAAAAAACCTGCGTTGATCCAATTATTATTTTTATCGACTCTTTTTTTTTCATTAAATGAAATAAGATTATTTTTTTTTATATTGGCAATTCCATACCTATTTTTAGGTCTGGTCACACTCATAGTAACTTTTTTTTTATTTTTTATGTGAGATTTAAGCAGTTTTTTTAGGTCTATATTTGAGACCCCATCACTATATGTAAGAAAAAAAGACTTTTCATTTTCTAAATAATTTTTTATTAATTTAATTCTTCCCGCAGTTCCTGTGTCGTGACCTGTGTTTACAAAAGTTATTTTCCATTTTCTATTAAACTTTTTTTCAAAAAATAATTTATTTTTTGAAAAATCTATCGAAAAATCCAAATAATTATAATAATAATCAATAAAATATTTTTTTATAAGATTTCCCTTGTATCCAAGACATACAATAAAATCATTAAATCCATATTTAGAAAATTGATCTATAATGTGCTCTATAAGTGTTTTTCCACCCACTTCTACTAGAGCTTTAGGTTTGGTCTGTGTCTCTTCAAATAATCTGGTGCCAAGCCCACCTGCTAATATTACACATTTCATATATATCTAAATTTATTTTTCATATCGTTAAATAATATTATACTCATATACTTGAAATTTACAGATATCTGCTAAATATTTTTTGAAATAATATCATAAATATCTTTTCCATCTATTTTTATTGGATTATTTCCTAATCTTAATAAGTTTATACCCTTTATAATTTCTTCTGAGCTATTTTTTAAATTAATGTTTAGATTTAGCAAATTATCCTCAAGATTTGCATCTTTTTTAATAGATGAAATTTTTGAAGTGAAATTTTCAATATTTTTTACTTCAAGAATTTTGAATATCAAATCATACCTTTTTTTTAAATTAAATGATGTTTCTGATCTTTCTAAATTATCAAAATTAAATTTAAAAAAATCTTCAAAAAAAAGACTTACTGCATGACCGTGGCTAATTTGAAATAAAGATGTAAATGGATATGATGTTGCGTGTGGAGCCGTAGTTTTAGATATACTTATTGCTTTTCCTGCTAAATTAGATGCTATGCTCATTTCTGTAGCGTTTATTTTATTTGGATTGTCTAAGAATGATATAAAACTCTTAGTTGATATTTCTAAGGATTTTGTTGCATATTCAACGCTTTTAGAGTTTGATTTTTTTGAAATTAAAGATTCTAAAGCCTGTGCAATTGCATCAAATCCTGCAGATGCTTTAATTTTTTTTGGTGCAGAAATTAAAAATTCTGGAACCAAAAAAAAATTATCTGGGATTAATAATTCACTTTCAAAAGAATGTTTTATACCATCTACATAAATTACTGCATTTGATGTAACCTCTGCTCCAGATCCTGCAGTTGTTGGGATCACCGCTAGTTTTGTATATTTTTTTTTAAATGGATATGCATAATTAATAATTAATTCAGCTAGATCAGGTCTTACATCAATAACATTTGCTATTTTAGCATAATCTATTATTGCCCCACCACCAACTGCTAAAATTAAATCTGGTTTAAAATTTTTAATATTAATAATAATATCTATCAGTTCTTCAAGAATCGGTAGTTCTGATTTTTTGTAGAAAATATTACTTTCTTTCTCAGAAAGAATCATTTTTAAAAAATTTTTTGCACCAGAGTTTGCAAAAGATTTTTTTCCACATAAAACAAAAATTTTTTTAAAACTTTTGTCATTAATGAATTTTTTTATATCTTCTATAGAATTTACCATTTACCTCATAAATTGATCTTTTATTTTAATCAAATCCTTTGGCCTAGGGAGTTTTTTTATTTTGCTGTTAGCAACTTTTACCTCTAAAAACCCTAAATTTTTTCCACTCAGAAATTTTTTAATACTTTGATTTAAATTTTTTTTATTTTTAATAGAATAAAATTTTTTAAATCCTAGGCTTTTTGATAATTTTTCAAAATCAATATCATTTGTATAAGTGCTTTGGCCACCTACAGAGTCATGAGCATTATTATTTAATAAAATGTACTTAAAATTTTTATTTGCAAAAGTTCCTGCAGTTTTAATTGAACCTAAATGCATTAAAAGTGAACCATCCCCATCTATACAAATAGTTTTTTTTTTTGTTGAATAAGGAATATCCAAGAGCTACGGATGAAGTATGCCCCATACCACCAACCATATAAAAATCTTTATTATTTTTAAGTTTGTATTTATTTCTAATATATATCAATTCTCTTGAATTATATCCTGTACTAGAAATGATCTTTGTTTGACTTTTTAAATTTTGCAACAAGGTTTTCAAAAAAAACTCTTTATCTAAATTATAAGAAATTTTGTTTTTTTTAAATTTTTTGATTTTTTCAATAGTGCCCTGCTCTATCAAACAAGCGACCACAGATTTATTTTTTTTTGCTAATTTAATTTGTTTATGAAATTTACTTAAATCAGAAATTGATCGTAAAATAGTATATTTAATATTAAGGAGCTTTAGAATTTGTTCGGTAATTTTGCCTTTTACATTGTGTTGCGCTTCATCCTTAATTCCTGGAGAACCCCTCCATCCAATGATCAATATTAATGGAATAGAATAAACTTTTTCATGTGCTATAGAGATTAATGGGTTTAAAGCATTAGATAATCCAGAATTTTGCATATAAACAGCTGGTAATTTTTTTGTAGATAGATAATGACCAATACCAATTGAGACAGCTGAACCTTCATTTGTAGCAATAATATGTTTTTTTTTATTTTTATTTTCAAGTGAAGAAGAGAGTTCCTTTAAAATACTGTCTGGGACTCCGGTAAAAAAATCTGTACCATTTTTTTTTAATAAATTAATTAAAGTAGTTACTTTAATCATTTTTAATTAAATTAATTATTTCTTTAATAGAAATAATTTTTTTATCTGCTTCAAATGCTCTTTTATTTTTTAAGATTGTTTGTGCTGTATTTTGCATAGCAGGATAAGCAGCTCTTAACAATTGATTGGCATAAATTACTAATTTAAAACCATTTTTTATTAAATCTTTTTCATAAACTTTTGAATATGTGGATGGAACAGAAACTAAAGGTTTAAAATTCTTACTTTTTTTAAATTCTCTAGCAAATGAAAAAATTTCAGCTGGTGTTTTTTCCTTGCTATGTATTAAAATAGCGTCTGCACCTGCTTTTGAGTATATTTCTGCCCTGTGTAAAGCATCTTTTAAACCTTTACCCACTATAAAACTTTCAATTCTAGCTATAACCATGAAATCTTGTGATTGTCTTGAATTGCAAATTTTTTTAATTTTTCTTGCAAAAAGTTTTGGTTTATCTTGTTTCGCACCAGATTGGTTTTTGAATAGGGAATTCTTTTTAAGTCCTACTTTATCTTCCATAATAATTGCAGATGCCCCAGATCTCTCTAAAGATCTAACCAAAAATGGCAAATGTTCTATCTGGCCACCATTATCCGCATCAAAAACTAGTGGTTTAGCTGTTACATCCATCATATCGTTTAATGATGAAATACGAGCAGAGAATGATAGTGAAGAATTATCAGGAAGACCTTTGGTAGCTGAGTCAGTCAAACTTGATGACCACATTCCATCAAATTCAATTGTCTTTTTGTTTTTTACGATGTTAATTTTATCAATGATTAATCCAGTTAAAGAATTATGAGACTCTAAAATTCTCACTATGTCTTTTGAATTAATTAATCTTTTTAATCTTGAAACTCTATTTTCTGGTGAATAAATAAAATTGTTAAGTTCTTTCTTAATTAAAGTAGATGAGATATTTTTTGTATATTTTGGTTCTATAAGTACACCAGACCACTTTTTTAATGCTTTTATCACTCTTTCTCTAGTTTTTTTTTGGACGCCTGTCTTCCAATCATCTCCGTGAACTACGTAATCAGGTTTTATTAATTTTAAATTAGATATATAATCTAATGTATTCTGAGGTATTACTTTTTTTACATATCTAATATTTTCTATTACAACTTTTCTTTTTTCATAATTTAAGTAAGGAATATTTTTATAACTTGCTATCGCCTGATCAGTTAAAAGTCCAACAATAACACTTCCATATCTATTAGCAGTTTTAAGGATATTTATATGTCCTTTATGAAGAATATCAGCAGCTAATCCAACATATACAATTTTTTTTTTCATTATTTAAGTTTTTAATTTATTTATTGAATAAATACACAAAATAATAAATTTTTAATAGTAATAAAGTAAATTTTAATTAAATTTGAAATTATTTCTCTTCTAAAGCTTTAAGTTTATTTTTACTTCTTATTTTGTCTTTATAATATTGTAAATATTTTGATTTATCTTTTAATTTTGTATAAGTGTAGTAAAGAATTCTTCTGCTAAGTTTTGTATTATTTTTTTTTGACTGGTGAGGACACCTATTTGAAAAGAAAACCATATCTCCTTCATTTAAATTAATAAGATTAAACTTTGTTTTTTTTAAAGTCTTTTCATTTAAAGCTGGGGTTCCATCCATTTTTGTTTTTTTTAACAAATCTTCGAAACTACCTTTATGTAGATTTGAAAGTTCGATAGAACCATTGCGCTTATTGCATTTATCAAGCGCGATCAAGCAATTAACGAAAAAATCAGTATACTCATACCATCCATCTTTTTTTTCATTTTTTTGGTTAGTGAATTTAAATACTCCATCAAAATGGGCGTAAAAGCCGTCTCCTCCAGGTGGTTTTGCATTAAATTTATCTTTGAAAATTACAAATTTTTCTGCAAAGACTCTTTTTAATATTAATAAGATTTTATAATTTAAATTGCTTAAAGTTTTACCTTTGTTGTAAAGTCTTTCTATTCTTCTAAGGTTGCCTTTGCTGTCGGTATATTTATCAGTATTTTTTGCTCTATAAATCTCAACTAGTAATTTTTTAATTGTATTTTTTTTAATTACATTTCTAACTACAAAGTAACCTTTTTTAAAAAATAATTCTTTATTTTGGTTATAGTTATTTTTAGTCATTTAAACTTTATACTGCTCAAAAATAATTTGGCAGTTTCGTAACTATGCTGTTTTGCATTTTTTGAATTATAATAAGTGTGGTACCATTTTTCAATATCTTGCATCATTTCTTTATAAGATAAAGTTGGACTCCACTTAATAATTTTTCTAATTTTCTTACTGTTAAGTAATAAAAATTTTTTTTCTACATTATTTTTATATTTAGATTTATTTTTAAATTCTTTTCTTTTAAAAAAGAAAGAACATATTTTTTTAACTGAAATCCTAGTATTATTTGGTGCAACATTCCAGTTTTGAAATTTATTTGTTACAGAAGTATATTGACTAATTAATAAATATGCATGAATTACATCATAAACATGCTGCCATGGTCTAATTGCATTTAAATTTCTAATATTAATTTTTTTTTTTTTATATTTAGAGAGAATAATATCTGTGATTAATCTATATTTTCCCCAATCTCCACCTCCGATTATATTACCACTACGTATTGTTGATATTTTAATATTCTTAGGAAAATATTTTTGATAAGAATTGACCATTATTTCAGCAACAGCCTTGGATGCACTGTAAACATCATCTCCTCCTAATGAACTTTCTTCATTGAATAATGAATTTTTTTTTTGTTTGTTTGCATAACATTTATCTGATGTAACTATATTTACTGTAATTTTTTTTTTGTAATGTCTTAATATTTCTAAAAGATTTAAAACTCCAAATGAATTTGTTTTATATGTTTTTATGGGATTTCGATGACAGTCTAAGACAATAGCATTTGCTGCTAAGTGGAAAATAATATCAGGTTTTTCTTTATAGATTATTTTTTTTAAGTTATTGTAATTATTAATGTCTCCATTATGCAAACGAATATTATTTTTTAGTCTCAAAATATTAAAAAGACTAGGCTTAGAGGGTGGGGACAAAGAATATCCAATAACTCTTGATTTTAAAATATTTAAAAAAATTATTAGCCATGACCCGCTGAAACCAGTGCAACCAGTAATTAAAACTTTTTTATTTTTCCAAAATTTTGTATTTAACAACATTAGATCTTAATTTATGCATAATTATGTTTACTTACAATATATCTTTACACAACTATTAATTTTATTTTTTGGATATAATTTAACCAACAGAGCTGTAATTGGATACTTAACAGCCTTATTTACAATTGCACTGTCCACTTCTTTTTTATTTAGAATTTTACCTGGCTATATATATTTTATAACTTACTCAATATTAATTTTAAATTTATTCATTTTTATTTATAAAAAAAAATATACTAGTCTTTTACAAGTAGTCATTAAACACAAAAAACAAATTATTTTTTTTTTAATTATAAATATTTTTTTTTTATTTCTTTTACACAAATTTCATTTTAAAAATTTAGTTTATGAATCTCATGATGTGGTATACTGGAGTCCTTCAATTGAACTATATTATTCTGATTACATAGGTAATATAAAAAATTTTACTTATTTTCCATCAAAACTAACAGCACATCCTCTTTTCCCAACATCCGTGCTTACCACATCATCAATTTTAATTTCAGATTTGAATTTGATATCACTCTTGGAAGCAAGATATCTTTTAATATGTAGCATTCTAACAGCAATTTGTTTTTTCTTTTACCAAGGTAATAAAAATATGAGTGGAATAAAATTTTTTTTAATTTTTATATTATTTATAGTTCTATTATTTATATTCGATAATTTTTTTTCATACTCGTTATCATTTTCTGGTATTTTTTCTTTAATTATTTTTTTTATTTTTTTATTTAATTTTGATAATGATGATGAGCAAAGCATTAAATTTAACTCATATTTAGCGTTAATACTTACTGTTACAAAGCCTGGTATAATTTTTATTTTTCTTATATTGCCAATTTACTATTTTTTTAAATTTAAATTTGTAAGAAAAGATTTTTTATTTTATTTTTTATCTTTTTTAGTCTTTCTGAACTTATTAACATGGGTATTGATTCAATCACCTGTTGCTAATTCTAGTTTAGCTTTTTTTAATCCTTTTAATTTACAAGAATATTTTCAATCTTTATTAATAGCGGGCTGGATTCCATCTGGTTTCATAACTCAAAATATTGAAAATATTACAAGTTCTAGTCAATATATTTTAAATTTCGAGAAAAATGAAACTAACTTAAAAAATATTTTAGAAGCTTACAAAATAAATTTTCTCAAAATTAATTATGATTTATATAAAATATTAATAGTTTTTACTTATTTTTATGTAATTCCTTTTTATTTAATAAGAAAAAATTTTAAAAAAAATAACATTTTTTTTTATTTCTTAATTTGCTCTTTATTAATTTTAATTTTTCTAAGAAACGAAAATATGTTTGGCAATAAAACTACTTCTCAAGTTGCTCATATATTATATGTGCTACCTGCTTTATTTACTTATCTTCTTATAAAATCATTTACCAAATATAATTATAACAAATTTAATTTTTTAATTCTATTTTTTGGAATTATTATTTTTTCAAATCTAAATTTGAATTTTGGTGAAGAAGTTTTTTCAAATCGTAAAAAAACACCTGAGAGTATAATTTATTCTGATTTTCAGAATTCAAAAAATAGCTTAAATACTAGTGAAGGTTTTTTATCTAATTTAAATGCTGTGTCTAAAGCTGACATATTAAAAAATGAAATTTATTCTCTTATGACTGCAAAAAGAATAAAGTTTAATGAATATAATAAATTTAGTATAAATTTTAGGCCGATTATTCTTCCATGGTCTATTGATAGGTATCATGACTATATATGGAATAAATCGATTATCAAAAAAAATAGAAATTCAAAATGAATTGCTAAATTTTAAAAATTACTCTTCCAGAATAATTATTTTTTAAGAATTTTTTAAAAATTTTTGAAGATAAGCTAAAATTATACTCTGTATATAAATTAATTAAATTTTTATCTTTGTTGTATTTAAAAATATTTTTCCAAATTTTTTTTCTAATTGCATGATTTGTGCTATCAGCGTTTATACCTACTAATCTTACTTGTCTTAATATTAAAGGAAGAATATTTATCATTGAATGATTACTTCGAATATTTCCAACTGAAATTAAAGCTCCGTTTAAATGTAAAGTTTTTATGCTATTGGCAAGTATACTGCCTCCAATATTATCAATTATTGCACCATATTTTTTTTTTAATAGTGGAAGATTAATAGATTTGTCAAATTCTTCATAATTTATAACTTCATTTGCACCTGCCAATTTTAATTTTTTTTTATTTTTTTTTATATTTGTAGTGGCTGCAGTAATTTTATAACCAAGTTTGTTTAAGATAAATATTGAAAATAATCCTACGCCTCCTGATGCGCCTGTTATTAAAATTGGGTATTTTTTATTTATTTTTAAACTTTTTATCTCATTTATTGCAATCATTGCTGTAAATCCAGCTGTTCCAAAGATGACAGGCAATTTAATATTTATATCCTGGGGTATTTTTTCTACAAATTTTGAAGATACAGCAAAATAATTTGACATGGTTCCATAAGAATTAATTCCAACTGGCCTTGCAATAACCATTACCTTATCCCTAAATTTGAATTTTTTTGAATTTGAATAATATATTCTTCCTGTGCAATCTATCCCTGGTACATGCGGATATGACCTTACTAAACCCGGGTTTCCTTTACCAACTAGTATATCTTTATAATTAAAAGAATTAAATTCTACTTTAATAATTACTTCATCTTTTTTTAAATTTTTTAAAATTAATTTTTTTAGTGAGCAAGTATAGCTATTTTTTTTTTTTTCTATAACCAAAGATCTTGTTGTTAATTCTGAGTTATTATAATCTTTCATATTTTAGTTTAAATTAAATGTTGTTGGATCAATATATTTAAATTTACCATTTGAAACTATTTTGTCTTTGAGAGAAACTGAATTTTGTGCAATTATAATACCTTTTCTATTTGAGATTATTTTAGAGGTTATTTTAAGAGTGCATGGTTTAGATATTTTAAAAAAATAATTACTTTCACACTTTACAATAAAATATTTTTTTATTTTTTTATTTTTTTTATAAAGATTAACAATAGTTGTTTGAAGCATTGCCTCAGTTAGTAAAGTACCTGGCATGACTGGATCATTATTAAAAAAATGTGATTTAAAAAACCACTCATTTTTTTTTATTTTTTTTTCACCTTCTGCAATTTTATTCTGTTGAATTACTTTTATTTTATCAATCATTAAAAACGGATCATTTATTTTTAAAATATTTTTTATTTCAAATTTTTTATATACTTTTTTCATTAATCAGCGACAATTCTTGAAAGTGAATAAATTAAATCCTTTCCATCCCAAATAAAACTCATATCTAAAGATCTTCCGATTGGAACTATTCTATCAACTCCTAAGACTCCAGAACTCAATATAGAATTATTTATCAACTCTTTATCTACACCAAAATAACTAATTGTTTGACATTTTTTAGAAATTATTTTTTTAATGTCATTCATTTTTTTTAACTCTATTTCTACAAATGAACCATTGTAAGGTCTAATTTTTTCTACTTCTGTATTAAATTCTTTTAATTTTATTTTTATTAAATTAAATTTTTCAAATTGTGTTTTAAATCCTATTTTAGATCTAGCTGCAATTACGGATAAATTTGATATTTTTTCGTTTGTGATTGCTAGATCATATTCATATTTCTTGTCGATTTTTTTTGAAAAATGTTTGTAAAATTTTAATTTTGCTTCTTTCTTTTTTTTTCCAAACCAAATAATTGCTTGAGGTGATGAACAGCCTTTTTGGTCCATTATATATGCATCATTGTAAAATTTATCTACAACTCTATCTAGTTCTGAATTACTTAAATTTATTATTTTTTCAGTTCCTAATATTGCTAAAGAATATCTATCTGGAAAAGTTATATCTATACAACTTGGAGAGGTATAAAATTTTTTAAATTGATTAATAGTACTATCCCCTCCCCATATGACTCTAACATCTGCAATTTTTGAAAGATACTCTGATATTTCATCGGATTTTTCGTATCTTATTAAGCAAATCTTATTTTGTAAAAAAATGAATAATTTATTTTTTAAAGCTCTATTTAAAACATTGCATAGTATTTCTGTTTGAATGAATTTTTTTGATGGAAGTCTAAGGATGTTATTATTTCCTGATAACAATCCAAACACTAATGAATATGCAAAATTCATGGGTATGTTTGAAGGCGACAGATGAAAAACAACACCATTACCTAACATTTTATTTTGTAAATAATAATTTTGAGAAATATTTAAAATATTTTTTTTTCTAATCCAAAACGCAAAGGTAATTAAATCTTGAAATTTAAAATTTTTTTTATCTTTAAAAATTTCTTTCGATATATAATCTAAAAAATTAATAATTTCCTTATCAAAAATTTTGTGAACTTTTTTAGAAATTTTTTTTTTTCCTACGACTACGTCAATTTTGTTATTAATTTTAAGTATCACTACATCCTCTTTTTTCTGTTCCAGGAACTCTTCCAATAATAGAAAAGTATTTTCCTTTTCTACCGCATTTGCAATCATCAACACCCTCTATTTTGCCCAAATCTTCTGTCAAAATATTATTTCCAGGATAGCTTAATTGTAAAAGAGACATAGTTTGGATTAAACCTACCTCTTTTTCTTTAGCAACAGATAAATCTTTATTTCTAATTAAAATTTGAGAAAATATAGATGGATGATAAAAATTTTTCTCACATTCTAAATATACTGAACCAGTTTGTTCAACCATTCCATAATAGTTATAGATTTTTTTAATCCCAATAACCTTTTCAATTTTTTTATTAAATATTTTTTTGCTCACTGATTTTTTTTCTAGTTTTTTCCATCCACCCCCATGGATAAGAATACCCTTATTTTTTGGTAAAGTTATAGATTTTTTTGCTAACACATTAATTAAATCAGTCCATATGTTATTCGTAAAACCAAAAATTACAAATTCTTCATTTGGATTATTTTTTATAAAATTTATTAGAAGCTTAAAATTTAGTTTTTTATTATTATTTATAAAAAAAGATTTTTTAGATAATTGCATAAAACCTCTAATAGCTGCAATACTTGCTGATATAGAATTTGAATTTTTTTGCATTTGGTCTTCAATAAAAAAGAAAGTAGTTTTTTTTTTAATAATTGTTGAAAAAATGTTTATCAGTGCTTTAGATTGAATTAACGAAGTACTTTTATCTATATTAATTTTAGATTTTGTACCCCCAGAAGTTCCAGATGAATGCATAACTTTAGATAATTTTTTTTTGTCTATTGAAGATAGGTTAAATTCTTTAAATATCTTGACATGTACAAATGGAAGTTCATCTAAAGTTTTACAATTATCAATTTTTTTAAAGATATTGTCACAAATATTTTTGTATTCTAGACAATTTTTATAATGAAACTTAGATATTTTTTTTTGATCTTTTAAAAAAGAAATATCTTTTAATTCATCCATAGTTTTATACGGTTCTAAAGAAAATAAATTTTTTAAATTAATCATTTTTATAATTTAGTTTTTTATAATTTATTTTTCCATTATTAAGTCTTGGAATTTTCCTTAATGCTATTATTTTGATATTAATCTTGTTTATTAATGTGATTTCATGAATTTTTTTTAGTACTTTATGTTTTGGATAATTTTTTTCAACAAATACAATTAGTTTCTCATCTTCAGTAATACATGCTATAGTGATTTTTTGTCTTAAAAATTTTTCTTCAATGTCATCTAAATTAAATCTATTTCCATATAATTTGATAATTCTATTTTTTCTTCCTGTTAAGTAATAAAATTTATCTCTATCGTAGAAAGCTAAATCGCCTGTTTTTAACTCTTTTTTACTTTTATCATCTTTAGATAAATCTTTGCGATTGTAAGCATATCCAATACTTACATTTTTACCTTTAAAAACTAGTTCACCTATAACATTACTCTGTTTAATTTTATTTCCTTTTTCATCAATTAAGTAAAAATTTCCACCAGGTATTGGTCTACCAATACTTCCTATTTTTTCTTGTGATTCAACAAGATTAAAATAAGACATTCTTGGTGATGCCTCTGTTTGACCATACATTATATAAAATTGTTTTTTTTGTTTTAAACAAAATTTTAAAATATCTTCTGTCTTTGAAGTATCCAATTTTCCGCCTGCTTGAGTAAAAAATTTTAAATTAGAGAAATTTTTTTTTCTTAATCCTAGCTTAATTAAAATTTCATAATGATAAGGAACTCCATTAAAATTATTTATTTTATTTTCTAAAAAGTGTCTCCAAAAATTGGATTGAATAATAGATTCTTGTGTGACAAATATTGATGCACCTATTTCTAAATGAGAGTTGATTACTGATAACATGTAGCTATAACAGAAAGGCATTGATGTAATAGATCTATCTCTTTTATTCAGATTTAAATAAGATATAATTGAATTTGTATTGTTGAAGATATTTTCTTTTGTAATTCTCACATATTTTTTACTTCCCATACTACCTGATGTTGGCATTAAGATGCATAAACCTTTTTTAACTCTTTTTTTTTTATACTTTGTTTTAAAAATCATATTTTCGAAAAAAGTGTGAATTTTTTTTAAATTGTGTTTATTGAATTTATTGTTTTCGTTCCAATTTTTTGAAAAGGATATATATTCAGGTTTGTATAATTTTATAATTCTTTCTAATTCCAGAATATCAGTTTTTGAGTCAACTAACTGTATGATACAATCATTTTTTATAAAAGAAGTATAATTAGCTATAACCCCTAAATTGTTATCGGAAATCATTAAAATTAAACTAGATCTTGGAATAATTTTCTTTATGATTTCGTATTCATTTTCTAAGTCTTCAAATGTTAAAGACATTGATGTAGATAATAACGCAACTTTTTTTTTTTCAATTTGAAATTTTTTAAATAACATTTAGAAATTTTTTAATTTATTTTTTTAAAAATTTTAGAATTTTTTTTGAAATTTTATTTCCTGATAATCCATGGTAATTAATCAAAAAATTATAACCTCCGGTTTTGTCGAATTTATCCGGCAATGCTATATTTAGTATTTTTGTATTTATATTATTCTTTGAAACAATATCTGAAATTATACTAGAAAGTCCGCCAATAATAGAATGTTCTTCTACAGTCACGATATATCTATAGGATTTTAGTAAACTTGTAATATTTTTGTCAATTGGTTTGATTGTATTTAAATTTACAACACCACAGTCAATATTTTTATTTAAAAGTATTTTAGAGGCAATTAAAGTTTGGGAAACAACTGAACCAGTTGATATTATCAGTAATTCAGAGCCTTTTTTAAGATGAACAATTTTATTGAATTTATAATTATAATCTTTCTCATATACATATGGACTCCCAGGCACTCCTGTCAATCTTATATAAGAAGGACCACGATTATTTTGTGAATAATCATTAAGAATTTTTTTTAACTCTAAACCATCGGCAGGACTTGAAATATTGATATTTGGTATTGATCTCATAATAGATATATCTTCTAAACCATAATGACTATTTCCTAAAAAACCCATAGAAATTCCACTTCCTAATGCAACCAAATTAACAGGTAGTTTCATATATCCTAAATTCATTCTTACATGTTCAACTGCTCTCATAGATAGAAAAGGTGCGAACGAAGTTACAAAAACTTTATATCCCTCTTTTGCCAATCCTGCTGATACACCAATCAAATTTTGTTCAGAAATTCCAACTGATAAATATTTATCTGGATATTCTTTTTTAAATCTATCAAGACCAGAAGATCTTCCTAAATCGGCAGATAAAACCATTAAATTTTTATTAGTTTTAGCTATTTCAAGCATGAACTGACCAAATAATGCTCTTGGACCAAATCTTGAGTAACTTTGAGCTATTTTTAAATAGTTATTTTGGCTCATTAATTTATAAGTTTTTTATAGATTCTTGAAAAATTTTTTTAGTTAATCTTCCATGATGCCAATCATTATTTTTTTCCATAAAAGAAACACCAAAACCTTTTATAGTCTTAGCTATTATAGCTAAAGGTTTATTTTTTTTTCTAGCTTTAAGTGCTTTTTCTATTTTTTGAAAATTATGTCCATCACATATTAATGTATTCCAACCAAAACCCTGCCACTTTTTTTTCAAATTTGAATAATCCATCATACTTCCTATCGCTCCATCATTTTGATATCCATTACAATCAACTATAACTATTAAATTATCCAGTTTAAGTTCCGTGGCTGAAATTGCAGCCTCCCACACAGAACCTTCGTAGCACTCTCCATCACCCAACATTACATAAATACAATCTTTTTTATTTTTTTTTTTATAAGCAATTGCCAATCCAATTCCAAAAGACAATCCTTGTCCCAAACTTCCATTAGAAGACTCTATTCCTAATTTAGAGTTTTCTATTGGATGAGCTATTATTTCACTTCCATCTCGTTGAAAAGACTTTAGATATTTTGTTTTTATAATTTTCATGTGATACAAAATACTTAGTAATCCTAGAAACCCATGGCCTTTACTTAAAATAAATCTATCTTTTGGATTTTTTAAATCTATCTTCATTATTTTTTTATATAATATTGCCAAAATATCGACCATAGAAAGTGCTCCACCTATATGAGATGATTCACCAGAATGATAACTTGTTTTTAATATAGTTTTTATCATTTTGTTTCTAAGTTTAATTAATTGCAGATTTGAATATTTCATTTTTAAAATTTTTTAATTATTTTACCATTAATATTGGTTAACTTCGATGATGATAATAAAAGAATTTTATTAACTATTGTTTTCACAGAATGTGGTTTTTTTAAATTTGTATCTTTTAATAATCTCAATTTTGAATTTTTATCCATTTTTTTTAACATTTCTGTATTTATAGCGCTTGGTGCAATCGCATTAACTCTAATTTTATATCTTTGAAATTCATTTGCCATCACTTTAGTTGCAAAAGCTATTGATGCTTTGCTTGATCCATAGGCAATAGTCCCTTTATGATTCAAAAAACTGGAAATTGATCCAATATTAATTATTGATGCATTTTTTGATTTTTTCAAGTTTGGAAGTAATTTTTGAATTATTAGAAGATGAGCAAAAAAATTAATTTGAAAATTTTTTTCAATTTCTTCAATTTTAGTCATTTCTAAAATTGAACCACTTGCGTAACCTGCATTGTTAATCAAAATATCAATTATAACGTTTTTTTTTATCTTATTTAAGCCTGAAATTAATTTATCTTTATTTTCAAAATCTAAATATAAAACTTGAACCTTATTTTTATATTTTAACTTTAAATTTTTTAAATATTCAGAAAATTTTTTATTTTTTTTTCTTACAGTACAAATTATAATTGCACCTTCTTTTAAAAATTTTTCAAAAATAGATTTACCTAGACCTCGGTTAACACCACTTATAAAAACTGTTTTGTTTTTAAATTTCATAAAAACTTGAAATTTTTTTTTATAAATTTAAATAATTTCTTTTCTTCTATTTTATCTTTTTTTTTACCAAATGATATTTTTTTTGATTTTTCTTCAAATATTTTTAAAATTTTTTTTGATGAAAAATAGTTTTCTAGTAATCTTGTACTAATTTCATTTTCTATAATACTTTGATTTAAAATAAAATTTGAATTTTTAAAAATGAATTGATTGTTATTATTTTTATTAATCTTTTTAAATTCTTTATTTATCAATTTATTATCTTTAATTTGATTATATAAAAAATTTAAATTTATTACTTTTGATGCTGCTGGCATTTTATAAAATGTATTTTCAGGTATCATTTTATCTATTACCTGTTTTATAAATAATTTTCGTTCTTTATGTTTTGTCATTTTTATTTACTAATTGATTATAATACAATTTTAAGTTATTTGTGATATATAAAGATAATGCCTGAATTGTTGACATGCAATTCACACCTCCTGAAGTTACAAAAATACTACTATCAACTATAAAAATATTTTTTATGTCATGACTTTGACCAAATTTATTTACTACAGATTTATTTGGTTTGTTTCCCATTTTTGCTGTTCCCATAATATGCCAACCAGTATTTCTTACTGGTCCATATCCAAATGAAACTTTTGCACCAGCGTTTATTAAAATTTTTTTTGCGTTATTTAAACCATGTTTCATCATATTTCTTGTATTATTGCTAAGAGAGTAATTTATACTTACATCAGGCATAATTTTTTTCTGAGATTGGGGACGTTTATCTAACTCAACAAAATTTTTTTTATCTGGTAAGTCTTCACATATAACTGCAATACCTGCTGTTTTTCCAAAAAAATCGAAAAAGATCTTATGAAAATCTCTACCAAATTTCATTTTTCTAAATTTTTTAAGATTTAGAATTGTGTCCAAAGGTCCTGCACCTCTTATGATTTGCATTGAGTAACCTCTCTTAAAATTTCTGTCATTTCTTGTCTCATAAAATTGATGAGATGCCAAACAACAGCCTTCTGGTCCAATATTAGAAGCAATATATTTGTTAAATTTCCCTTCTACATAACCTAGGGGATGTAGCATTAAATTTTTACCAAGTAATTTTGATGAGTTTGCTAAACCATTTGGAAACTTTTTATTTTTTGAATTAAAAAGAAGTCTTGGAGTACCTATGCCACCTGCAGCCAATATTACTACATCTGCATTCTCAAATTTTCTTTCACCATTTGAGTTTACATAGAAAACCCCTTTTGCTAAATTATTTGAGTCTAATACTATTTTTGTTACCAGACAGTCTTTATTTATTTTTACTCCATTTTTTGTCGCTTTTTTTAAATAGGTATCTTTAACTGTCGATTTTTGGAAATTTAAATTTTTATCATTTAAATATGCGCTATAAGATGGCCACCAATGCCATTTTAATTTATTGAATCCTTTGGCTAATTTTATTCCAAGTTTTCCGAGCGGAATGTTTGGTTTAAGATGATTAATATCTGGATAAAATGGGTCACCGTTTAATCCTCGTACGTTCATCAATTTTTCATTAATTTTATAGTATTTTTCTAAATCTTTGTACGTTACTGGCCAGTCTTCTCCTACATTATCTAAAGTTTTTGTTTTAAAATCTGATTGATGAAATCTTGGAAAATGACAGTTATACAATAATGTGGACCCTCCAACAGCATTAAAATTGGCTATAGAAATAGGAGATTTTTTATCATTAATTAGATAATCATGTTTTAACTTTCTTATATTTGGATTTGGGTTAAATTTTGTTTGTTTTATAACCTCCCAATCATTCCTTTTTGTAGAATATGTTTTTTTTCCTAAATCTGGACCTTGCTCGAAACAAATTATTTCAAATGACCCTTCACTTAAATTCCATGCTGCAGCAGAACCACTGGCTCCTGATCCTATAATAATTATTTTTAAAGTTTTATGCATCTAATTAAATATAAATTTTTTAAATATACTATTTAGGCAAAAAAGATTTTAATATTTCAGGAATTGTAATTGTCATTTTTGCTTCACAGGCCAACTCTCCATCAGTAAAACCTTGACCTAAACCTTTACAGATACCTCTATTCCAATTGATAATTTTTGTTTCAATTTCGTATTTTCTTCCTGGTTTAACTTCTTTTTTAAATTTTACTTCATGAGATATCGCATGTGTGACTTTTCCTTTTAATCCTGGTAATGTTGTAATAGCTACAGTTAACATCTGGGCTAATGCTTCTAATTGTAAGGCTCCTGGCATATTTGGATTACCAGGAAAATGTATAGGAAAATACCATTCGCTTTCATCTAAATTTTTATAACCATTTGCAAATTTTCCTGGCAACACCTCTCTAACGTAATCAATCATTAGAAAAGGTGGCCTATTTGGTTGATAAAGCAATAACTCTTTTTCATCTAAACTAAAAGGTGACATTATTTAATAACTATTTTGTATTTCTTTAATATTTTTTTTCCAAATTCATATGAACTAAAATCAATTATATCATCCATCTCCAAACTTATATTAAAAGTTTCCTCTAACATTCCCATCAAAGACATATGTCCAATAGAGTCCCATTTTGGGATAGAATTATATTTTAATTTTTTTAACTTTTCTTTTTTAATTGAAAAAGTTTTAACAAAACATTTATCGTACTTTTCAAGGCTGCTCATAAATTAAAGCTTATATATTATTTTTTTTTTTAATAAATATTTTTTTTCTAAATCGAAAACAGCACCATTATCATTGCCCAAAATAGTTTTGTTTTTAAATGTCTCTCCTACTTTGATAAATGATAATAGATCATTAGAATTTTTTTTTATACTTTTAAGAATTAATTTTGATGCTTTATTTAAATTTAATTTAAAGCATATTAAACCATTATTATATAAGAAATCAGCAATTTTTAAATTAAACATTACTTTATCACATTTTTTAGTAATGCTTGAAAATTCACAAACATCTAATTTACGAGCAAAAAAAGAATAATTTTTAACAAATACTTTTCCATTAATATCTTTATATGAAACTTTAAAGATTTTATTTTCTCTGTAATTAACATTTATTAAGTTTTCTAAATAATGAACATGCGTTAGAGACCTAACATAATGATGACCTAATGTAATTAGCTCAAAATTATCTTCATTAAAATTTTTCCATAATGAATTTTTATCTGTTGCACCAATGTTATCTTTTTTAAGATATAATTTTGATTTTTTTCCAAAAACTAAAAAAGAATACATAGGATGTCTTGTTCTAAACTTATAAAATTTTTTTAACAGTAAATTTCCAAACATTCCACTTTGCCCAACACTATTTTTTCGATCAAATTTATTTTGAGAAACACATTCAAAATTAAAAACTGGTATTACAATAGTCCCTGATTTTCCCACATGTTTCATTAAGAATTTTAAAATAGTATCAGCAAGATTATGTAAATTTTTAGAGTTATATTTTAATAATTTTGCGATTCTTAATATGTCAATTCCTACATAAATGTTGCTACCCTTTGTTATTTTAAAATGATTTAATAAATTTAAAAATTGAATTTTATGATTATCTGTCATTTAAGATTGATAAAGTATTTAACTAACAATTAATTTACTGATATTGTAATAGCAATAATTAGTCAATTAATAAATAATTTTTTAAATATACTTAGTTATAAACTAATTAAGTAACTATATTAAAAACAAGCTTTAAAAAATTGTTTGATTAAATAAAAATTTAAAATATTTATATTTCATATTATAAATATTTTTATTATGTTTTGTATATTTAACTTATTTATAAACGTTATCTAAATTAAACAGAAAACAGATGGTATTAAGGAAATTTTATAACCACCTATCAGAATTAAAACTTGATAATAACGAAATAGAATTTGTAAAAAATTTTGATGTTAAAAAAACAAAAAGTCATCAAAATGTTTTGATAGTAGTACCAAATGACTATTATTATGTTTGTTATAATTACCTTCTATCAAAAGAAAAAATTTCAAAATTTAATATTTTTGGTTATTGGCCTTATTCTGTTCATGTAGAAAGAATACGTATATTTCAAAAAATTCATCAATATAAATCAGAAGTTTATTTTAATTTACTTAAAAATAAATTTTTTAAATTATATAAACCTATTGGATTAGAAGCTCTTTGGAACTTAGATAATCTAAAAGAGGAATACATTACAAAATTAGAGGATGAGCGTATAAAAAAAAGAGCAAATAAAATATTTAACAAAATTAAAAATAAAAAAGAAATATTAGACTTGTGTATTGATAAAATATATTGTGGTGATTTAATATATGACTCTTATATAAGATTTAGAAATAAACCAACAGTTGACGTTAATGATAGATTTTTAGAAAAAATAATTTATTTAGCTTTACTATCTATAAAATGTTTTGAAAAATTTCAGAAAAAATATAATTTCAAATCTTTATATACCAGTTATGCTACCTTCGTTCATTTTGGATTATTGGTTCGGGTTTTTCTTAAAATGCGAGTTAAAGTATACTCGGGAGCAACACTTTCAAACTACAATAAAAAATTGACCAACAAAGATCCTTTTCATGTTGAAAATTTCAGAAAATTTCAAGGTATCTACTCAAAATTAGACAAGAAACATCAAAGAATTAAACAGGCTAAAATAATGCTTGATAAAATTTTTTTTAAAAGCAGGAAAAATTTACAATTTAATGACTATATGAATGTTGATCCATTTAAAAAAAACAAAAAAAAATTAAAAAAAAATTATGATGGAGTAATTTTTTTACCAAATTTTTTTGAGTCACAAAGGGAGTGGGGCAAATTAGTATTTCCTGATTTTTATGAATGGATCAAATTTACTTGTGATTTTATATATAAAAATAATTTAAATATTGCAATTAAGCCCCATCCAAATATTTATTATGAAAGAAATAACGAAACAGTTGAAATTGTTAGATTATTAAAACAAAAATATAATAAAATTGACTGGATTGATCCATCAATTTCCAATTTTGAAATTTTTAAGAAAATTAAATCTGGTATTTCTCCCTGGGGAACAATTTTATGGGAATTAGCTTATTTTAATATTCATCCTATTTCTGCAGGTGAGCATCCTGCTTGTAAATACAATATAGGTTTTGAACCTAGATCTATCAACGAATACAAAAGAATACTTCTTTCGATTAATAAACTTAAGGTTAAAAAACGAATTACTAAAAGAATCTTACAATTTTGCTATATGTACTATATACATAATCACGATTCTTTTAAAACTACTGCCAGAACAATCAAATTAAATAAAATAGATTTTAAAAACTCATCATCTCTTAAAAAATTTATCGAAATATATAAAAGTAAAAAAAATAATTAATTTAAAATATATTTATATAAATTTACTATAAAATTTATCATCAAAATTTTGATATGTATTTTTGAAATTTTCTTTTGAAACATTATATTTATTAAAAGGAGACCCAAACAAAGAGTTGGAAAACTCAATTGTTAATACTTTTCTTTTTTTTGTTTTTGGGTTTAATCCTTTGTGAAATGCCGAAGTATCACCAATTGCTAAAGTTCCTAATTTTCCTAAAATCACTTTTTCATCACTTTTTTTAAAAAATTTAAATATTTCTTCGTCATGTATCCTCTCATATCCTCTTAATAATAATTTATATGGTTTTGAAAATGTTTTGTGAGAATACTTGATAAAACAATGAGGTCCATGTTCTTCACTATCAACATCGTTTAAGTAAATAAAAAATTTTAACCATTTAGGTCTGTCCATATCAAAATGGTAAAATTGTGCTTCTTTGGATTTGGGTTTTTCTGAAATTCTTGAAATTCTTAAGCCTACATTGGTTAGTATAGGAATAGATTGAAAATATTTTTTTGCTACCTGATAAAATAAAGGATCATGAATAATATTTTTTATTATATCTTCTTTTAATAATTCGTTTTCATCTAAATCTATAACTTTAGCTTGATCTGGAACTTCATCAATTGAGTTTGATTTAAGTACTTGATCATCAAGTATATAAGTACATTCCATCTTATTAATTATAGCTAAAATTTTATCAATTTTAATATTATCCAGATATTTAGGAATAACTGAGTAAGCCGTTTCATTTATTTCTTTTAGAGTCTCCTCTAAATTTGGATTGTATTTATTGTCTGGAAAATTTAATTTTTTTTTTTTTTTAAACTTGTAATTTAACATGATCACATAGTTAAATATTGAATTTGACAATCCTTTTGTTAAGCAATAAAAGCTAACAAATGAAGAATTAATATTTTTTATATTTTTATTCTTTATTAAGAAATATAAGTAGCCGAACAGACATTTTATTGTACTTAATATAAGTTTGGTAATTTTAATTAACATAATATATGATTTTAAATCAATCATACTTTAAAGCAAAAAAGAAAAAAAAATCAATATTTAAAGATGTTAGAGGCCAATTAATTGACGTATCAAAAAGTTTAAATTTTACACCAGTTCATTTTTTAATCACATATTCAAAAAAAAATGTTCTAAGAGGCATGCATATTCAGACTAAAAAAATTCAACATCAAGCAATATACTTAGTAAAAGGTGAAATTTTTGACGTATTATTGGATTTAAGAAAAAATTCTAAAAATTTTGGAAAATACAAGTCCTATAAATTAACTGAAAAAACAAAAAAATTTTTGATCATTCCCAAAGGTTTTGCTCATGGATATTATGCGATTAAAGAAAGTATTTTGCTTTATTATAATTCAGAATACTTTTATCCAAAGCATGATAAAGGATTCGCTTATAACGATAAATTGATTAAAATAAAATGGCCCAATGGAAAAAAAATTATTTCAGAAAAAGATAGAAAACTTCCAACTTTTAAGGAATTAAAAGATGAGCTATTTTAAAAAAGAAAATTTGACTGAAATAATTAGTTTTGGAAAAATGCCAATGGCAAATAATTTTGTTAATAGTAAAGATGAAAAAATTTTTACTTATGAACTAAAACTTGGTTTTAATAAAAAATTTAAATTAGCACAAATTTATGAATTTCCTAAACCATCCAATATGTTCAATGAAAACTATGCCTTTATTACATCAACTTCAAAATATATGGCAAATCATTTTAAAAAATTATCAATCAAAATTAAAAAAAAATTTAAAAAAATATCAATACTTGAAATTGGTTGTAATGATGGAGTTTTCCTTGAAAATTTTAAAAATTCAACGCATTTAGGGGTAGAGCCATCAAAAAATGTATTTAAATTATCTAAAAAAAGAAAATTAAATGTTGATAACTCTTTTTTTAATTATGAATACACAAACCGTATAAAAAAAAAATATGATAAATTTAATGTAGTTTTTGGATCAAACGTAATTTGCCATATTCCTGATCAACAAGAGTTATATGAATGTATAAATCAAGTTTTATCAAACGATGGATTTTTTATTTTTGAAGAACCTTATTTATTAGATATGATTAAAAACACGAGTTATGATCAACTTTACGATGAACATATTTATATCTTTTCCTTAACATCTATTGAATTAATTGCAAAAAAATTTGGTTTTTTTCTCGTTGATGCAGAAAAAATTTCTACCCATGGTGGATCAATGAGATATTTTTTAACCAAAAAAAAAACTGCCAAAACAAAAAGATTGTTAAATCTAATTAAAAAAGAAAAAAAGTTTGGTATAGACAAAATAAATTCTTTGATAAAATTTGCGAATAATTGTGAAAAAAACAAAAAAATATTTTACAATAAAATAGTTAATTTAAAAAATAATAATCATAGAATATATGGTTTTGGGGCTACTTCTAAAAGTACTACAATTCTTAATTACTGTAATATTAACGGCAAACATATTGATACAATATTTGATAATTCAAAAACTAAAATAAAAAAATTTACACCTTTAACAAATATACCAATAACAGATAGCAAATATTTTAATAAAAAAAAAAATTACATATTGTGTTCTTTTTGCTTGGAATCATTACAAAGAAATTTTTTCTAAAATAAAAAAATCGAATAATATTAGATGGATATCTCATATAGACAAAAAATTTTTTAAAAAATATAATAAATATTTCTTATAGTCATTAACTGATGCATATTCCGTTTAATAATCTTTCAATTAAAAAAAGTGAAAAATATATAGATATATTTAAGAAATTTTTAAAAAGTGGCAAATTTATTAATTCTAATGGTGTAAAAAAATTTGAAAATTTGTTTTCACAAAAATTTGGTTTTAGGTATAGTATTGGCTGTAATAGTGGAACAGATGCAATTGAGATAGCTTTAAGGTTATTTAAGCAAAGAGAGGATGAAGCAGCCATAACAGTTTCACATACTGCAACAGCGACGGTTTCAGCAATTTTTCGATCAGGTGTTAGGCCTATATTTTGCGATATAGAGAAAGACTTTAATACGATGTGTCCTATATCTTTAGAAAAAACTATTAAGATATGTAAAAAAAAGAAAATCAATCTCAGATATATTATTCCAGTTCATATTTACGGACAAATTGCCGATATGGAAAAAATTAACGAAATTAGTAAAAAATATAATTTAATCATTATAGAGGATTGTTCCCAATCTCACGGATCTTATTATATTAAAAATAAAAATGTAAAAAATAATATTTGTGTTTTTTCGCTATATCCTACTAAAAATCTTGGGGCACTTGGTGATGCTGGTATTGTATGTACTAATAACAGAAAATACTATTCCTCTTTGAAAATTTTAAGAGAATATGGGTGGGTAGACAGAATATGTAAAAATGTAAAAGGTATAAACTCTAGGCTTGATGAGCTACAAGCATATATTTTGCTATATAAATTAGAATTGTTTAATAAAAATTTTACAAAGAGACAATTGATAGCAAAAAAATATTTAAAGGAAATTTCAAACAAAAAAATTAAGCTACCATATATTAGAATAAACACAGTCCATGCATTTCATTTATTTGTAATACAAGTAAAAGAAAGAAATAGATTTATTAAATTTCTAAAAAATAAAAAAATTGAAACTGCTATTCATTATTCAAAACCTCTACACAAACATGAAGGCTTTGCTAAAATTATAAAATTTGACAAGCTTGTAAATACTGAAAAGCTATCAAATAAAATTGTTTCTCTGCCTATGAATGAAAATTTGACTAATAAAGAAATCATAACAATTATAAAGACAATCAATGAGTTTAAATAAAGAAATAACGTTACTATTAGTAATCTATAATAGGCCCAAATATTCTTTAAAATGGATTAAAAAATCTATTACAAATAAAGTTCCATTTAACATACTCATTGCAGATGCTGGCAATGATAGAAAATTGGAAATATCTATAAAAAAAAGCATCAAAAAACATGAGAATATAAAATATTTAAAATGTAAATATTTTTCACCACATAGTAAAAATTATTTATATAATTTTGTACACGCTACAAATAAAATTAAAACAAAATATACGTATATATGCGAAGATGAAGATTTTATAATCCCAAAAAATATTATTAAATCGGCAAAATTCTTAGAAAAAAATAAAAAATTTACAGTTTCGGCAGGTCAAAATATCAATATAACTAAAGAATCTATAGGCTTATTAAATTACTGCGTTTTCAACACGGAGCAAAATTTTAGTGTAGGCAATTTAAATCAAGATAAATCTGACGAAAGGATGATTAAATTTCTTGATGGTTTACATTTATCTCATTGGAATTGTTTACACAGAACATTGAACCTAAGAAAAATACTGAGTATATTAAATAAAGTGAAATTTAATAATTTCATGATTTTTGAAATACATTTTAATTTATTAGTTTTATTTTATGGAAAATCTAAAAGATTCAATCATATAGAGTATATAAAAAACAACGATATCTCTACTAGCTCTAGCTATAGTTATTTAGAAAAAATTGATTTAATAAATATTATAAGCAAAAAAAATTTTTCTAAAGAAAATTATCAAAGTATATTTTTATTAAAAAAATTTTTAAGCAGAACAAGTTATAATAAAATTGAAAAAAAACTATGCAATAACTTAGAAAATTCATATAAATATTGGATTTATTATTCAAATTATTACAAAACAAAAAATTATTTAATAAAAAGTAAAATTAAAGATTTTTTAAAAAAAATAAAAATTTTTTATATTCTGAAATTATTTTCCACTATTATTGAGTATAAAAAAATTAAAAATAAGTTCTATTTTTCAAAAAACGATTTCTCTGAAAAATTAATTAAAAGAAATATTAATTTATTAAATAAATCTTGTTTCTAATATAAAAAAATTATGGAAAAAAAAATTGGACAGAAAATATTTAATACAATAAAAAAACTATATCCTATTAACAGAAGTCTTACAGGTAATGGTAATAGATTAAGTCTTAAAATTTTAAATCAAATTTGTAACAACTTAAAAATATTAGAATTCAAAAGTGGAAAAAAAGTTTATGATTGGACAATACCCCCTGAATGGAATGTTAAAAGTGCATATATAAAATGTGAAAACAAAACTATAATCGACTTTAAAAAAAATAATCTTCATTTAGTGTCTTACTCAACTCCGCAGAATAGAATAGTAGATTTTGACGAGTTAAATGAAAACTTATATTCTATAAAAAAAAAGCCCAATGCGATACCATATGTAACTTCATATTATAAAAAAAGATGGGGTTTTTGCATTCAACATAATAAGAGGAAAATATTAGATAAGAAAAAAAAGTATAGAATTTTTATTGACTCTTCTTTTAAAAAAAATGGAAGCATGTCTATTGGTGAAATTTATATTAAAGGAAAAATTAAGAAAGAAATAATTTTAAGCACTAATATTTGTCACCCATCAATGGTTAATAATGAGCTATGTGCACCAGTAATTTTGAGCTATATTTCAAAATATTTTAAAAATAAAAAAAATTATTTTTCTATAAGGATTTTATTTCTACCAGAAACAATAGGATCAATTACTTATCTAAAGAAAAATTTAAATCATATTAAAAAAAATTTCAGGGCTGGATTTCATATATCATGCTTCGGTGATAAAGGTCCTTTTTCTATGATATCAACTAAATATAATAATAGTTATTCCGATCAAATAGCGAAAAAGAATTTAACAAAATATAAAAATTCAAAAATCTACAAATTTAAATACTGTGGTTCTGATGAAAGACAATATAACTTTCCAGGAATAAATATTCCTGTCGTAACATTAACCAGATCTAAGTTTGGTAAGTTTAGAGAATATCACAGCTCTTTAGACAATTTAAAAATTACAAATGTAGTTAGCTTACAAAAGTCATATCAATTTTTAGTAAATATAATAATGCAGATTAATGAAGAAAAAAATAATGAAAAGGTTAAATTTAGTGAAATAAAAAAACCTTTTCATAAAAAATCAAATATAAAAATTTTTAATTTAAAAGTTTATAGCAAAACAAAATGTGAACCATTTTTATCAAAAAGAAATTTATATAGAAATGTTTCTAAAAGTTTATTGACTAAAAGCGAATTTATAATGTTTAATTTATTATACTACGGAGATGGAATAGAAATAAATAATATTTCAAAACTAATAAATGCTGAACCGAGAAAGGTTTATGATGTTGCTTGTATGTTAAAAAAAAATAAATTGATTGATTTAAAATATTAATTGGTATTAAAATCTATTATCACAAAATAATGAGGCTGTAATATACATCCAGATACCTGTTCATCTCCTAAAATTCTAGTGGCAAGAGGTCTTTTTTCACTTCTTTTGCTTTTATTAATTATATTTTTGTCATAAAAAGTATCTTTAATAATTTTGATTTTAGTGTTTGGCCTTAACTTCTTAATTGTTTGTGAAATATAATCAAAAGATAAAATGTTGAAATACGAATAAGCTCTTGGATTTCCTTTTTTATCAAATTCATTAATAGGTTTTATATTTATATCTGACCACCAGTTGCTATTATAAACTAATTGTATTTTATAAGATACATCGTATAAGACTGTTCTTATAATTACTCTCTTTTTTGTAACTCTCATTATTTCACTTAAAGGCTTTTTCACATCATTGAGGTGTATAAAAACATTGCTGCAAAAAGAAATATCAAATTCATTTTTTTTAAAAGGAAGGTTATAAATATTTCCTTTCTTAAAATTTACATTTTTATCATTTTTCCAAAAATTTTTGGCCTTGTCTAAAAATATTGAATAGGGATCAGTTCCAGTATAAAAAAAATTTTTTTTTATTCTTTTTTTTATAGACCTATAAAAATGTCCACATGCACATCCTACATCAAGAATTTTGTCATCTATTTTTATTGTTTTTTTTAAAATGTTAGCCATAGCTATTGATACTTCCATCTCTGGAGATTTTCCTGTTGCTCTGTCAAGATAGACTTTTGCATTATTTAAATTGTTTTTATACTCATTAAGACAAAGTCCGTGTTTATCTATTAATGCTTTTTTATTTTTTTTCATATTGAATTTATTAATTCCCATTTATTGTTTAAACTAGTTTTCCAAATTTCATTATTTCTGTGTTTGTTTACAATTTTTTCAAATTCATCTTCATTTAACTCTAAGTATTCTAAAACTTCCTCAAAATCATCTGATGGAAATTCATGATCAAATTTTCTTGCCAAATCTATTGCCTCCAGTCTACTCATTTGATCATTCTGTATCATCCTACAAGCATCTCTTGTTGCTCTACCAAATCCAAATTTTATGTATTGCATATAATAATACAAACAATCAATTTTATCATCTAAACTATCAAAATTTGTAAAGGTTCCTTTGGTTCTATTGTTTGGGTTAGTTTTAAATTTTGGCATCTTTTGTTTAACATAATTATAATTCTCCAACATACTCCATTTGAAAAAATAGCTAAAATAATAAGCGGTTATGTTGATTTTTTTTAGTTCATTTTCATTTGGATAAATAAATGTTGCAAGATCATTTTCACTTATATCTGCACTAACCCAGTTTTGTGGGAAGTCACCTATTTGATGTTCTATTACTTCTCTTAAATTTCTTTTTTTTTGGCTCTCTTTATCTAAAACTAATCCTCCATATTCACTTTCTCCGTGTTCTGCGTAAAAAACGAATGGTATTTTAAATTTTAATGCAATTGTTAATGGAGCTGAATTAACTCCAGCGTCCCAAGCTACTTTTGGATTACCTCTCTCTATAAAAAACCTTTTAGCTAATAACTTTGACACTTTCTGGTTAGGCTTAACAAAAATAGAGTCAAAACCCATATTTGATAATTCATTTCTATTAAAGTTTCCACATTCATTTTCGATCAATGGTGAAAACGTTACTAATAAAGGATTCAAACCAAATTCTAACTTTAGTTTTAGGGCTATGGAAGTCGAATCCTTTCCTCCTGACCATGGAACAATACAACTGTATTTTGATTTTGTATCTTTTGTAAATTTCTTGATCTCATTTACAATCTTTAAAAAATCATTTTTTCTATTTTCCCAATTAATTTTTTTCTTTTCATCACTGTTTGTACATGCATTACATACACCTTCACTATTGAAAACTATCCTAGGCCTTGAGTCTGGCATAATGCACCTTTTGCAAAAATTGATCATTTCTTTTATTTTCTTATTTTAATTTTACAATTTTTTAAATAATTTTTTGCAGATATAATACTCTGCTCAGTAAAATGAAATATATTTTGTGTGCTTGCAGCCGAAATATCAGTTTCCTTAAAAAGTTCAAGTAAATGATCCCAATTACCTGCTCCTCCTAAAGCTATAATTGGACAATCTAATTGACTAGATATATTCTTGATAAGCTTAATGTCATAACCCAACAAACTTCCATCATTATCAATATTATTAATTAACAATTCACCCACTCCATTTGATAAAGCTTTTTTTGCGAATATTATAGGTTCCAAATTTAAATTTTTTTTTCCACTTTTGGAATAAACATAATAATTTTGGTTTGAATTTTTTTTACAATCTAAAGATTGAATAATAGATTGTTTTCCATATTTCATTGATATTTCTTTTGCGATTTTTGAATTACTAATGGAGCCTGATCCCAAAATAATCTTATCTGCTCCGTGTTTAAAGTAAAGATCTGCATCTTTGAGAGAATTAATGCCTCCTCCCACAGAAAGAGGTACAAAACAATTTGTTGAGAAATAACTTATTAAATTTAAATATTTGTCTGAGAATTTATTCTCAGATATATCAATTATTATTAATTCATCAATACTCCATAAATCAATAAAGTTCTTAGTATATCTATAATCTGGTTTGAAATTTTTTGTTCTATACAAAATACCATCTAGAAATGTAAGTGAAATTATAATTCTCTTTTTTAACATTTAACAATTATCATAAAAATTTTTTAATAATCTTAATCCACTAGACTGACTTTTCTCAGGGTGAAACTGAACTCCATAAATATTATTTTTTTTAACTGAAGAAACGAAATCAATGTCATATTTTGTTTTAGTTAAAACAATATCCTCATTTGAAGATTTTAATAAATAAGAATGTGTAAAATAAAAATCAGAGTTATTTTCTATTCCTTCAAATAATTTATTTTTATTAATTATTTGACATTCATTCCAGCCTACATGGGGAACTTTAGTTATTTTAGAATAATCTTTAAAAGATTTAATCTCACCATCCAAAAATGAAAGTCCTTTATTTTCACCGAATTCATTACTTTTTTCAAACAATACCTGAAAACCAACACAAACACCTAAAATAGAAATATTTTTATCAATTTTATTCTTAAGAAGTAAATCAATTTTATTTGATTTTATTTTTTTCATAAAATCTTTAAATGCACCAACACCTGGTAAAATAAGTTTATCAGTATTTTCAAAATCAAATTGAGATCTACAAATCTTAAATTGTAGATTTAACTTCTGTATAGCAGCAATAAGAGAAGCAATATTTCCTGTTTCTAAATCTATAATTCCAAGTTTCATCAATTATTATTTTCTAAAAAAATTTTTGTTCCCAATAAAGAAAAAATAAATTTAGAAAAATGGTTTGGTATAACTTTTCTATCTAAATCGTCTTTAAATTTATCTAAATTTACAAACTCTGATAATGGAGATTTTTTATTAAAAATAAAATCAATAATTTCTGGTTTCTCTAAATCTAATATTGAATTTATAGAGGCGTTAAAACCTTTTTTTTGTCGATTTAGTCTAATTTTATCGTTTAAAATTCCATTCATTGCATCTCTTAAAATTTTTTTTTGGTAACCATTTTCAATTAAATAATTTGGTGGAATGCTGAGTGAGAATTCTATTAAATCTCTATCTAAATATGGACTTCTATTTTCTATTGAATAATTCATTGAATTTAAATCATCATGTTTAAGGATGACAGGTACAACTTCATGGAATAGCTCATTAAGCATTCTGTTTCTTAATAATTCTTCACAATAGAACTCTTCTTTAAATTTTTTTTCAAAATTGTTTTGTGAATATTTTATTAAATTAAAATTATCTTCGTATACAAGTCTTCTATTTTGCCTATCATTAATATAATAAAAAGGATTTTTTAAATTTTCATTTCTTAATAATGGCAAAATAAATTTTTTCCAATCTTCTAAATTTTTGTTAAAATGACCTGAATCTTTTATAGTCTCTAAATGTAATAAATAGTGATCATAATATCCTGTGAAAATTTCATCAGCCCCAGTTCCTGAAATTGACACCTTAAAACCTTGTTTAGCAATTTCCTCTGATAAGAATGAATGTATAAAGTAAGATATTGTTGCAATTGGTCCGTCGTGTTGTTTTACAAGTTGTGTCATTCTTTCGTAAAATAAATCTTTATTTTTATCAATTAGTAATAAATTAGAGTCACAATCGAGTTCTTTATTGATAATATTAATGTTTTCTTCCTCATTATATCTCTCGTCTTTATCTATTATAGAAAATGTTGAAACTTTTTGATTAAATTTTTTTTTAGCTATTGATACAAGTGATGTTGAATCAATGCCTCCACTTAAACAAAAGGCTAGCGGCACATCTGCTCTCATCCGATATTTCAAACTATTAATTAAATGAAATTTTACTCCCTCAATTGCATCACTTTGGGATAAGTTTTTTTTTATTTGGATCTTTGGTTTCCAGTACTTTTTTTTTGTAAATTTAAGTTCAAGATTAATTCTAAGATTTGAACTACTTTCTAAAGAATAAATTTTGTCATAAAAAGTTTCATTACTTTTATTTAATGATTTATATCCCAAAAATAAATGTTTTCTTATTAACTTTTTATTTTTAGCAAACTCTTCCTCACATAAGGACCTAATATATTTAATTTCAGAACCAAAAAAAAAACCTTTTTTATTAAGAAAATAATATAATGGTTTTTCTCCAAAAGGGTCTCTAGATAAAAATAATTCTTTTTTTTTTTCGTCCCAAATTGCAAATGCCCACATACCAATAAAGTGATCAACACATTTTTCACCATATTCTTTATATGCCTTCAATAATACTTCGGTATCTGAATTAGTTTTAAATTCATATTTATCTTTTAATTTTTCTTTAATTTCAAAAAAGTTATAAATCTCTCCATTAAAAATAAGCACAAGATTTCCATCTATAAATGGTTGATTAGATCTATCATTTAAGTCAATTATATTTAATCTTGTGTGAAGAAGAGCCAATTTTTTAGACTTATATTCTCTAGTAATACAATTACTAAAGTCTGGACCACGTAATTTCATTAATTTAATTGTGTTGATTAAAGAATCTTTTTTTATTAGTTGTCTCTCACTAATATATCCACTTATACCACACATTGAACTTTTTTTTGAGTACCTTAAATTATATTTTTTTTGAGTATCTTTTTATCTTTTTTTACCGATTTAATAAATTTTTTTCCAACAATATTTTTCATATTAAAAAAATTTTTAGAATTAGTAGACCTTAAAAATTTAGTATTTTCTAAAGTCAGTAATTCGCCTTTATCTATTTGATGGGAGGCATATGGAGCTCTTCTTATTGAATTTAAAAATATTTTTTCACATTGTTGAATTTTTTTTTGATAACTTCCTTTAAGTAATTCAATCTTTCTAATTTTTTTTACCATTTCGGTCATTTCTTTAAAATCTGCTGACAAAAAATGGTCTCTAAAATTAGAAAAATATTTGTCAATTGTAAAATGTTTTTCAATAATTTTTGCACCCATCGACGTTGCAATAGATGTAGCTTCTAGTCCTAATGTATGGTCGGAATATCCAATTACAAAGTTTAATTTATCTATTAAATATTTTATTGAGTCGAGATTAGCAAATTCATCTTTTACAGGATAGCTTGTTACACAATGTAGAAAAGCTATTCTTTCATGTGCTAATTTCCTTCCTATTAATTTATAAATTCTATTTCTCAAAAAAAAAATTTCATTTATATTTGTTAATCCTGTTGAAATTATCATATTTTTTTTTGAAGAAATTATTTTATCTATCATTGGAAAGAAATTGTTATCACTTGAGGCAATTTTAATTATATCCGAATTTTGAATTAAAAAATCCGCACTTTTAATGTCTAGCGGTGTTGAGATAAATTTTAGTTTTTTAGAATGAGCAAATTTTTTGAGTTCTATAAATTGTTTTTCTGTTAATTCAAATTTTTTAAGTTTTTTAAATCTTTTTTTTTCTTTTTTATTAATAAAATCTTCAGTATTAAAAGTTTGAAATTTTACTGCATCTACTTTGGCTTTATAAGCCAAATAAATTAATTTTTTCGCTAACTTAAAATTACCTTCATGATTATTTCCTATTTCTGCTATAATAAATGTTTTCTTTAATTTTTTAAAATTTATTTTTCTCATTCATTGATTTAATTGATTTTATTCCAAAAATTTTTATACCAGGAAATATATTCTCTATAACCTGTCTCTATAGAATGATTGGCTTTAAAGCCAATTAGTTTTTTTGCCTTATCAATTTTCAAAGTTCCTCTTTCGGGCGTAAATTTTTCTTTTTCTTTATAATTGACTTTAATATCTTTAAATTCATCTCGAAGAATATTTATTAGTTCATTAATTTTTCTTGCATTTCCATAAGTAATATTGAATGTTTCATTTTGAGATTTTTCATTATCACAACAGTAACTAATTCCTCTAACTAAATCCTCTATATAAGTAAAATCTAACTTATCCTCACCATCTCCATTAATATTTATTTCTAAATTTTGTATTGCATTTTCTATAAAGATTTGTCCAACTCTTCTGCTTACGCATCTTTCGCCATATAATGCTGATGGTCTAATTATGGTATAGGGTAAATCAAAAACTTGGTTGTAAGATTTAACCATAAGTTCACCTGCATATTTTAATGTGCCATAAATTCCAATTGGTTTGCATGTTGTATCTTCATCAACCTCTTTTGTTTCAAAATTACCATAAACCATACTTGAAGACATATAGATTACATGTGTTTTTTTAGTTTTAGCGTAATCTAAAGTGTTTTCTAGTGTTCTTAAACTGTGATCAAATGTAGTGTGGGGATCTTTATTAGATCTATTAGCATGAGAAACTGCTGCCAAATGAATTATTACATTAGGTTTTATTTGTTCATATAAAGTTGAAATAGAATTATAATTTCTTGCGTCCTGAATAATTAAATCAATATAATTTTTTTTCAAAAGTTCTAATCTACTTTCAAGAATAGACTTATAAAGTTTTTGATTCAGTATTTCTGTATTGTCTAAAGAATAAATATTGTTTATTGATAAACTATCTACAATTACTGGGTCATGACCTAATTTTGACAAATAAAGCGCTAAATTATGTCCAATGAAACCACAACCACCTACCAAAAGTATTTTTTTTTTTTCGATCACTTCACTGCCTCTACAATACTTTTGCATATAAAATCTATCTCTGAATTTTTAAGTTTTGGATACATTGGAAGGGATATATTCATTAAACCATAATTAGTAGCATTTTTAAAATCACTTAACCTTAATTTATATTTTTTTTTGTAGTAACTCATTTTTGGAAGTGGATTTAAATAATGGACACTGAAACCAATCTTTAAATCTTTAAGTGTTATAATAATATCGTCTCTTTTTTTACTAAATATTTGAAAAACAAAATAAGAACAATTTTTAGAGTAAGGCATCATTAAAATTTTATTATTATTTATAAGGTTTTTTATATATCGTTTGGCAATTTCATGTCTTCTTTTTAAATTTTTTTTATAAGATAGTAATTGCCTAAAACCTAAAGCAGCTTGAAAATCTGTCATTCTATAATTAAAACCTAAGTCTTTTACATCATAATCACCAGGTTTATTTCTATCTTTAATATCTTTATCAATACCAAAAGCTTTAAGTTTTTTTATTTTATTAAAAAAAACTGTGTCATTTGTTATTAACATACCACCTTCACCAGTTGTGATTTGCTTTGTTGGATAAAAAGAAAAGCTTCCTGACTTCCCAAAATTACCTACATGCTTTTTGCTTTCATAAGTACCTAGGGCATGAGCACAGTCCTCTAATAAAATAATATTTTTTCTTTTACAGAAATTACTAATATTTTTAGTATCACAAGGATAACCAGCCATGTGTACAATTATTATTCCTTTTGTCTTTGATGTTATTTTTTTTTTTTATTTCTTCCAATTTTAAGTTTCCAGTGATGAAATCTACATCAACGAATATAACTTTAGCACCGGTGTATTCTACTGCATGAGCAGTTGCTGTGTGGGTTTGGGCAGGTACAATAATCTCATCTCCTTTTTTAAATCCTGAAGCTAAACAAGATAAATGTAAACCAGCTGTACAGCTTGATAAAGAAACCGCATGTTTTGACCCAGTAAATTTAGAAAATTCTTCCTCAAAAAGAGACGTATATTTTCCGTGTGTAAGCCAACCACTATTCAAAATATTTTTAACTAATTTTGTATCTTTATTTGTAATATTAGAAATTGAAAATTTTATTTGTTTCATTATGTTAAATATTTAATTTTAATTTTTTTATTAAGAAGCATTGATTTTTCAGCAGCAAAACATATTGACATTAAGTTAAATTGTTCTTGATGATCAATTACCAACTTATCATTTTTTTTAACTAAACAGTCAATAAAATTTTGGATTAATTTTTTTCGATTTTTTTTATCTGGATAATTTGATTTAATTTTATAGGTTTTTCCATTTTTACTAATATAAGAACCAAAATTATTATTTACTAACGTTTGATTTTTTGAAAAAATTTTTACCTCATGTAAGTGATCATGATCGGCAGCTGCATTTGCCGAAATTTTTACTAAAATATTATTTGGAAATTCTAATATAATAACAGCAAGACTATTTTTTTTAAAGTTAGTATTTTTTGTTGGTTTGTCATTGGCAAAAGTTGAAACTTTTAAAGGTTTAAGCTCCAAAATCCACATTACTAAATCTATCATATGAATTGCTGCTCCATGTATTATTGAATATTCTTTAATTTTTGATCTCCATCCATAAAGTTTAAATTTTCTTCCCCAGATATAGTCAGCCTCTATGTAATATATATTTTTTTTACTAATTTTTTTTTTAAAATATTTGAATAAAGAATTTACTCTTAAAACTAAATTTGAGACAATTTTTAAATGCTTTTTTTTTTTTAATATTAAATGAATTTTTTTTAATTCCTTTTCATTAAGGCACATTGGTTTTTCAATTATTAAATGTTTATTATTTTTTAATCCTTTTACGATTTGCTTATAGTGAAAATTGTCAAAGCTTGCTATTGAAACAAGATTAATCTCTTTATCAGAAAAAATAATATTTTCATTATTAGTAATTATTTTAGAGGGATATCTATTTTTTAATAATTTAATTTTTGTTTTATCTTTTTCACAAATAATCTTTACTTCTGATTTTTTATAATTTTGTATAGCTTCTAAGTGCTTTTGACCTATTCCCATTCCTATTATTGCGGCTATTATTTTCATTTAAGTTTAAAATGTATAAAATTTTTTTTATTAATTTTTTTTTTAATTGTATTTAAATCTACAATTGTATCTATTGAAAGTTTTAAAGAATTATTCTTATATTTATTTACAAAATTCTTAATTTTAAAATTTTTAGAATTTTCGTAAAAATAAGATGTAACATGTTCTCTATTTTTGTCATTAAAGTTTTTTATATTTTTTTTAATTATTGAGGTCCTTATTATCTCAACTGACTGTCCTCTGGGAAATGTCCTAGGAAACACATTGGTAATTAAATCAAATTTTTTATTTTTTTTTTTTAGCGTCATTGCTTTATCTAAAATTCTGAAATCAAATAATGGACTATCTCCACTAATTCTTACAAAATAATTGGATCTATATTTTCTTGCTGTATTATATAATCTTAAAGCAACATTTTTTAAGCTTCCCCTAAAAAAATTTATATCATTTAACTTAAGATACTTTACCAAACTATCATCAGATTTTTCTCTTGAAGTTGATACTACAATTTTGATTTTTTTTTTTGATCTCCTAATCTTATCTAAAACATGAGATATAAGTGGTTTACCATAAATAGGTAGAAGTACTTTGTTTTTAAGTCTCTTTGAGCTAGATCTTGCTTGAATAATCACTAACAATTTAAATACTTTCTGTTTTTTTGTATAAATATATTAGTATATCTTCTTTAAAAAAAAGCTATTTTTTTCCCATTCTTTTAAAAAATTTTTTATGTCTTGAATTTTATCAATTTTAATTTTTGGAACGTGTTTTTTTCTATCTTTTTTTTGTGCAATAACTACTAAGTCGTTTTCATCATAATATCTATTTGCATCTATTACCGAAAAACCACAAATTTCTAATAGGTTAGAAAGAGAATTGTAAGAAAAAAACCAAGGGTGAGTATTTTTTGTTTCATGTTCTGATACAAAAAAATTATATATTGGCTTTTTAAAAGGAACTAATATTCTTGAGCTCTCTGCAATTAACAATAACCCGTTTTTTTTTAATGAATTATGTATAGTGCTTAATACATCGATTGGTTTAACACAATTGCAAAGTGTCCACAATAAACATCCAACATCAAAATTCTTAAATTTTTTAATTTTACATGAATCTTCAATTGATCCGTTAAATGATAAAAATTCTTTCTTATTGATATTTTTTATTTTTTTTTTTGTTTTTTTAAAAAGATGAGGACTATGTTCAGTAAAATTAAAATTTATTTTTTTATTAATTCTTTCAAATTCCAATGCAAGATTTCCTTCACCCGTACCATAATCACATAATTCAACTTTTTTATCTTTTAGGTGTTTATTTAAAAATAAAGCTGAATAATAATGCCTTGATTTCATTATTGGGTTATTTGATGTGTACTTAATTTTTTTTGTATCAATATTTTTTGAATAAATTTTTTTTGACCAGATATTTAAGCTTTGAGCTGCATTTTTTGAAGGGGAATGAAAAACTGTACCAGTTTTCTTTGAAATATAAACTGGCGATTTGGAAATTTTATTTTTAAATTTTACTCTTACAGCTCTGCTAGTAACTTTACCAAGAAAATCTAGTTTAATTTCCTCAATTAATTTATTTTTTTTAAATTTCATTCCTAAATAACATTATTCGTTAATTTGATAATTATCTTATCAAATATTTTAGCCTCTGATAACCTTTTCATCTATTTGATACCTTCCTCTACAGTCAATAATCAAATTAGACTTATTATAAATTAATTTATAATTAAATTTATCATGATCAGTCATTAAAATTGTCAAATCAAATTTTTTTAAATTTTTAGATGTAAGACTTATACTTTTCTTATCAATTTTTACGTTTCTCGTATCAATTTTTCTTTTTATATATGGATCAGAAAATTCATAATTAATTTTATTTTTTATAAAATAGTTAATAAGTCTTAATGATGCCGATTCTCGTAAATCATCAACATTCTTTTTATAAGAAAGCCCTAAAACTAGGACATTAAATTTTTTTTTGTCTAAATTTTTTGATTTTCTAATTCCTTCTAATTTTGAAATTATAAATTTTAAAATGTCTAAATTAACTTTTTCAGAAAGTTTAATAAATTTCGGCTCAATCCCAAATTTCTTTGATTTCCAGTGAAGGTAATTTGGATCAATTGGAATACAGTGTCCACCAACTCCTGGGCCAGGTTCAAAAGAATTAAAACCAAAAGGTTTTGTTTTTGCTATCTTTAATATTTCAAATATATCCAGTTTCATTTTATCAGCTACTATTTTCATTTCATTCACAAAACCAATATTTACCGATCGATAAATATTTTCTAATAGTTTGGAAAATTCTGCAATTTCTAAATTTTTTGCTGGTACTATCTTTTTAAAACTAGATTTGTAAAAAAGAGATATAATTTTTAAACACTCATTTGAGTAACCAGAGACAACCTTTGGAATTTCGTTAATTGAATTTTCATTAATTCCAGGATTAATTCTTTCTGATGAAAAACCGAGATAAAAATTTTTTCCGATGTTAAATTTTTTTGAAATTGTATTCGCGATAATTTCCCTTGTTGTTCCGGGATAACTCGTGCTTTCAAGGATCAATACCTGATTTTTTCTTAAATAATTTTTTATATTTTTAATAGTTAATTTAAGATATTCTAAATTTGGTTTATTTTTCTTTAAAGGAGTTGGAACGCATATAATTATAAAATCACATTTTGAGACGTCTGAAAAATTGGAAGTGCAGTAACCTTTTTTTAAAATTTTTTTAATATCTTTATGCGAAATCCTATCAATATAAGAAATTTTTTTTTTTATTTTTTTAATCTTTGAGTTATCGATATCAAAGCCAATAACCTTAAAACCCTTTTTGGAAAATAATATCGATAATGGCAAACCTACATAACCTAAACCAATTATTCCAATTTTAGCTTTATTAGTGCTAATTAATTTATATAAATTTTTTTTATTGCTCATATTTATTTAATATTTACAATGTTTTAATGTTTAAACTCTTAAACTTAAAAACAACTGATCTCAACAAAAATTTAGTTATCGAAATTCTAAAATTAAAAAATACTCATTGGAAAAAAGGATTAAATTCTCAAAAAAATCATTTCAACTTAAATATTAATAAATCGGATGTTCATATTTTATTATACTACAAAACAAAGTTATCAGGTTATGTTTTGCTTAGAAAGAAAAAATGTTTTTTTAAAAATAGACGTATATCTTATTTGCACTTTGATACTTTAATTATTAAAAAAAAATTTAGAAATAAAAAAATATCTCCTATTTTAATGAATTTCACTAATAATTTTATAAGATTCAAAAAAACTTTATCTGTACTTTATTGTGAAGATAATTTAATTAAGTTTTATAAGAAATTTAAATGGAAAAAAATTTCTCAAAAAAATTTTATTTCTGAAATTAGAAATAATAACAAAAAAAATATTTTTTACTTTGAATAGTAAGATTAATTTAATTTAATATTTTTCCCCATCAGGGCTAGTAATCGTTGAAATTCTTATATGATCGTTTTTTGGTGGTGTTGAATAGTGGTGAAGCATTTTTTTTATATTATTATCTAATTTTTTAAACTTTTTTTTTCCCAACATTTGATCAAAAAGATAATAAGGTTTCATCCACCATGGTCCATAGTAATTAAATATACTCCAGCGACTTTTTAAGGTTGACTCCCCTCCTTTATGCCAAAGACCACTGTCAAATAAAACCATGTCTCCTTTTTTTAAATTTAATACTTTATGTTTATAATTAAAATTTCTTTTAGGAATTTTGGTGATTAAATGTGTTTTAGGTATATAACAAGTTGCTCCATTTTCTTTTGAAAAGTCCTCTAAGGCAATATAAACAATAAAACTCAATCCTTTACCAAGTCTTTTTCCGCCTAAATATCGAGAGTCTGTATGCCACTCAGCAGTCCTAGCTTGAGTATTATAAATATTTTTATGAAAAAATTTTCTTCTATTAATTAAGTTGCTGTTAATTAAAACATAATTTTCATCTAAAAGAGTTTTTAAAAGTTTATCAATCTTTCCAAAATAAACTTGTTGAAAAAAAAAATCATTGTACTGAAACGGATTACTCATAGCTTGTGTTTCTGTGCTAAAAGTATTTACTTTTTTTTTTTTCAATAATTTATCAAATAAAATTTCGCATTGTTTCACATAATCATCACATTTTTTTTTTGAAAAAATGTTTTTTATTACTGTGATACCGTCTTTATTAATTTTATTTATATGAGAATTTATATCCATAAAATAATATAATTATTTATTAAACTGTAAGTCAAAATGATTTAGCAGTAATTGCTAGAATGTTCTATTATCAATTATAAACTTAAAATTTTTTTCAGTGCATAAATTAAGCCAATTGAGCTATTAGTACTGGTCAGCTGCACGCATTACTGCGCTTCCACACCCAGCCTATCAACGTGGT
>MDTG01346674.1_pt1 | contig 43477 bp, 34 predicted proteins | sample 811421 | NCBI WGS metagenome assembly MDTG01 (sample SAMN05326645, study PRJNA326480) | marine metagenome | isolation source: seawater | place: Pacific Ocean: South East | collected 2011 | reverse complement strand
GTCGTGACCTCGTCGCCGCGCGGCCAGGGTCCCTCGGCCGGCGCGAGCTCGGGGACGCGCAGCGCGTCGAGGGCCCCGGTGTCGCCGATGTCCAGGGCGCAGCCCAGGCCCGGGCGGTGGCGGGCGGTCGCAGAGAACCCCGGCAGGGAGGCCCGGGCTTCGCCGCGGCGATCGTCGTAGTCGATGCTCACGGCTTCCAGCGCGGGGCCGTAGGACGCCAGGTCCTCGCGGATCTGCTCGGCGTCCAGGCCGGACAGATGGCGGGCCGAGCAGGCCAGCTTGGCGCTCATGCCCGTGCCGGTCTCGATGCTGGCGGGCAGGCTCAGCGGCGATACGCCGGCCAGGGTGAGCAGTCCGGCCAGCACGGCGATGACGGCGACGATGACGGCAGCGAGGATCTTCAAAGTCGGGCTCCTGGGGTCGGTGTCGGGTGGTGCGGCGTCGGCTGCGCGCGTCAGCCGGGTGAGCGCCAGACCGAGACGTGGCTGTCGGATGCCGCCGTGAACGGCTCCCGGCGCCAGCCGCCCCAGCGTTCGGCGAGGGTCATGCCGGCGAGCTCGGCCATCAGGTCGAGCTCGGCGGGCCAGACGTAGCGGCAGGGCAGCGCGCGGTGTTCCACCGCCGCGCCCCGGCCGACGTAGTGATGGGAGACCAGGCCCTGGTTCACCAGATCGTACACGTCGACCCCGACATGACCCTCGGAGGCCGCGAACACGTGGCGCGGATTGCCCGGTGACAGGCAGGTCAGGCGCGGCACCATCACCTCGACGACGAAGGCGCCGCCGGGCCGCAGATGGGCGGCGGCGTTGCGGAAGCAGGCGACCTGGGCGTCCTGGCTGGTGAGGTTCATGATGGTGTTGAACACCAGATAGACCAGGCCGAACCGGCCGTCGACGCGGGTGGTAGCCATGTCGCCGATGCTCACCGGGAGGTCGCTGCCGCCGGGTTTGGCGCGCAGGCGCTCGACCATGGCGCGGGACAGCTCGATGCCGTGGACCGGAATCCCGTGCCGGGCCAGGGGCAACGCGACCCGTCCCGTGCCGACGGCGAATTCCAGCGCCGGATCACCGCCCGCGAGGCCGGCCAGGAATCGGACCATGGGATCCTCCGCGTCGACCCGCGCGGCGCCCACCTCCGCATCGTAGGTCGCGGCCACCCGGTCGTCGAAGAATCCGTCCTCGTTCATGCTGGAGCCCGTCGCTGACGCCGCCGAGGATATCACCGGGAGGTGTCCGATGGGCGGCCGTCCCGAGGCGCTGCTCAATGGAGCCGGATCAGCCCCCGGCGTGCGGCTTCCAGGGTCGCTTCGGCCCGGCAGGACACGTTGAGCTTGCGATACACGTTCTTGACGTAGCCGGAAGCCGTGTTCGCGGTGATGCCGAGCATGTCCGCCACCGCGGCCACCGTCAGCCCCTTGGCCAGCAGCGTCAGCACGTCCCGTTCCCGCGCCGTCAGCCCGGCGTCGGCGGAATCCGGCTCGTGGAAGTGGCCCAGCAGCCGCCGGGCGATGGTCGGAGACAACGGCGGCTGGCCCTCGACGATGCCGCGCAGCATGTCCGCCAGGCTTTCCCGGGAGCGGTCCTTCAGCACGTAGCCCTGGGCGCCGGCACGCAGCGCGGAGAACAGGTGGCCGTCGTCACCGAAGATCGACGTGACCACGCTGATGGTTCCGGGACTCGACGCCGTGGCCGCGAGTATGAAGTCCTGGCCGGACCCGTCCGGCAGGCCCAGGTCCACCAGCGCGAGATCCGGGGGCGTCCGTTCGAGCGCTTCGAGCGCTTCCGCCAGGGTGGCGACGCCGGTGACGGTGGCGTCGGGAAATGCCTCGATGGCGGCGTCCTGCAGCCAGGTCCGGGCATCCGGGAGGTCCTCGACGACGAGGATGCGGTCGATGCGGTCGCTGGCTGGGGATCGGCGCGCCATCGAGGCAGGCTACGGCGGCGCCGGTTCGGCGGCCACCCCCCGTTCCGGGGTGGCGGGAAAGCGCAGCGTGAAACGCACGCCGCCCCCGGGCGCGTCGTCCCAGGTGCTCGAGCCCTGGAGCCGGGCGGTCCGTTTGCGGATGCCCGCGAGCCCTCTGCCGGTGCCCGGTTCCGGGGGCATGGGGCGGCCGTCGTTGACGGCCACGACGACCACCTCCGACGGCGCGCTGCGAATCGACACGGACATCCGTCTCGCCGCCGAGTGGCGGATGGTGTTGGTGACGATCTCGCGCAGGATGCGGTGCAGCTCGTAGCGTTGCGGTCCGGTGAGGACGGCCCGGGGCGCCGGTCCCTCGCACTCCCAGGCCAGCGAGATGCCGGCGGCGTTCAGCCGTTCCTCGGATTCCCGGCGCAGGTCCGCGCTGAAGGCGTCGAGGTCGCAGCTCTGGGCGGGATCCGTGGCGACGATGCTGCGGAGCTCGCCGATGGCGTCGCGCGCGAGCTGGCGGGCGCCGTCGTCCTTGGCCGCGTAGACCAGTGACAGCAGCGTGCCGCCGATCTCGTCGTGCAGGTCCTGGTAGATGCGCTCCCGCTCACGGGCGGCGGCCTGCTCCAGGTCCATCGCCCGCTGCCGTGCGTAGCTGGACTGCAGGGCGCTGGTCGCCTCCGACACCCGTCGCTGCAGGTCCTGGGTCGTGCGCCGGGATTCCACCAGCGCGATCCGGAAACGCCGGGTCAGGTGAATCATCATCGTCAGGAGCATGAGCGGTGATGCGAACTGCAACAGGTAGTACCGGGTAGCCCAGGCGTCCGGCACGATCAGCGCGTTGAGCAGCTGATCGTGCACCGCCAGCGCCAGCATCACCAGAATCGCCCCGGTCAGCACGTAGGCGTCGATGCTGCGGCGCCGGACGGATTCGGTGATCAGAACTGCCAGCAGGTACACGCCGCAGACCAGGTCGCCGAGGTGCACGATCGGGTTCACCCGGGCGATACCGGGAATACCGGCGACCCCGTAGACGATCGCCGCTGCGGCCGCGAACGCCAGGAAGGCGCGCTCCACCCGGGGTCGCCGGATGCCCAGGAGGCGGTGCGAGAACAGCACGAGCGACACCGCGAACAGATCGATGCACGTGTGCACCAGCCACCACCAGAGCCCGGCGGGGAACGGCAGATTCTGGACGAACAGGTTCAGGCTGTAGACGCTCCAGGTCGCGCCGCACAGGGCGAAGTAGAGATACATCGTGCTCGCCCGGTCGACCAGCCAGAACGCGATGCCGAATCCGGCGCTCAGCGCGGCGATCAGGAACGCGATCTGGGCGAAGCTGATCTGCACGGTGAATCTCGACCGGTACGCCTCCGTGAACAGCTCCGCGGGACCAATGGCGGGCGGCGCCAGATGGCCGAAGCCCGGATACACCCTGAGGCGCAGGTACAGATGGTTGCCGTTCTCCTTCCAGGCGGAGCGCGGCAGGTGAAACATCAGGGGGCGGTTCCAGTTGCGCGCGATGGGTTCGTCGAAGCTGCCGCCGCTGCCGACGAATTCGTCGTTGAGGTAGACGGCGGCGTTCATGCTGAACCGGTAAAGATAGATCGCGTAGGGCTGCTCGGGCGCCCGATCCGCCAGCCGGAACCGGTACCAGCCGGACACGCCCGGTTTCCAGTGTGCCTCGTCGCGCCACGAGTCCGGCAGTTCGACCGGCCGCCACGCGACATCGATCGGGGGTACGGCCGAGTCCGAGTGCACGAAGTCCGCCTGGAAACGCAGCCAGGGAGACTCCCGGCCCGGCAGGAATTCACGGTCGTCCGCCGCGGCGCCGCAGGCACACCACAGGATCAGCATCGGCAGCAGCGAACGTGCTCGGCGCATGGCGACGGTGCCCTCCGGGAACGCTGTGTCTAGCCCGCCGGGTGGGCGGTGTCAAATCCGTCCGCCGGCGGCCGTCCCCCCCAAAGCGGGGGGCGAGCGGCCGCGATCGCTGGGCTAGAGTCGCGCCCATCGTGCTGGGAGGCGGGGTGGCGATCATGACGGGAATGGACATTCGCACGTTGCTGATGGCGCTGGCCGGCGTGGTGCTGACCGCTGCCTGGTCGTCGACGGCCCGGGCCGACTGCGAGGTGGAAGAACCGGACGGGACGGTCTGCGATGGCGAAACGGTGGCGTTCACCGAGCAGTTCGTCGACGGCACCCTGCGGGGATTTCAGCCGCCCGCGGTCAACGGCAGCGACGACGTCGGCTACATCGCCGGCAACGAGTCCACCTTCGACTACGCCGTGTTCGTGCGCGCTCCGGGCGGGGCCCTGACGGACGCCCTGGTGTCCGGCGGCTCCTCCGAGGGCAGCTTCGCGGGGATCCCGGTCTCCACCCTGGACCAGTTCCCAATGTTCGCCACGGACGCCGCCGGCAACGTCTACGGCATGGCCAACGTGCTCGACGAGTTCGGCGGCCCGGTGCTCGGACTGGTCCGGGGCGGACCAGCCGGGTACCGGCGATACGAAGCACCGGCGAGCTTCGCCAGCGGCACCTTCGTCAATTTCGCCAGCACCACGGAGATCCTGGTCAACGACCTCGGCACCCTGGCGTTCCGGGCGGAGATCAGGGCCGACGCCGGCGCGACCGTGCTCGGGGAGGGACTGTTCCTCGCAGACGCGGGCTCCGGCCTGGAGGTGCTGGTCCAGACCGGGGACGCGGCGGCGGATGCCGGCGAGTCCTTTCTCGGCTTCTTCGGCGGCCTGAACGCCCGCACGCTGGCGCTCAACGATCTGGGCGGGGTGGCATTCAGCGCCCTGGTGTCCGGCACGGGCATCGACGCCGCCAGCGACGAGCGCCTCCTGGTGTTCGACGGCGTCGGCTTCACGACGCTGGCGCGGGAGGGCGGCGCGGCGGTGGCGGAGACCCCCAATCTGGCCTTCGGCGGCACGGCCGCCAACGCATTCGGCTGGGTCGAGCACAACACCGCGGGCGAGACCGCGTTTCTGGCGCGCCTGACGGAGGGGGTCGCCGCTAATCCGTTCCTCACCGGCGGCATCGGCGGCGCCACGGACTATGACGCGCTGTACGTCGCGAGCGCGGCCGACGGCCTCCGCGACGTGGCGGTCCGCGGCAGCGACGCCTCGGCGATGTTCGACGATCTGCGCTATGCCGGTGACCAGTTCATCACGCGGATCGGCCCCGGCCGGCTGAACAACGCCGGGGAGCTGGCGTTCTTCGCCAATGCCGGCCCGGACCCGCTCGGCACGGACTCCCTCGGCCTGTTCGTCTACGACGTCGAGGGCGACGTCTACAACCGCATCTTCCAGACGTCCGGCAGCGACTTCGAGGACATCTTCACGCTCGGCGACAGCGTCGACGGCCTGACCTTCTCGCCCACCACCGAGGCGTTCTTCCACGAGCTGGCGGTCAACGACGCGGGCGACGTGGTCTTCACGGCGGACGTGTTCGCCGAGGTCGGCTCGCCGGTCCTGCGCGGGCTGTTCTTCGCGGGCGCCGGCGGACTGCAGACCCTCGCCCTCGAGGGTGGCGAGATCGACGTCACCGGCGGCGGCCGGCGGACCATCTCGGTCATCGAGTTCCTCGGCGGCAGCAGCAGCTCCGGCCGCCCGTCCGGCCTCGGCGACAGTGGCGCCACGGCCTTCGGGCTGGTGTTCGCGGACGGCGCCAGCGGCGTCTTTCTCGATACCTTCGAACCCGTCGTCGTGGAGGACTTCCTGTGGAGCGGCGACTGTGGCTCGACCGACTGGCACGACGGCTGCGGCGCCAGCAACTGGGACAACCGCAACACCGGCGCCGATGCGCCCCGGCTGCCGGGCACGGACCCGGCGGACCGGGTGTTCGTGGTCGGCGCCGACGTGGTGCTCGAGGATCGGGCCGTCGAGCTGTTCTCCATCGACGCCACGGGCTCGCTGACCGTGCGCAGCGCCCTGACCCTCGCGCAGGCCTCCGGCATCGAGGATCTCGATCTGGCGGCGGACCTGTCGATCGGCGATACCTTGACCCTGAGCGGTGCCAACGGCGTCTGGCGCTCCGGCACGATCGCTGGTGCCGGCGGCCTGGTGCTGGCCGGTTCGGCATCGGAGTCCGGACGGCTGGTCGTCGATTCCCCCGGCACGGTGACCCTGGATACGGCGGCGACCGTGGGCAGCATCGGCAATCTGGCCGTCGACGGCGGCGTGCTGCAGATCGGTGAGACGGGCAGCCTGCTGGTCGACGGCCTGGAGGCGGCCCTGACCCTCACCGGCGGGCGCATCGCCCAGTCCGCGGCCAATCCGGAACGCTACGCCGTCGTCAGCACGGGCCAGCTCGTCAAGTCCGGCCCGGGCGCCGCGACCGTCGAGGCCGGATACCGGCAGCTCGACGGCGTCGGCCTGATCGGCGGCGGCGAGCTGGTGTTCGCGGGTGACGTGCTGCTGGGGATGGCCACGGAGATACTCGAGGGCGCCACGCTGACGTTCGGCGCCGCGGACGGCGCCATCTGGGAGGAGGCCGCCTTCACCGGCGCCGGGGTGCTGCGGCTGGACGGCGCGGCGCTCGACGTGCGCGGCAACGTGTCGATCGACTTTTCGGCCGGCGGCGAGCTGGTGCTCGACGGTGGTGCCGGCATCGTCGCGGATACCGCGCTGGACGTCGGTGCGGACACCACGGTGCGAAAGATCGGCTCGGCCGGCTCCGCGGTTTCCGGCGCCGTGCTGCGGGGATCGGCCCGTGTCGAAGCGGGCGTGTTGTCGATCGCCCGCTCGGACCTGCTGGGCAGCGAGGTCACCGTCGACGCCGGCGCGGAGCTGGTGTTCGAGGGCGAGCCGACGTCGGTCGGCGCCGAGGTGACGCTGACCGGCGACGGCCTGGCGCGATTCGACGACGCGTCGATCCGCGACGACCCGGCATCCGACGACGACCTGCTGATCCTCGACCTGGACAGCGTGTGGAACGGCGTGACCTGGCAGGGCGAGTCGGACACCGTGCTGGGCGATCCCGGAATCACCCAACCCTCCCTCGCCGTCCGGAACCGGCGTTCCGCCCGTGTCGAACCCGGCGCGACGGCCACGCTGGACACGGTCACCTTCATCAACGGCGAGAGCCCGGGCATCAGTCTCGGCCGGGAGCCGGCGGCGGGCACGTTCCTGGTGCCCGCCGGCGCCACGCTGGCGATGAGCGGAGCGGCCGAGCTGACGAACACGGTGGACAGCAGCGTCGTGGTCGACGGCGACATCGTCGTTCGCGACGGCGCCTCGCCCACCGACGTCCAGATCTTCAATCGCGGCACCATGGCGCTGCGCGGCAGCGTGCTGGTCGAAGCGGCGCCCGTCGACGATCGGTCCGCTTCGGTGCTGACGAACAACGGCGAGCTGATGCTCGCGGGCGGTTCCCAGGTGCAGGGGGCGCTGGTGAACGGCAGCACTGGAACCCTCATCGTCGACGGCGGCGAAGCCGTGGTGGGCGACAGCGCCGGCGGGTTCGCCAACCGGGGCACGGTGCTCGTCTCCGATGGCACGCTGCGGGTCATCCAGTGGGACGATGCCACGGTGCTCACGCTCGGCGAGGAATCGGGAGACCCCAGCACGGTGCTCGAGGAAGGGGCATGGGAGGTGGAGAACGCCAGCGTCTTCGGACCGAACTTCTTCGCCGACGTGCTCTCGATATCGGAGGGTGTCCGCCTGAGGCTGTCGGGAGACGCCTACTTCCAGGGCCTGCCGCGGGTCAGTCACGACTTCTTCCAGAACGGCACGCTGGAACTCGAGGATCTCGCCTTCGAGGTCGACAGCGGCGGATCCTTCTTCAACAACGGCACGCTCCGGCTGGACGGCGCGACGATCGAGGCGTTCCGGGTCATCAACAATGGCACGGTGGAGATCGGCGCCTCGCCGGGAACGGCCACCATCGACGGAGACTTCGAGCACGCCGGGGTGCTCGAGATCGAGCTGGCGGGCACCCGGCCGGGCATCGACTACGACCAGCTCGTCGTGAACGGCACGACGACGTTCCAGCCGGGCGGGCAGATCAGCATCACCCTGCTGGACCCGGACGAGGGCGACGGCGTGTCCGAGCTGTTCACGCCGCGAACCGGCGACGTGTTCGAGATCATCGTCACCGACGAGCTGGTGCTGGCCGCCGGAGTCGACGCCGATGCGCTGGTGACGTTCACCAATGCCCCCGGCGGCCTGCGTTTCGACGTCGACGTGCTGGAGCAGGACGGCCTGTTCGGTCTGCTGCTGAATGCCCAGTTCGGCATCGATCAGGCCCTGCTCGGCACGCTGACCGGCAATCCCCTGGCGGTGGCCGGCTACGTGGACGGGCTGCTGAAGTCCGGAGCGCTGGACGACGATCCGCGGCTCGATGCGGTCGGCGACCTGGCGGTGCTGGACGGCGTGACGTTCGCCGCCGTGGCGGATCAGCTCCACGCCGAAGCCTATGCCTCGGCGCCGACCCTGGGGGCGTTCGAGCGGGTCTGGGCGGTCACCGATGCGCTGGCGCGGCAGACCCGTGGCGTCGCCGGGCCGGCACGCCGCGGCGTCTGGCTGACCGGCCTCGGCGGGGCGTCGGATGCCGACGGCTCCGCCGACCCGCGGACGTCCGGCTTCGATGGCGACCATGCCGGCGTCCTGTTCGGCGGCGACCTGGCGCTGGGCTCGGCGGCCTGGGTCGGCGCCTTCGTCGGCCACGAACGCCAGGATCAGCAGTTCAAGGACCTGCCCGGCGATCTGCGCTACGACGGCAACGTCTACGGGCTGTACGGCGGTTTCTCCACCGACTCACTGAGCGTGTCCGGCTACCTGTCCTATCAGGACGGGGAGAGCGACAGCGAGCGCCGCATCGCGGGGCCGTCGCTGGCTCAGACGGTCGGCGGCGAGTTCGATCTGGACACCCTGGCGGTCCATGTCGCCGGGGTGTGGCCGGCCCTGTGGCAACGGGGGGCGTACCAGATCCGCCCGGTCACCGGCCTGACGTTCGTCGACGTGGACCGGCAGGGCCTGCGGGAGCGGGGCGGCGCGTTCGCGCTGGACGTCACGTCCGGGGACGCGCAGGCGCTGTTCGCCGACGTCGGCGTCACGCTGTTCGGCGGCGGCGACGGTCCGGGCCTGCGGCCGCAGCTGCTGGCGGGATGGCGGTTCGACGCGGACCACGAGCGCCAGCGCGCCACCGCGAGCCTGTCCGGCCTGGGGGGCGACGGGTTCGTGGCGACGGGTTCCCGGCTGCCACGGGGCATGGGGTACGTGTCCGGTTCGCTGACGTGGACCCTGGACAATCGGGTGCGCCTGTTCGTGGGCTACGACGGCACCTTCTCGGAAGGCTACAGCAGCCACGGCGGTCAGGTGGGCGTCCGCATTCCGCTGTAGGGTCAGTCGTCGAAGGCGCGCTGCGGGTCACGGAAGGCGAGGGCGATGAGCCCGGCGACCACGTACAGCACGATGAACACCATGAAGGCCAGGTTGTAGCTGCCGGTGGCGTCGAACATCCAGCCGGCCAGGGGCACGCCGATGATCTGCAGCGGAAACATGCCCGGCCGCAGCAGTCCGAGGGCCTTGCCGAAGCGGGCGCGGCCGAACACCTTGGCGATCAGCGCGCCCTGCATGGGCACCACGCCGCCCATGCCGAAGCCGAACAGGGCCGCGCCGAGCGCGAACAGCGCCAGGCTGTCCTGCTGGAGCATGGCGCCCTGGCCGAGGAGCTGGCAGCCGATGGTAAACCAGATCGCGCGCCTGGCCGTCCAGCGGTCCACCAGCCAGCCGAAGGACAGCTTGCCGGCGATGCCGAGTCCGGCGGTGAGCGACATCACCAGGGACGCCACCTGCAGCGACACGCCGGAGTCCGTGACCCGGGGCACCATGTGGGTCAGGGTGGCGCTCTGGCAGCAGAACAGCAGCCCGATCACCGACACCAGCACCCAGAAGTTGCGATCTCCGAGTATCGGCGCCGGCGCGGCGGGCGGCGGCGCCGGTACTTCGCCGGCCGGCCGCGGCGGATCGGGAAGCTGGCCGTCCGGGCGCAGGCCGACGTCCTCGGGCTTCGAGATCACCAGCCGCAGCACCAGCGGCACCACCACCAGGGCGGTGAACGCGCCGTAGACCAGAAAGCCCTCCCGCCAGCCGTAGCTCTCGATCAGCGTGGCGCTGACGAAGGGCATCACCACGCCCGAGGCGGAGATGCCGGTGGCCGCGATGCCCAGCGCCGTGCCCCGGCGCCGCGAGAACCAGTTGGTCACCAGCTTGGCGGTGGCGAGCCCGCCCATGGCGCTGGCGCCGAAGCCGATGAACGCCCCCAGGGCCAGGTAGAACTCGAGCTGGGTGCGCACCTGGGACAGCGCCAGGAACCCCAGCGCCATGGAGATCGAGCCGGCGGCGATCACCCGCTTCAGCGGAAACCGGTCCAGCGCCGAGCCGATGAAGGGCGCGGCTATGGCGCCGACGGTGGTGGTGATGGTGAGGCCGAGGGACACGCCCAGGCGGCTGCCGCCGAACTCCTGCTCGATGGCCTTGAAGAACACGCCGTAGGAATAGAAGAAGAATCCCACGGCGACGAAGTCGACGAAGAAGGCCACGGCGACCATGCGCCAGCCGAGGAAGCGGGGCCGACTCACGGGCGCTGCGTCATGGCCAGAGCGCCAGCAGCACCAGGCCGATGATCAGCGAGGTGCCGCCGAGCGACAGCAGGTAGGTGCGCAGAGCCGCCGTGCCGAGCACGCAGGCGGCGCCGATCTTGAACAGCAGGTTGGCCAGGGTGGCCAGGAAGATGGCCCGCCAGGCGACGTCTCCCGGGAGCTGGCCGCGCTCGAAGAGCTGGGCTACCGACAGGGTCAGGGCGTCGACGTCGGTCAGGCCGGAGATCAGGGCCACCACGTACACCGCGTCGGTGCCGACGTGGGTCTTGGCCGCTGCCACGGCGAAGATGATGACCACGTACAGGGCGGTGAACGTCAGGGCGACGTCCAGCCGCGCCGGGTTGCGCTGCTCGGGCATCTCGACGGTCTGCCGGCGGACCCTCGGGTAGATCAGCGCCGCGGCGACGAGCATCACCAGGGCGAACGCGGCCAGCGGCGCCGCCGCCTGGCCGAGCAGGCCGGGGGCGACCAGCGCCAGCTCCACCCCGACACGGCCGTACACCACGGTCGACGCGATCAGCACGATCAGGGCCGCGCCGGCAGCCAGCCCGGGGTTGCGCCGGGTCATGCCGGCGAAGCTCACCGTGGCGGCGGTGCTGGAGATCAGCCCGCCCAGCACGCCGGCGATGACCGCGCCCCGGTCGGCGGGCAGCAGCCGGAACGCGACGTAGCCCACCAGATTGAGGCCGACGATGAGCACGGCGAGCAGCCAGGCCTGGAACGGATTGAATACGTCGTAGGGGCCGAAGGTCTCGTTCGGCAGGACCGGCAGCACCACCAGGGTGATGACCACGAAACGCATGATGGCGCTGAACTCGTCCCGGCCGATCCGCTCCACGAAGCCGTGCAGGGGGCGCTTCCAGTGCAGCAGCATGGTGATCACTCCGCCCATCACGACGGCCTGGGTCTGGTATCCGGCCACGCATGCTGCGCCGACCAGATACACGGCGACCGCGGCCAGCAGGGTGGTCACGCCGTGCTCGACCTCCTCCGGCTCGTCCCGGCTGTGCGCCCCGGAGGGATGGCGATGGCGCAGATAGCGGACCACCACGATGCCGCCGGTGACCAGGAGGCCGGCGGCCACCAGCCAGCCGCCCCACAGCTCGGTGAGCAGGGCGGCCATGCCGCCGGCGAGCCCGATCAGCGCGAAGGAGCGCAGCCCGATGAGCTTGTGGGCCGCCCATTCGCGCTCCAGGCCGACGAGCAGGCCGAGCCCGAGGGCCAGACCGAGGCCGACGATGTGGGAAGCGAGGAGACTGGACATGGGCGTATTCTAAGGCGGCCGCCGTGGCGCCGTCTTTCCGTGGTGTGCGGACGGTTCGGTGGCCGGGGGACGCTCCGGGACACCCCGCGCAGTGGGCGGGTCGGCATGGCCATTGCAACGTTTCCGGCGAATCGGCATCTAACCACCCACTGCCATGAGCACAGGAGGTAGCCATGAGGAGTTTCAGTTCGAGCCTGGCCGGCGCGCTGGCGCTGGCGCTGCTGGCCGGCTGCGCCGGCAACCCGGCCCGCAACGAGCAGCTCGACTCGGTGCTGGCCCAGTTCGACACGGACACGGAGTACGCGGCGACGGAGCGGTGCCTGCCGACCTTCCGCTACGACAGCGTCGAGGTGCTCGACGAGCAGCACCTGCTGTTCAAGAGCCGGCAGGGCGACACCTACTGGCTGAACAGGCTGCGCCAGCGGTGTCCGGGCATGCGGCCCAACGACACCCTGTCCTTCGAGCTGCGCGACAACCGCGTGTGCTCCCTGGACATGGTCAGCGTCGTCGACCGCACCTTCTTCATGTGGCAGACCATCGGTCCGACCTGCGGGCTCGGCGAGTTCCACGAGCTCACCGAACCCCAGGCGCAGCTCATCCGCGAAGCGATGCGCCGGTGAGAGGTCGGGGTGGCGTCAGCTCTGCTTGACCCACCCCGCGCACCAGCCCGCGCCGCGGACCTTGAAGGTCGGGAACAGGGCGCAGGACCCCCAGGTGTCGTCCAGCGACTTGTAGTGGAGGCAGTTGCTGCAGTCCTGGCCGGAGCCTGCGGGGAACCCGTCCGGCGGGTTGGCCGCGACATCCTCCACGTACTTGAGGGCGATGGCCTGGGGATTGTCCGCGGGCAGCGGCTCCAGCGGCGCCGCGCCGCCGGCCCGGCCGGTGAGCGTCACCGCCGCGGCGGCGGTGCCGAGCTGCACGAAGTGGCGTCGGTTGACCATGAGCATTCCTCCTGGTGGTGAACGCCGGGCCACGGTAACGCAGCGCGGCCCGTAGACAAAGCCGGCCCGCGCGGCGGCGCAGGCGTCACAGCAGCAGCAGGGTTCCCAGGCCGAGCAGCGAGAAGAAGCCGAGCACGTCGGTGGTCACCGTCAGCGCCATGCCGCCGGCCAGCGCCGGATCGATGTTGAGACGCTTCAGCACGATGGGATAGAGGGTGCCCAGGCTGATGCCGATGAACACGTTGGCGGTCAGCGCGGCGCCGATGATCAGCGTCAGATCCGCCATCCCGTACCAGGCGTGGGCCACCCCGGCGACCAGGACGGCGAACAGCAGCCCCAGCGCCGCGCCGTTGGCCATCTCGTGGCGCAGCAGCCGCCAGCGGTTGCTGCGGCCCACCTGGTTGAGCGCCAGCCCGCGGATGATCAGCGCCAGGCTCTGCTGGCCGGCGACGCCGCCCATGCTGGCCACCACCGGCATGAGCACCGCGAGCGCCACCAGACGTTCGATGGTGTCCTCGAAGTGACCGATCACCCAGGCTGCCAGGAACGCGCCGGCCAGGTTGGTCAGCAGCCACGGGCCCCGGTGAGCCAGGGTGGTGCGCAGCGGTGCGAACAGGTCCTTGTCCTCGTCCAGGCCGGCGGGCGCGAGGATCGACCGCTCCGCCTCTTCGCTGATGGCGTCCATGACGTCGTCCACGGTGATCCGGCCGAGGACCAGGCCGTCGTCGCTCACCACCGGCGCGGACAGCAGGTCCCGGTCGCGGAAGGTGGCGATCACCTCGCGCACGGGCAGGTCGACGGGCAGGCCGGTGGCCGGGCTCATGACGGATTCGACCCGGGCGTCCGGCGGGTAGGACACCACGTCGGCCAGGGCGACCACGCCGAGCAGCCGGTGGTCGTCGTCGACCACGAACAGGCTGTTCAGGTGCTCGGACGGCCCCTCGCCGCGCCGACGCTGTTCGCGCAGCCGCTCGATGGTCCCGGCCAGGGTGTCCCGGGGATGGGCCGTGACCGCGTCCACGTCCATGAGGCCGCCGGCCACGTCCTCGGGATGCCGCCGCACGTGTTCCAACCGGCGCCGCTTCTGCGGGTCCAGCCGGGCCAGCGCCGCGTCCAGCGCCGCCGGCGGCAGGTGCGGCTCGAGGTCGGCGAGCTCGTCGGGCTGCAGCGGCGCCACGGCTTCCGCCAGGTGTTCGGGGTCGGCGGCGCCGGCCAGGCCGGCCAGCACCTCGTCGTGCAGTTCCGTCAGCGTCTCGCCGCGGACCTCCGCGTCGGCGGCGCTCCACACGTGCACGCGGCGATCGGGCGGCATGGCTTCCAGCAGGTCCGCGAGCTGGGCCGGATGCACGTCGGCGATCGCGTCGGCGAGCTGGTCCGGGCGGGCGCGGGCGACGGTCTCGAGCAGGGCGTCCTTGGCGGCGTCCTGGTCCGCGGTGTCGCTCGGGGTGGGCGGCGTTGACGGCATGGAGGCGGGCTCCGGCGATGCATTCGATGGCGGCTGATGTTACAAGATCGCCACCGATCCGCCCCCGCCGGCGCGCGGTGGCCGGATCGTGACGAACTGCAGCGGAGTTGCCCATGACCCCGGTATTTCCCGTGTCCGCGCTCGGCGACGGTGAGACCACCGTCTGCCGCATCGGCACCGTCGAGGTGCTGGTCAGCCGGGTGGACGGCCGCTACTACGCGACCTCCGCGCGCTGTCCCCATGCGGGCCAGTCCCTGGCCGGCGGCCGCCTGCAGGGCTGCGAGCTGCGCTGTCCGCTCCATGCTGCGGTGTTCGACGTCCGCGACGGCCGCTGCCTGCGGGGCCCGTCCGACGAGGACCTGCAGCGCTATCGGGTGGTGATCGACCAGGGCCGGGTGTGCGTCGACGTCGACGCAACGCGCTGACGGGCCGGGAAATTTCTGAAACGCGTTCTCCGGCCCGCCGATTGGGCTGGCACGGCCGGCTGCGTATACTGTCGCCCCTTTTTTCGGGGCCGGCGCCACGTCCGGCTCCGCCGCTGCCGGCCGGCAGGGTCCGACGGGCAGGGGATCTCACTGACAACGGAACGGGAGTCGAGCATGAGCGGAACGAAGCGGGTCGAGCGCAGCGGGTTGCAGGTCGCGGCGGAACTGGATGCATTGATCAGCGATCGCGCGGCGCCGGGCACCGGCGTCGACCCCGAGGCGTTCTGGGCCGGCTTCGCCGGAATCCTGGCGGATCTCACGCCCCGCAACCGTGAGCTGCTGGCGCGCCGTGACGACATCCAGGCGCAGATCGACGCCTGGCACGTCGAACGCAAGGGCAAGGCCATCGATCCGGCGGAGTACCGCAGCTTCCTGGAAGACATCGGCTACCTGCTGCCGGAGCCCGAAGACTTCACCATCGCCACGACCGACGTGGACGACGAGATCGCCCGCATCGCCGGTCCCCAGCTCGTGGTGCCGGTGATGAACGCCCGCTACGCGCTCAACGCCGCCAACGCCCGCTGGGGCAGCCTCTACGACGCGCTCTACGGCACCGACGTGCTGCCGGAAGAGCCGGGCCGGGAGAAAGGCACGAGCTACAACCCGAAGCGCGGCGAGCTGGTGATGGCGCGGGCCTCGGAGATTCTCGACGGCATCGCGCCCCTGGCCGGCGCCAGCCATGCCGACGTCGCCGCCTACGGCATCGGCGAGGCGAGCGGCCGCCACGAACTGCGCGCGATCCTCCAGGACGGCGGCAACACGGGGCTGGAGGATCCGGACCAGTTCGCCGGCTTCGTCGGCGACGGCGAGCCGAGTGCGGTGCTGCTGCGGCACAACGGCCTGCACCTGGAAATCCAGATCGACCGGAACGACCCCGTGGGCAGCGCCCATGCCGCCGGCGTGAAGGACGTGCTGATGGAGTCCGCCCTGACCACCATCCAGGACTGCGAGGACTCGGTGGCGGCGGTGGACGCCGAGGACAAGTGCGTGGTCTACGGCAACTGGCTGGGGCTGATGAAAGGAGACCTGGAAGAGCGGGTGGAGAAGGGCGGCCGGGAGATCGTCCGGCGCCTGAACCCGGACCGCAGCTACACCGGCCGCGACGGCAAGCCGCTGACCCTGCACGGCCGCAGCCTCATGCTGGTCCGCAACGTCGGCCACCTCATGACCACCGACGCCGTGCTCGATGCCTCCGGCCGCGAGATCCCCGAGGGCATCCTGGACGCGGCGGTCACCAGCCTGTGCGCCATGCACGATCTCGAGGGCACCGGGGGGCTGCGCAACTCCCGCACCGGCAGCGTGTACATCGTCAAACCGAAGATGCACGGCCCCGAGGAGGTCGAGTTCACCTGCGAGCTGTTCTCCCGGGTGGAAGACCTGCTGGGCCTGCGGCGCAATACGCTCAAGGTGGGCGTGATGGACGAGGAGCGCCGCACCACGGTGAACCTCAAGGCCTGCATCCGCGCCGCCCGGGAGCGCATCGTGTTCATCAACACCGGCTTTCTCGACCGTACCGGCGACGAGATCCACACCAGCATGGAGGCGGGCGCCTTCCTGCCCAAGGACGCCATCAAGGGCGAGCCGTGGATCCAGGCCTACGAGGACGCCAACGTCGACATCGGCCTGGCCACCGGCTTCAGCGGCCGTGCCCAGATCGGCAAGGGCATGTGGCCGAAGCCCGACGAGATGAAGGAGATGCTGGAGACCAAGATCGGCCACCCGAAGGCGGGCGCGAACACCGCCTGGGTGCCGTCGCCCACCGCGGCGACGCTCCACGCCCTGCATTACCACCAGGTGAACGTGTTCGAGCGCCAGGAGGAGATCCGCAGCCGCGCGCCGGCCAGCGTCGACGACATCCTCAAGGTGCCGCTGCTCGGCGGCCGCAATCTGTCCGCCGACGAGGTGCAGTCGGAACTGGACAACAATGCCCAGGGCATCCTCGGCTACGTGGTGCGCTGGGTCGACCAGGGGGTCGGCTGCTCGAAGGTCCCGGACATCAACGACGTCGGCCTGATGGAGGACCGTGCGACCCTGCGGATTTCCAGCCAGCACATCGCCAACTGGCTGCATCACGGTATCTGCAGCGAGGCGCAGGTGCGCGAGACTCTGGAGCGCATGGCGAAGGTGGTGGACGAACAGAACGCCGGCGATCCGGCCTACCGGCCGATGGCGCCGGACTATGACGCCAGCGTCGCGTTCCAGGCGGCCTGCGATCTGGTGTTCAAGGGCCGGGAGCAGCCGAGCGGCTACACCGAGCCGGTGCTGCATGCCCGGCGCCGGGAAGCCAAGGCGAAATTCGGCGCGTGACCGGCGGGGGCAGGGCGCCTGGGCTGCGTCCGCATCCGGAATCGGCGGAAAAATCGCGTGGCCCTGGGAACTGCGGAACGGGATTTGCATCAAACGAAGGAGCGTCAGGGCGCGTCTGCGCGGTCAGCCCCTCCCTCCCCCTCCCCCGGAGGCCGCGCGGCGTGATCCTGGCGTTTCTTTCTTTCCGCCATTGTAGGAATTGCACGTGACCGTGGAGCATCCGCAGGACGAAGCCGGCCTGCGGGCCGTGGGCCGCATCGTCGCCGACGTGCTGGCGCGCATGCTGGCCGCGGTGGAACCGGGCATCACCACGGCGGAGCTCGACGGCCTCGGCGAGCGCTGGCTGGCGGAACGCGGCGCGCGTTCCGCGCCGCGGCTCAGCTACGATTTTCCCGGCGCCACCTGCATCAGCATCAACGAGGAGGCCGCCCACGGCATTCCCGGCCGGCGGCGCATCGCTCCGGGCGACGTGGTCAACGTGGACGTGTCGGCGGAGCTCGACGGCTACTTCGCCGACACCGGCGGTACCACGGTGGCGCCGCCGGCGGGGCCCGTGGAGCGCCGGCTGTGTCATGCCACGCGGGACGCGCTGGCCGCGGCGATGGGGCAGATCCGGGCCGGTCAGCCGATCAACGCCGTGGGCCGCGCAGTCGAGCGCGTGGCGCGGCGGCACCGTTTCCGGGTGATCCGCAATCTCGGCGGGCACGGCGTCGGCCGCAGCCTGCACGAGGCGCCCGACGGCATCCTGAGCTGGTGGGATCCGGCCGACCGGCGGGTGCTCCGGGAGGGCATGGTCATCGCCGTGGAACCGTTCCTGTCGACCCGCTCGACCATGGTCCGGGAAGCCGCCGACGGCTGGACCCTGCTGGCCGAGCCGGGCAGCCGATCTGCCCAGTTCGAACACACCATGATCGTCACCCGTGGGGCACCCATCGTCCTGACCCTGCCGCCCGAGCCGTGACGGCGCGCCCGCGAGCGGGCGCGGAGTTCAGTGCATGTGGGGCTCCTCGGCGCCCCGGGGTACGCGGATGTTGTCCACCAGGGTGCGGATCTCCGCGGGCACCGCGGGTGTGAAGCGGCTCACCACGGCCGCGGTCGCGAAGTTCAGAGCCGCGCCCACGGCGCCTATGCCCTCCGGCGAGATGCCGAACCACCAGTAGCCTTCGTGGTTGTGCTCCGGCGCGACGAACTTGAAGTAAACGATGTAGGCGAAGGTGAACACCAGGCCGGTCACCATGCCGGCGACCGCGCCTTCCTTGTTCATGCGGAAGCTGAAGATGCCCATCAGGATCGCCGGGAACAGCGATGCGGCGGCCAGTCCGAAGGCGAACGCCACCACCTGAGCCACGAAGCCGGGCGGGTTGATGCCCAGGTAGCCGGCGACACCGATGGCCACCGCCGCGGCGATGCGCGCGTAGCGCAGCTCCTGGCGGTCGGTGAGCTGGCGGGCGAAGGTGTTGCGGATCAGGTCGTGGGAGACCGACGACGAGATCACCAGCAGCAGCCCGGCCGCCGTGGACAGCGCCGCCGCCACCCCGCCGGCGGCCACCAGCGCCACCACCCAGGCCGGCAGCCGGGCGATCTCCGGATTGGCCAGCACCATGATGTCCCGGTCGACGTAGACCTCGTTGGCACTGTCGGTGGGCGGATTGACCAGGGTGCGCTCGCCGTTGCTGCCGCGGGCGTCGTCGTAGGTCGGCAGGCCCTCGAACGGCGCGCCGGGTGCGTACTGGATCACCCCGTCCGCGTTCTTGTCGAGCCAGCCGATCAGGCCCACGTCCTCCCAGCTCTTGAACCATCCCGGCATGGACTCGTAGGCCTGGTCGTGGACGGTGTCGATGAAGTTGAGCCGCGCGAAGGCGCCCACCGCCGGCGCGGTGGTGTAGAGCAGGGCGATGAACACCAGCGCGTAGCCGGCGCTGCGCCGGGCGTCGGCGACGTGGGGCACGGTGAAAAACCGCACGATCACGTGGGGCAGCCCGGCGGTGCCGACCATGAGCGCCAGGGTGATGGCGAACACGTCGATGGTGGACTTGCTGCCGTCGGTGTACGGGCCGAAGCCGAGGTCCACCAGCACCCGGTCGAGCTTCTCCAGCACCGACAGTCCTGAGCCGTCAGCCACCGTGGCGCCGAGGCCGAGCTGAGGGACCGGCACCCCGGTGACCAGCATGGAGATGAAGATCGCCGGAACGAGGTAGGCGAAGATCAGCACGCAGTACTGGGCCACCTGGGTGTAGGTGATGCCCTTCATGCCGCCGAGCACGGCGTAGAAGAACACCACGCCCATGCCGATGATCACGCCCCAGGTGATCTCCACGTCCAGGAACTGGGAGAACACGATGCCGACGCCGCGCATCTGTCCGGCCACGTAGGTGAACGACACGACGATCAGGCTGATCACCGCCACCACCCGGGCGGTGCCGGAGTAATAGCGCCGGCCGATGAAGTCCGGCACGGTGAACTCGCCGAACTTGCGCAGGTAGGGGGCCAGCAGCAGGGCCAGCAGCACGTAGCCGCCGGTCCAGCCCATCAGGTAGACGCTGCCGTCGTAGCCGAGGAACGCGATGATGCCGGCCATGGAGATGAACGAGGCCGCGCTCATCCAGTCCGCGGCGGTGGCCATGCCGTTGGCCACCGGGTGCACGTGCCCGCCGGCGACGTAGAAGTCGCTGGTCGAGGCGGCCCGCGAGGCGATGGCGATGCCGATGTACAGGGCGAAGGACGCGCCCACGAACAGATAGGTGAGAGTCTGCACGTCCACCGCTCAGCCCTCCCGCTCGTCGACGTCGTACTTGCGGTCCAGTCGCCGCATGGCGAAGGCGTAGACGAAGATCAGCACGATGAACACGTAGATCGAGCCCTGCTGGGCCCACCAGAACCCGAACGGAAAGCCGAAGAAGTCGATCCGGTTCAGCGGTTCCACCAGCAGCACGCCGAAGCCGAACGACACCGTGAACCAGATGGCCAGCAGCACCGCCGACAGCTTCAGGTTGGCGCGCCAGTAGGCGCGGCCTTTCTCCTGCGAATTCATCGTTCTCTCCCCTCGTTGTCGTGCGTCGTGCCGGTCTTGTGGGAGCGCTCTCCAGAGCGCGATCGATTCACCGGGCGGAATCGCGCTCTGGAGAGCGCTCCCACAGGGTGGTCGGTTGCGAGTAGCCCGTCAGCCCACCGCGGCCCGGATACGCTCGTGCACCGCGCCCAGCGTGTCGATGATGGCGTCCACCGAGCGCGCCCCGGACTGGAAGATCGCCGTGGCGTTCACGGCGCCCCACTGGAAACCCATGTCGCGCACGGCCTCGGCCCGGGCGGCGACCTGGTCGAGGTCGGCGTAGAAGGCGCGGCCGGAGTCGTCCCGGGGCGGCACGTCGAGCATCTGCTGCAGGCCGATGGCGTCCGGATCCCGGCCGGCCGCCTCGGCGTGGCGGCGGATGGTCGCGACGGCGGCGGCCGCCTTCTGCGGATCGGTGTAGGCCATGGCCAGCCAGCCGTCACCCAGCTCCCCGACCCGGCGCAGCGCCCGGGGCGACGTGCCGCCGACCCAGATCGGCAGATGCTCGCCCTGGGGCGGCTTCGGCTCCATGGCCATGGCGGTGGAGGTGTAGTAGTCGCCCTCGAAGTCGACGTGCTCGTCCCGCCAGTAGGTCCGCAGCAGGTCGATGGCCTCGTCCATGCGCCGCCCCCGGTCGGCGAAGTTCGTTTCCAGGGCGTCGTACTCGGCGGCCTGCCAGCCGACCCCCACGCCGAGGCGGACCCGGCCCCCCGACAGGGTGTCCAGGGTCGCCACCTGCTTGGCCACCAGCACGGGCTGGCGCTGGGGCAGCACCAGCACCTCGGTGCCGAGGCCGATGGTGCGGGTCTCGGCGGCGGCGAACGCCAGCACCATGAGCGCTTCGAGGATCGGCATCTGCGGCGGGTAGGGGCCGCCGGGCCGGTCCGCGGTGGGGAAACCCATCACCACATGGTCGAACATGTCGAGCTGGTCGTAGCCGATCTCCTCGATGGCGCGGGCCAGCCGGCCCACCGCCTCGGGGCCTTCCCGATACGCCACGCTGGGAAATTCCACCGCCAGCTTCATGCGCTCCCTCCTCGTCCTCGACAGCGGGCAGAACATAGCGAAATCGGCGTTGGGTTGGAAATCCCATCTGCCACCGGTCCGGACGGGCGGGGTCCTCTAGCCGGCCCCGCGAAAACTGGGTAGCCTCTCCGCTTTCCGCGATGCCATCGAGTCATTCGCTCATGCCCGCCAACGCATGCCTGGCGTTCCCATGGTCGGCCTGAAGGTTCCGCAGCCCGAGCGCGCCTTCATCGCCGGCATTCCCGTGGAGGTCCGGCGCACCCGCCGGCGCCGTACCCGCATCGGTCTCGCCTTCGACCCCGCCGGCATCGTGCTGGTGGAAGCGCCGCTGGACGCCACCCGGCGCGAGGTGCGCGCGGTGATCCTGGAGCACCAGCGGTGGCTGCGTCACCGGCTGGAGAAGGTCACGGACTCCGCGGCGCTGACGGCCTGCGTGCGCTATGCCGCCGGCGAGGTGATGCACTATCTCGGCCGCGCCTACGAGCTGACCGTGGAGCCGGGCGCCGCCGCCCGGGTCCGGCTCGAGCCGCGCCGGCCGGAAGCGGGCAGTCAGCTCGCCCTGTTCGACGTGCCGGCGGTGCGTGGCCGGCTGCGGGTGTGCCTGCCGCCGGCGGCGGAGCGTGTGCCGCTGGCGCTGGACCCGCGCATCCGCGGCGTGGTGCTCGACTGGTATCGCGCCCGGGCCGACGACGTGTTCGGCCGGGTGCTCGACGACTGGTGCCCGCGGCTGCCGTGGGTGCGCGGGCCGACGGTCGAATGGCGGCACCGCTACATGCGCAGCCAGTGGGGGAGCTGCAGCCGGCGCGGCCGGATCTCCCTCAATACCCATCTCGTGAAGGCGCCGGTGCGGCTCATCGAGTACGTCGCGCTCCACGAGCTGTGCCACCTCAAGCACTACGACCACGGCCGCGGGTTCTACGGGCTGATGGCCCGGCACATGCCCGACTGGGAGGTCCGGCGCCGCGAGCTGGACCAGTACCTGCCCGTGCTGCTGCAGGAGTGACCGTTGCCGCCCGCTGAAGGCGCCGCGGACGCGCTCCGCCAGCTCGGCTGGAGCCCGTTCTTCGAGGCCCAGCTCGATGCCCGCGAGCATGACGAGACGGTTCCGGGCCGGGTGTTCGCCGTGGCGCGCAGCGGCGTCACCGTGCGCACCGCCGCCGGCAGCGTCGATCTGCCCCTGGGCGGTCGCTGGTTCCAGTATCCGCCGGAGGACCGGCCCACCATCGGCGACTGGGTGCTGCTGGACCGGGCGGGCACCGTCATCGAGCGGCTGCTGGAACGCAAGAGCGTGCTGAAGCGGGTGGCCGCCGGCCGCGACTGGGAGGTCCAGCTCATCGCCGCCAACGTCGACACCGTGTTTCTGGTGACGGCCTGCAACGACGAGTTCAACGCCTCCCGGCTGGAACGCTATCTCGCGCTGGCCGTCGACGCCGGCGTCGAGCCGGTGGTGGTGCTGACCAAGAGCGACCTGGCCGATGACGTCGACCCCTTCGTCGACACGGTCCGGGCGCTGAAGCGCGACGTGCCGGTGGAAGTGGTGGATGCCCGGGACCCGGCCACCCTGGAGGGCGTGCGGTCCTGGTGCCGGGCGGGGCAGACCGTGGCCCTGCTCGGCTCCTCCGGGGTCGGCAAGTCGACGCTGGTGAACAGCCTGTCCGGCGACACCGTGCAGCTCACCCGCGAGGCCCGGGAGGACGACGCCAAGGGCCGGCACACCACCACCGGCCGGTCCCTGCACGTTCTGCCCGGCGGCGGCCTGCTGGTGGACAACCCCGGCATGCGCGAGCTGGGCCTGGCCGACGTCGACGCCGGCGCCCTGTTCGACGACGTCGCGGCGCTGGCCGCCGAATGCCGCTTCAGGGACTGCCGCCACGAGGCGGAGCCGGGCTGCGCGGTCCAGGCCGCCATCGCCGACGGCCGCCTCGATCCGCGGCGCCTCGACAGCTATCGTAAGCTGGCGCGCGACGACGCGCGCCAGTCCGAATCCACCGCCCAGAGCCGCGCCCGGTTTCGCGCCTTCGGAAAGAAGATCCGCCAGGTCAAGAAAGACCGGGACGAACGCAAAGGTTGATCGCAAAGGTTGAGAGATGGCCAGTATCGATGCTCCCAGAATCCGCCGCCAGCCGGTCTCCGTGACCCGCAAGATGGCGGCCTCCCTGCCGGGTCTGCGGGACCTGGCGCGCAGCAAGGGACTGAAGATCCATCACCTGGGGGCGGGCTATCCCCATCCCGAGGTCACCGATCCCCGGGGATTCCTCGCCCATCAGGCCGCCTACTTCGCCCATCTGGAGGCCGCGGAAGGGCTCAACGATCCCGACCAGGTGCCCGAGCACCTGCGGGAATCGTTCTCCTACACGGACACCCTGGGGCCGGTGACCACCCGGGAGGTGTTCGCCCGGGTGTACGGCCGGGACTGGGGCGTGGACATCGATCCTGGCCGGCTGATCCCCACCGTCGGGGCCACCGGCGGCATCAGCCTGATGTGCTCCCTGTTCGAGCGCCCCGGCACGCCGGTGGCCTACATCACGGACGCGCCCACCTACGCCGGGTTCCTGGCCCGGGCCGGGCTGTGCCAGCACGCCCGGATCTTCAGCGTGGAGATGGACGGCGAGGGGCCGATCCCGGACCGCCTGCGGGCCCAGATCCGCGCCGCCCGCGAGGCCGGCTGCGACGTGCCGTTCTATTACACGGTGCCGGACGGCCACAACCCGGCCGGCTTCTCCTTCAGCCAGGCGCGCCGGGAAGCCGTGGTGGCGGTGGCCCGGGAGGAGGGCGTGCTGATCGTCGAGGACGCGCCCTATCTCTACATCAACTACGCGGACGCCGCCGACCGGCCCCGGCCGTTCCTGTCCATCGCGCCGGAGCAGACCGTGCACCTGTTCACCGGGTCGAAGATCGGCTTCCCCGGCCCCCGCGTCGGCTTTCTCTACAGCGACGCCACCGTCACGATCGCCGACGGCAGCGAGGTGAGCTTCAAGGAGCTGGCGCTGACCGAGGCCAGCGGCGACATCCTGTTCCAGAATCCCGGCGCGCTGCGCGGCTTCGAGGCGCTGCTGCACGACGAGTCGTTCCGCGAGCGGGACAGCCTGTGGCCGGTGGCGGAGACCAAGCTCGGCGTGTACCGGGAGAACCGCCGGATCCTGCTGGACGGGCTGCAGGCCGGTCTCGGCGACCGGCCCGACGCCTTCCACTGGACCGAGCCCGACGCAGGCTTCTTCTCGGTGTTCACGTTCCGCACGCCGGGCATCCGCACCGACGACGAGTTCTGCAACGGCCTGGTCGCCGACCACGGCGTGGTGGCGATCCCCATGTACGACTTCTATCCGCGGGACGCCCGGGCGCGCGATCCCAATGCCGGGCTCGATCAGCTCCGGCTGTCGTTCTGCTTCACCGAGAGCACCGGCGAGCAGCGGCGGCGTGATCTGACCGAGGCGGTGGCCGCGTTCTGCCGGGCCGCCCGGGCCGCTGCCGGGGTCTGATGCGCCGTCCCTGGTGGATCCTGCCGCTCGTGCTGGCCGCCTGGCTGGTCTACGAGGGGTACCAGCGGTTCTTCGTCGCCGCCATCGACGTGACCAGCGAGCCGGCCGGAGCCGAAGTCTGGATCGACGGACGGCGGGCGGGCATCACGCCGTTCACCAGCGGCAACCTGCCGCCGGGCATGCACCAGGTGACGCTGCGTCATTCCCATTTCCAGCCTGTGGAGCGGCGGCTCGAAGTGACCACCGGCGAGCGCGCCCGCCTGCACGTGGCGTTCCAGCCCGGCATGGGCGAACTCGCCGTGTTCTCCAACCCCCGCGGCGCCTGGGTCGAGATCGACGGCGAACGCATGCCCGGCACCACGCCGGTGGAGCTGGACCTGCCTTCCGGCGTGCACGAGGTCGCGCTGGGCATGGCGGAGCGCCGTGAAGCGGAGCAGCAGGTGACCGTGATGCCGGGCGAGCGCCTGGAGCTGCGCCTGGATCTCGACATGGACCCCCACGGCAGCCTGGTGATCGACACGTTTCCCGACGGCGCGCGGGTGACCCTGCCTGACGTGGCGGAGCGCTATGCGCCGGGCATGCGTCTGCCCATGGGCGAGTACCGGGTTCAGGTCGGTCTGCCCGGCTACCGGACCGCGGACGCGCGCCTGCCGGTCCGCTACGGCGACAACCGCCACCGCATCGAGCTGGAGCGCGCCTTCGCCGGGCTGCGGGTGATCACCGACCCGGCGGATGCGGCCGTGACCGTGAGCTACGCCGACGATCCCGGCGGCCCGGTGCGGCGCCGGACCTTCGAGCCGGGCGCGGCGCTGCCGGTCGGTCCGGTGGAGATCCGCGCCAGCGCCATGGGTCGGCGCAGCGTCTCCCGGCGCCTCGACCTCGGTCCGGACGGCGCCACCGTGCGGTTGACCCTCGCCCCGATGCAGGTGACGCCGGGCGAGCGCTTCCGGGACGACCTCGCCTCCGGCGGACGGGGTCCCGAGATGATCGTCCTGCCGGCCGGGGACTTCGTCATGGGCAGCGCGTCGGGCCCGCCCAGCGAGCGGCCGGCGCGCCGCGTCACCCTGACCCAGCCGTTCGCCGCCGGCGTCTACGAGGTGACGGTGGCGGAGTACGGGCGCTTCGCGGCGGCGACGGGGCGCACGCCCGAGGGCGATGCCGACGCCGAGCCGGCCTGGCCGGTGAGCCAGGTGTCGTTCGAGGACGCGGCCGCCTACGCCGACTGGCTGAGCGAGCAGACCGGCGCGCGCTACCGGCTGCCTTCCGAGGCGGAGTGGGAGTATCTGGCGCGCGGGGGCGCCACCGGCGAATATTTCTTCGGCGACGACGAGGCCCGGCTGTGCGCCTTCGGCAACGTCGGCGACCGTTCCCTGGCCAGCCGCTATCAGGCGTTCGGCGCGGCGGCCTGTGACGACGGCTTCGTCGAGCACGCCCCCGTGGGCAGCTTTCCGGCCAACGCCTTCGGGCTGCACGACGTCCACGGCAACGTCGCCGAGTGGGTGATGGAGTGCGGCCTGCCGGCCTATGCCGACGCCCCCGAGGACGGCGCGCCGGTGGATGCCTCCCGCCAGTGCCGGACCCACGGCGTGCGCGGCGGCGGCTGGGACGACGGCGCGGCGGATGCCCGGCTGGCCAAGCGCAACCTGGCGTCGAGCCCCAGCCGGGACCGGGGCTTCCGCATCGTGCGCGACCTGTGAACCGGCCGCCGCCGGACCCGGTCAGGCCGGCGGTGGATTGAGCGCGCCGGGGCTGCCCGGCGCGGGCGGCACCGGAACGGCCGGCGCCTCCCGTTCCCGGTTGTCGCGGATCTCCCGCTGGATCTCGTGCACCCGGTCCTCGGTGAGGGGGTAGTTCCACAGCAGCGGCATCGCGACGAACTTGAAGATCGCCGGGATCACCGAGTAGGTCACCGCCAGCATCAGCAGCGCGAACTGGGTGTTGGTGGTGTTCAGCGGATCCGCCAGGGAGTTGAAGCCGAACAGCACGACCAGGTTGGTGCCGACGAACAGGCCCAGCGCGTAGGCCAGCTTGCGGGTCATCAGCCAGATGGAGAAGTAGGCGCCGCCCTGGCTCTTGCCGGTGCGCGCCGAGTCCACGTCCACCACGTCTGCCGCCATGGCGTAGGGAAGGGCGGTGAGGGCGCCGATGGACGACCCCTTCAGGCACATGATGACGATGAAGAACAGGAACTTGCCCGTGGGAATGCCTTCGAAGTACGCCACCGCGCCGGCATAGGCCTCGTCGGGCAGGAAGGTGAGCAGGCGGGCGATCTCGAAGGGCTCGAACCACACCATGGGCGCGATGGCGATGAGCGGGATGAAGCACGACCACAGGGCGTACCAGCCGATGGCCGCCATGGTGGCGCGGTGCTTGCCGATGCGCCGCGACAGCTTGAACCACAGCGGGATGGCGACGATCTGGGACACGAAGTAGGGCGCCAGATAGAAGCCGTACAGATCGCCGGCCAGCAGCACGTGCTTGACGAAGAAGAACGACAGGGTGTTGGTCATCGCCGAGCCGATGGTCGAGAACAGAAAGATGATCACCAGCCGGCGGTAGGGCTCGTTCTGCCACACGTAGCCGAAGCTCTCCCGGAGCGGCAGGCGGGTCTTGCGGGTCTCCACCGGCGGGTGCTCGGGGGTGGAGATCAGGCAGTTGGCGATCAGCACCGGCATGACGAAGGCGATCGCCAGCGACAGGAAGAACACGGCGTCGGTGGGCTTGTCGTAGCCGAAGAAGAAGATGATCGCCGGCGTGAACGCGCCGATCAGCGAGCCGGTGACGCTGAAGCCCTCGCGCCAGCTCGTCACCAGCGTCCGCTCGTTGTAGTTGCTCGACAGCTCCGCGCCCCAGGCGCTGTAGGGCACGTCCTTGATGGTGGCGCCGACGTAGGTCACCACCAGCATGAGCAGCATCCACGGATAGCCGGTGTTGAACGTCATGCCGAGCACGGTGGTCTCGCCGAACTCGATGGGCGGGATGAACAGCATGCAGATGCCGAAGATGTAGATCGGCGTGCCCAGCAGCACGAACGGCTTGCGGCGGCCCCAGCGGCTGCGGGTGCGGTCGGACAGGAAGCCGATGACGGGGTCGGTGACGCCGTCGAAGATCCGCGACAGCACCATCATCAGGCCGACGAAGGCGAGACCGAGGCCGAAGCCTTCCGAATCCGCGTAGACGGCCGGCAGATAGACGGCCATCGGCAGGGTGACCATGGCCAGCGGCATGGCCGGCGCTCCGTAGGAGGCCAGCACCCAGGACGACAGCGGTTTGTGGCCGCCGTCGTTGGCGGCGGCGCGGGGTTCGGCCATGCGACTCTCTCCCTTCCTCGTACCGGAAGATAACCGGGGGCGATGCTTCGGACAACTGGATGGAGTGCGCTATCATGACCGGCTCTGTCCGTTCCCGGAGACCCGACCATGGCCGCTGATCTGAATGCCTTTCGAGCCGAAATCCGCGACTGGCTCGAGGACGCCTGCCCGCCGACCATGCGCACGCCGATGGTGGCGGACGAGACCCCCGGCGGCGGCCGCCGGGCTTCGTTCAAGAACCCCGAGACGAAGGTGTGGATGGAGCGCATGGCGGAGCGCGGCTTCACCGTGCCCACCTGGCCGAAGCAGTACGGCGGCGCCGGCCTCGACCGTGACGAGGCCCGGGTGCTGCAGGAGGAACTGCGCCGGCTGAACGCGCGTCCGCCGCTGGTGGGCATGGGCATCAGCATGATCGGCCCGGCGCTGCTCGAGTTCGGCAACGACGAGCAGAAGGCCGAGCATCTGCCGAAGATCGCCCGGGGCGAGATCTGGTGGTGCCAGGGCTACAGCGAGCCCAACGCCGGCTCGGACCTGGCCAGCCTGCGCACCTCCGCCGTCGAGGACGGTGACGACTACATCATCAACGGCCAGAAGATCTGGACGTCCGGGGCGGACAACGCCGACTGGATGTTCTGCCTGGTGCGCACCGACCCGAAGGCGCCCAAGCACGAAGGCATCACCTTCATCCTGTTCGACATGACCACGCCGGGCGTGTCGGTGCGGCCGATCCGGCTGATCAGCGGCCTGTCGCCGTTCTGCGAAACCTTCTTCGAGAACGTGCGCGTGCCGAAGAAGAACGTGGTCAGCGAGCCCGGCAAGGGCTGGACCGTGGCCAAGCGCCTGCTGCAGTACGAGCGCACCTCCATCGGCGGCATCGGCGGCGGCCAGCGCACCACCACCCTGGAGGAGCTGGCGGCGGACTACGTCGGCCTGGAGGCGGGCCGCATCGCCGACCCGACCCTGCGCGCCGACGTCGTGCGCCACCGCATGAACGACCGCGCCTTCGCGCTGACCGTGCGGCGCAACCAGGAGGAGTCCTCCGCCGGCGTGGCGCCGGGCGCGGTGTCGTCCATGTTCAAGTACTACGGCACCGAGCAGAACAAGGGCCGCTTCGAGCTGATGCTACGCATCACCGGCACCCGCGGCGTCGGCTGGGCCGAGGGCGGCTTCACCGCCGAGGAGCTCGACATCACCCGCGGCTGGCTGCGCTCCAAGGCCAACTCCATCGAAGGCGGCACCTCCGAGGTGCAGCTCAACATCCTCGCCAAGCGGGTCCTCGGCCTCCCGGACTGACGTCTGGCCGCCCCCCGTAGGAGCGGCCTCCCGGCCGCGATCACAGATGCCAACCCATTTGGCCCGGCCAGCCAATCGCGGCCTGGAGGCCGCTCCTACGCAGGGTACATGGCCCGCCCATTCCGGTCGGACGGCAGGCCACCCCCCGTAGGAGCGGCCTCCCGGCCGCGATCACGGGAGCCAGCTCATTTGGCCTGGCCAGCCAATCGCGGCCTGGAGGCCGCTCCTACGGTGGGGATGCCCATGCGGGTGGCGCTGGGTTCGCGTATCGTAGGTCCCTGTTCCCACGGTCGAGAACGACATGTCCGGCACCGACCAGCCCAGCCCGCTGCCCCTGCCGCCGCGGCCGCGCACCCGCGACGGCGCGCTGCGCCGGGTCGGCGTGGAGCTCGAGATGAAAGGGCTCGACATCGACACCCTGTCCGGACTGGTGGCGGATCACGTCGGCGGGCGGGTCGAGGCCATCAGCCGCTACGAGCATCGCGTCGACGGCGACGACGCCGGCGACTGGATGGTGGAGCTCGACTTCGAGTACCTCAAGCAGCGCGGCCGCCAGAGCCGGCAGCCGGAGGACGGCGTGCTGGCCCAGCTCGACGAGGCGGCGGAGGAGCTGCTCGCCGCCGGTTCCGAGGCCCTGGTGCCGATGGAGGTGGTGACCCCGCCGCTGCCCATGGACCGGCTCGGCGATCTCGAGCAGCTCATCGCCCGGCTGCGGGACGCCGGCGCCCGCGGAACCCGGGACGGGCTCACCTTCGCCTTCGGCACCCATCTGAACCCGGAGCTGCCGGACACGGAGACGGCGACCATCACCCGCTACCTGAAGGCGTTCCTCTGCCTGTTCGACTGGCTGCGCGCCGAGGCGCGGGTGGACCTGCTGCGGCGGCTGTCGGTGTACATCGATCCGTTCCCGGTCGAGTACGTCCAGCTCGTGTGCCGGCCGGACTACCGGCCGGATCTGGCGCGGCTGATCGACGACTACCTGGATCACAATCCGACCCGCAACCGCGCCCTGGACATGCTGCCCGTGTTCGCCCACCTCGACGAGGACCGGGTGCGCGGCCGCCTCGACGACCCGCGCATCAAGTCGCGGCCGGCGCTGCACTACCGCCTGCCCAACTGCGAGATCGACGAGCCGGGCTGGGGGCTGCGTCATCTGTGGTGCGACTGGCTGCAGGTGGAGCACCTGGCGGGCGACGGCGAGCGCCTGGACGAGGTGTGCCGGGCCTACCTGGCGTTTCTCGACCGGCCCATCGGCCGGCTGGTGGAAGACTGGGCGGAGCAGATCGAGCCTTGGCTGGTCGACCGCGACGCCCTCTGATCGCCGTCACCGGCCCCCGGCGGGGCGGCGCCATGCCGCGGCTGTGCGTCGCCGTCGGGATCTGGCTCGGCGGCGGCCGGCCGGTGCAGATCGAGCCCGGCGACGCGCCCGGCGCGGCGGGGTTCGACGGCGTGGTGATCACCGGCGGCCACGACGTGGACCCGGTGCTCTACGCCCAGGAGTCCAAGGTGCTGCCCCACTACGACCCGGACCGGGACGCCTTCGAGTCCGCGGTGATCGACGACGCGCTGGCCCGGGGCCTGCCGCTGCTGGGCATCTGCCGGGGCGCTCAGCTCCTCAACGTGCGCCTCGGCGGCGACCTCCACCAGGACCTGCGCAGCCGGCGCCGCCGCACCTCGAACCGGCGCACGATTTTCCCCATGAAGACCCTGCTCATCGAGGCCGGCACCCGGCTGTTCGGCCTGTTCGGCCTGTACCAGACGCGCATCAACAGCCTCCACAACCAGAGCATCGACGCCCTCGGCCGCGGGCTGGTGGTGTCGGGCAGGGATCTCGACGGCATCGTGCAGGCGGTCGAGCACCCCGCGGAACGCTTTCTGATCGGCGTGCAGTGGCATCCCGAGTTCCTGCTCCACTCCCGTGAGCAGCGGGGCCTGTTCACGGCGCTGGTGAGCGCGGCGGCGGCCCGCGCGGCGGGCCCGGAACTCCGGGACGCGGCAGACCGCGAAACCTCCGCGGGCGCCTGAACCGTTCCGTGGAGGGCTATCTCGGGCTGTTCCTGATTTCCTTCCTGGCGGCGACGCTGCTGCCGGCCTACTCGGAGGTGGTGTTCGCCGGCATGCTGTCCGCCGGCTACGCGCCATTGGCCCTGTGGGCCTGGGCGACCGCCGGCAACACCCTGGGCGCTGTGCTCAACTACGTGCTCGGACGCTTTCTGCTGCACTTCCAGGACCGGCGCTGGTTTCCCTTCCGGCCGGGCACCCTCGAACGGTCCCAGCGCTGGTTCCAGCGCTACGGCGTGTGGTCCTTGCTGATGGCCTGGGCGCCGGTCGGCGGTGACGCCCTGACCTTCGTCGCCGGCGTGATGCGCGTGCGGTTCACCGTGTTCCTGGTGCTCACCGCGGCGGGCAAGGGCGCCCGTTATGCGATACTGCTCGGGCTGGTCAACTGGGTGGGCACCCGGCTCGCCGGGAACGGATGACGACGTGAAGCTCTTCGCCTGTCAGGCCTGCGGTCAGACGCTGTACTTCCACAACGTGCAGTGCGTGCGCTGCGGGCATCGCCTGGGGTTCGCGCCGGACCGCATGGCGCTGGTCGCCCTCGAGGCGGCCGATGACGGCGCGTTCGCGACTGTGGGCGACGACGCCGGCGCCCGCTACCGGCTGTGCGGCAACTACGCGACCCACGGTGTCTGCAACTGGCTCGTCCCGGCGTCCGCCGCGGATGCGCTGTGCCGCGCCTGCCGCCTCAACCGGACGATTCCGGATCTGTCCGAGGCCCGCAACGTCGAGCTGTGGCGCCGGCTGCAGTCCGAGAAGAACCGGCTGGTCTACGGGCTCCTGCGGCTCGGTCTGCCCGTGGAGAGCAAGCGCGCCTCGCCGGAGGGACTGGCCTTCGACTTTCTCGCCGAGCCCGATCCGCGTTTCCGGGAGACCGGCGGCGGGGTGGTGATCGGCCATGCCGGCGGCGTGATCACCCTGGACGTGGCCGAGGCGGACGACGCGGTCCGCGAGCGTCTGCGCCAGGAGATGGCCGAGCCCTATCGCACCATCCTCGGCCACTTCCGGCACGAATCCGGCCACTATTACTGGGACCGACTGGTGAAGCCGTCGTCCTGGCTCGAGCCGTTCCGCGCCCGGTTCGGGGACGAGCGCGAGGACTACCAGGCCGCCCTCGACCGGCACTACGCCGACGGTCCGCCGGCGGGCTGGCCCCAGCAGTACGTCAGCGCCTACGCCAGCAGCCACCCCTGGGAGGACTGGGCGGAATCCTGGGCCCACTACCTGCACATCGTCGACACGCTGGAGACGGCGTGGGAGTTCGGCCTGCGGCTGGCGCCCCGGGTCGACGCCCGGCGGCGCCGCACCGAGGTGTTCGATCCGATGGCGGCGGACGACTTCGCCGAGCTGATCGATCACTGGCTGCCGCTGACGGCGGCGCTCAACAGCCTGAACCACAGCATGGGGCAGGGCGACGCGTACCCCTTCGTGCTGGCCCGGCCGGCCATCGACAAGCTCGCCATGGTCCACGACATCATCCGCTCGTCCGCGACGCCCTGAGCGCCGGCCCCGGCGTGGGGCAGATACCGGCGGGCTGCCCCGTTACACTAGGAACGGCCAGCCGCTGGCCGCGACTGGCGGCCCGCCCCGCGGGGCGGGCCCGGATCCCGACCCGGAGCGCGACCATCGTGCAACCACCAGGCAGGCCCGAAGACGAAACCGCACGGCTGGCGGCGCTGCGGGACTATGACGTGCTGGACTCGATGCCGGAGCGGGCCTACGACGACATCGCCCGCATCGCCGCCCAGATCTGCGGCACCCCCATCGCCCTGGTGAGCCTGGTGGACGAACACCGCCAGTGGTTCAAGGCCAGCGTCGGGCTCGACGTGAAGGAAACCCCGCGGGACGTCGCGTTCTGCGCCCACGCGCTGCTGGCGCCGGATGCCCTGCTGGTGGTCGAGGACGCCACCCGTGATCCCAGGTTCGCCGACAACCCTCTGGTGACGGGCGCGCCGGGCATCCGTTTCTATGCCGGCGCGCCGCTGGTCACGGACGAGGGCCACGCCCTCGGCACCCTGTGCGTGATCGACCGGCAGCCGGGCAGCCTGTCGGAACCCCAGCGCGCCGCCCTCGAGGCGCTGGCCCGGCAGGTGGTCTCCCAGCTCGACCTGCGCCGGACGGTGCGGCTCCTGGAGGACAGCCGGGAGGCCCTGGCCCGCAGCCATCGCGCGCTGGAGCGCCGCAGCGCGCAGATGGTCCGGTCCCGCGACGAGCTGGCCTCGCTGTGCCGGCTGCTGGAGGATCAGGCAGCGGTCACCGAGCGTGACCTCAATCGGGCCGAGGTGATCCAGCGCTCGCTGCTGCCGCACCGGGTGCCCAAGCTCGACGACGTGACCCTGCACACCCTGTACCGGCCGGGCCGCAACATCGGTGGCGACCTGTTCGACATCGACGTGGTGGACGACCGCTATCTGGTGCTGGTGATCGCCGACGCCGCCGGTCACGGCGTCAGCGCGGCGCTGATCTCGCTGCTGTTCAAGAACCGCCTGCGGGCGACGGACGACGACGGCCGCCCGCTGCGTCCCTGCGAGGCGCTGTCGCTGCTCAATGACGCCATGCAGCACGACAAGCCGGCGCCAGGAGTGTTCGTCACCGCGGCGTTCTGCCTGTTCGACATGCGGACGCGCACGCTGCTGGCGGGCTCCGCGGGACATCCGCCGCTGATCTGTCTGCGCCGGGACGGCCGGGTCGAGCTGCTGCCGCACACCGGTCCGGCCCTGGGCCTGTACGGCGAGGCGGAGTTCGGCGAGCACGTCCTCACGCTGGCTCCGGGCGACCGGGTGCTGCTGTACACCGACGGTCTGCTGGATGCGCAGCGCGGTGTCCCGGGCGAGAGCACGCCGCTGCGCCCGGAAGCCGTGGGCGAAGCACTGGGCGGCGCGCCCGCGGAAGGTCCCGTGCTGGCCGGTCTGCTCGATGCCCTCGCCGTCGACGGCGACGCGGCGGACCGGGACGACGTGTCGATGGTGCTGCTGATCGCCGCGCCGGGCGACAGCGTGCTCGACGAGCCGGCGCCGGAGCCTGCCGGGCGCGGTGAGGACCGCGCGGACTCGCCCAGGCTGCGCTACGCGGAACGGGACGACGCCACCTTCCTCATTCTCGAGGGCCGGGTGACCTGGCTGTGCGGCCAGTCCCTGCTGGACGCCGCCCTGTCGGTGATCGACAGCGGCCGGCGGCTGATCGTCGACCTCGGCGACTGCGACTACCTGGACAGCACCCTGCTCGGAACCCTGCACGAGCTGGTGGACTGGGCGGACCGGCACGGCGGTGCCCTGTCCCTGCAGCGGGTCAGCGAAGCGTTGCGCGACGCGTTCCGGGAACTCAGTATGACGTCGGTTCTGGCGCGGATCGCCGATCGCGCCGAACCGGTGCCCGGGCAGCAGCACACGGTGCGGCTGCCGGAGCACTCCCACGCGGCGCACCGGCAGCGGCTGATGCGGGCCCACGAGGTGCTGTCCGAGCTGTCCGAGGAGAATCGGACCGAGTTTGCCGCCGTGTTGGAGGCATTGAGAAACGAGAATTCCGGGGGAGAGCGGGAATGATTCGACTGACCTATCTGCTGCGCCGCCGCCAGGACAAGGCGCCGGCGGAGTTCTATCGCTACTGGCGCGAGGAGCACGGGCCGCTGGTGGCGGCCAACGCCCGGCGCATCGGCGCGCTGCGCTACGTGCAGGTGCACGCCCTGGACGACCCGGCCAATGCCGCCATGGCGGAGGCCCGCGGCGGCATGGAGCCGCCCTACGACGGCGTCGCCGAGGTCTGGTTCGAGAGCCGCGAAGCCCTGGTCGCCGCCCTCGGCTCGGACGAGGGGCAGCGGGCCGCGGCGGCCCTCGTCGAGGACGAGGCCAGGTTCATCGATCTCGCCCGTTCGCCGCTGTGGCTGAACCACGAGCACCCCCAGGTGAACCCCACCCCCGAGAACCTGGTGGCGCGGGAGCGCGACACGCTGGTCAAGCTGTATTTCCCGCTGCGCTGTCACGGGCACCAGACGCTGGCGGAGGCCCAGCGGTACTGGTACTCCTGCCACGGTCCGCTGATCCGCCGCCAGGCGGCGGGCGCCGGGATTCTGCGCTACGTGCAGGTGCATCGGGTGGAAGACGAGCTGGAGCAGGCGCTGCGCGAGGCGCGCGGCACGCAGACGGAGCCGTACATGGGCCATGCCGAGGTGTGGTTCGACCGCGCCGGCATCCAGGCCGTCACCGAGGAGCGGCGGCTGGCCAACCAGCGCGCCATCGAGGACGAAGCGAAGTTCATCGATTTCTCCCGCTCGGCCATGTGGCTCGGCAAGGAACACGTGTTCGTCGATCACTGGTAGTCCCGGTTCGGGCCGGGTCGACGGCCGTGTGCGACAATCGGCGGCATCACGACGACGGGGAGGCGTGGGTTGATGAGTGATCCTGATCTGGTGATCCGGGGCGGATCGGTGCTCGACGGCACCGGGGCGGCGGAGCGCACGGCGGACGTGGCGATCCGGGACGGCGTGGTGGTGGAGGTCGGTCAGGTGTCCGCCCGCGGCCGCCGCGAGATCGACGCCGCGGGCGCACTGGTGACGCCGGGCTTCGTCGACATCCACACCCACTACGACGGCCAGGCCACCTGGGCGAACCGCATGACGCCGTCCAGCTACCATGGCGTGACCACGGCGGTGATGGGCAACTGCGGGGTCGGCTTCGCGCCGGTGCGTCCGTCCGACCACGACCTGCTGATCGAGCTCATGGAGGGCGTGGAGGACATTCCCGGCGCGGCCCTGCACGAGGGGCTGAGCTGGGACTGGGAGAGCTTTCCCGAGTACCTCGACTATCTGGGCGGCCGCCGCTTCGACATGGACCTCGGCGCCCAGCTTCCCCACGGCGCGCTGCGGGTGTTCGTCATGGGGCAGCGCGGGGCGGACCGGGCGCCGGCCACCGAGGAAGACGCCGCCGAGATGCGCCGCCTCACCGCCGAGGCGATGCGTGCCGGCGCGCTGGGCTTCTCCAGCTCGCGCACGCTCAATCACCGCAGCAGCCGCGGCGAGCCGACGCCGTCGCTGACCGCGGAGGCCATGGAGCTCAACGCCATCGCCCTGGGGCTGAAGGACGCCGGCCGGGGCGTGCTGGAGATGATCTCGGACTTCCAGGACCTGGACGCGGAGTTCGCGCTGCTCGAGGCGATGGTCGCCGTCAGCGGCCGGCCCATGTCGATCTCCCTGGCCCAGGGGCTCTCGCCCAATGGCTGGCGCAGGATCCTCGACCGCATCACCGCGGCCAACGGGGCCGGGCTGGTGATGCGCGGCCAGGTGGCGCCACGGCCGATCGGCATTCTGCTGGGGCTCACCACCACCCTCAACCCGTTCACCAGCCGGCCGTCCTATCAGGAAGTCGCGGGCCTGCCGCTGACGGAGCGGCTGCGGGCGCTGGCAGACCCGGAACGCAGGGCGCGGATTCTGGCCGAGGCCCCGGCGCCGGGCATCGCCCGGCTGTTCAGGCTGATGGACGACGGGCGCAAGCTGTGGGTGCTCGGCGATCCGCCGGACTACGAGCCGGCGCCGGAGGACAGCGTCGCCGCCCGGGCGGCGGCGGCCGGCCGCGATACCTGGGACTTGGCCTACGAGCTGATGCTCGGGCGGGAGGGCCGGGTGATCTTCTACACGCCCTTCGCCAACTACGCCGACAACAACCTCGACTGCTGCCGGGAGATGCTGCTCGACGAGCATACGGTGCCGGGGCTCGGCGACGGCGGCGCCCACGTCGGCACCATCTGCGACGCCAGCTTCGTCACCACCCTGCTGGCCCACTGGGGCCGTGACCGCAGCCGCGGCGAGCGCATCGATCTGCCCACCCTGGTGCGGCGCCAGACCCGGGACACGGCGGCGGCCGTGGGGCTCACCGACCGCGGGGTGCTGGCCCCGGGCCTGCGCGGCGACGTCAACGTCATCGACTTCGCCAACCTGCGCAACCGCGCGCCCGAGATCGTCCACGACCTGCCCGCCGGCGGCGCCCGACTCGAGCAGCGCGCCGACGGCTTCCTCGCCACCGTGGTCGCCGGCGAGGTCACCTACGAGCGCGGCGAGCACACCGGCGCGCTGCCGGGCCGGCTGATCCGATGACCCCACCCCGAACCCACTGTAGGAGCGGCCTCCCGGCCGCGATTGTCCGGATGCCCCGATCGATTCGGCGAGGATCGCGGCCGGGAGGCCGCTCCTACGGGGCCGGGGCGAAGTGATGGGCGCCGGGCCACTCTCCCACCTCCGCGTGCTCGACCTCACCCACGCCCGGGCCGGGCCCACGGCGGTGCGGCTGCTGGCGGACTGGGGCGCGGACGTGATCAAGATCGAGGCGCCCGCCGGGGCGTCGGTGACGGGCGCGCGGCGCGGCCCGGACGAGCAGAACCTGCACCGCAACAAGCGCAGCCTGACCCTCGATCTGAAGCAGCCCGAAGGCCACGCGCTGTTCATGCGGCTGGCCCGGGGCGCCGACGTGATCGTCGAGAACTTCAAGGCCGAGGTGAAGCACCGGCTCGGCGTCGACTACGAGGCGGTGCGCGCGGTGAACCCGGCGATCATCTACGCCAGCATCTCCGGGTTCGGCCAGGATGGCCCCTACGGCGAGCGGGCGGGGGTGGACCAGATCGTCCAGGGCATGAGCGGGCTCATGTCCGTGACCGGCGAGCCCGGCGGCGGACCCATGCGGGTGGGCATCGCCATCAGCGACACTTCCGCCGGCATGTTTCTCGGCCAGGGCATCCTGCTGGCGCTGCTGCATCGCGAGCGCACGGGGGAGGGCCAGTGGGTCCACACCTCGCTGCTCGAGGCGATGATGAACAAGCTGGACTTCCAGGGCGCCCGCTACACCATGAGCGGCGAGGTTCCGGAGCCCCAGGGCAACGACCATCCGTATCAGGTGCCCATGGGCACCTTCGAGTCCAGCGACGGGCTGGTGAACCTGGCCGCCCCGGGGGCCAGACTGTGGCAGCGGTTCTGCGACGCCCTCGGCGCGGACGGCCTGCGCGACGACCCGGCCTATGCCACCGGCCGCGACCGGGCCGCCAACAAGGACCGGCTCAAGGCCGACATCAATGCGGTCACCCGCGGGTACACCACCGCCGAGCTGGTGGCGCGGCTCAATGCCGCCGGCGTGCCCTGCGGGCCGATCACTGACATCGGTCAGGCTTTCGAGGATCCCCAGGTGCGCCACCTGAAGATGGCGAAGCCGGCGCCCCACGAGGACCTGGGCGACCTCATGCTGATCCGCTCGCCGATCAATCTTTCCGGGTTTCCGCAATCCGAGCGCTTCGATCGGGCCGGTCCCGATCCCGGTCAGGACTCGGACAGCTTGCTGACGGAGCTCGGCCTCGATGCCGCCGAGCTCGCCGATCTCCGGGCGCGCGGCATCATCTGATCGGGACTGGGCGCCGGTCCCGGCCGCGGCTGAAGTGGCCGCGCCCGGTCAGTGAATGTCGGCCGCGTCGCCCCAGGCTTTTCTCAGGCGCTCGATGTCGAAGCCGGGCTCCCGGGCGGCGGCGATGATCACCCCCTCGCGCCGGGCGATGGCCGCGGCGGCTTCCGGCACCTGATCGGCGACCTCCCAGGGCACCACCACGGCGCCGTGCTGATCGGCGTGAATCAGATCGCCGTCGCGCACGCGCATGCCGGCCACCGTGACCGGGATGCCGAACTCCACAGGATGGACGAAGGCGTGGGACGGTCCGACCCGGTCCGCCAGCATCTGGAAGCCCTCGGCGATGTCCGGCAGGTCCCGGACGCTGCCGTCGGTGATGACGCCGAGGCATCCGAGGCCCTGGTGCACGGCGCTGTTGACCTCGCCCCACCAGGAGCCGTAGCCGCGCAGGGGGCCGTCGAGATCCTGAATCACCATGACCGCAGGCTTCTGGCCGGCGTCGATGTAGGCGTAGTAGGCGTCCTGCTGGCGGCGCGCATCGGCGCCGCGCAGATCCGAGGGGTGCGCGGCCCGGATCGTCGCGGTGCGCGCCACGGCGACCATGGGCGGCAGCTCCGGGCGGGTGCAGATCAGCGGGCTCACCGTGTAGCCGTAGCCGCGCCGCTCCGGCGCCACGGTCTCCAGGGCGTTGCACACTGTCGGCGTGTCGAGGGCCGCCAGGGCGCTGCGCAGGTCCTCGGTCAGTTCGCGGGTTGCCGGCATGGCGAGATCTCCAGGGTGCGGTTCAGCGCGGCGCGCATCTCGGCCGCGCCGTCCTCGCCGCGCCAGGTGAGCAGCACGGCCTTGATGGCCATGGCCACCGCGATGGGGTCGTCGAACATCAGGTGATGGTAGGTGCCGGGAATCTTGAACATGGGCAGGTGCCCGGCGGTGATCTCGGCCATGTGGCCGGCGAAGAACGCGCCCTCGTCGGCACTGTCCTCGCCGAGGATCACGGCGCTGCGGCAGGCCATGGCGGCGAACCTGTCGCGCTGGTCGATGCCCATCTCGAGGTAGTCGAACAGCGCCGGGTCGAACTTCCACGTCCAGCCGCCTTCCACCGGCCGCAGGCTCTTGTCGGCGATGTAGTCGAGCACGCACGGGTGCGTCACCGGCTGCTCGGGGATGAAGCGGAACCGGGCCAGCGCGGCGTCCCGGTCCTCGTACACCCGGGTGCCGCGGCGGGGCTTCAGTTCCTCCCGCTCGGCGCGCAGCCCCCATTCCACGTACTGCTCCGGGGGCGCCGTGGTGAAGTCGAGAAACACCACCCCGCCGAGCTCCGCGCCGTAGCGGTGACCCGTTTCCAGCGCCACGAAGCCGCCGAAGCTGTGGCCCACCACGAACGGCCGGTCGCCGAGCTCGGCAGCGCCGATCACGGCATGCACTTCGCGGGCGAGGACCTCGCCGCTGTAGCGCTCGCGCCAGCCGCTGTCGCCGTTGCCGGACGAGTCCAGCGCCACCACGCGGAACTGATCCGCCAGGAACGGCGCGACGAACCGCCACCACTCCAGGTGGGCGTTGCTGCCGTGGATCAGGGCGATGCCGGGCCGGCCGGTCTCGCCCCAGGTCTCGTAGTGGATGCGCACGCCGTCGACCTCGACGTCGCCGGGCTGGGACGGCGTCTCCAGCGCGCGTTGGAACCAGTAGGGTGTCTCCGTGCTCACGATCCCTCCCTTCGCAGAGCGGGCGAGCTTAGCACAGGGCGGACCGGCGGCCCCGCCGTCGCCGCCGTCAGGCCTTCAGCCGGGCGGGCAGGTCGGCGGTGGCTTTCTCGAAGCGCGCCCACGTCCGCCGGAACCGCTTGCGCTGCCGGCGGGCGCGCCGCTGCTCGAACTCGATCAGATGCTTGAATGCCTTGCGTGCCCGTTTGCCCTCGGCGAACGCCTTGCGGTAGTGCGCCAGGTGGGCGCGCGCCACGTCGGCATCCTGGTGCAGGCCGAGCTGATCCTGCAGCCGCTTCAGGGCATCCAGCGCCGGGTCCAGGGTTCTGCCGTAGGCGGCCGTGACGGCCTCGAGCTGGTAGCGCAGGCGCTTCACGTCGATGCGCAGCCGGTGCAGCCGCTTGGCCGGCGCGTCGTCGTCGATGGCCCGGCCGCGGCTGAGCACGCGCTCCAGCATCTCCTCGACGGCCGGTCCTGCCAGCGCGGCAACCTTCGGCCCGTCCGCCGGTGCCTGCCGGGCGGCCGCGTCGAGCAACCCGCGGAAGCCGTCGAGCAGCTCCGGATAGGCGCGCCCGTCCAGCGCCTCGACCAGCCGGCGGCGGGCCTGGCGGCGCAGGGTTCGCAGATGGTTTTCGTAGCCATCCAGGGCGGCGACGTGATGGGCGGCCAGCGCCTCCCGGTAGTCGGCCAGGTGGGCCAGATGCACGTCGAGATCGCGCACCGCGCCGAGCCGGCCCGCCAGCCAGGTCAGGCGCGGCTCGACGGCCTGGCGCTCGGCCTCCGGCAGGCTGGCGGCGAAGGTGCCGAGCAGCGCCCGGGCGCGGCGGGTGGCGACCCGCATCTGGTGCACGCCCTCGGGGTGCAGCCCCTCCCAGGCGTAGGGCTCGAACAGCTTGATCCGCGCGAGCTGGATGCGGAGCTGGAACACGGCCAGCTCCACCCAGCGGGCCGAGGGATTGAGGTGGGCGCCGGCGGGACGGGGCTTGCGTTCCAGCGGGCAGCCGGCGGCGATCAGCCCCCGCTCGTACTTGGACAGCCGCGCCGCCAGCAGGGCGGGTTCCAGCTCGGCGGCGGCAAGAACCCCGGCGAGCAGCTCGTGGGGGCCCTGCGCCAGCTCCAGCTCGACCTCGGAGAAGGCGACCGGCGTGTCGGCGTCGATGCAGGCCTGATCCAGCGCCATCTCCACCAGGCCCCGGGGGTGATCCGGATGGCTGAGCCGGTAGGCGGCGCGGCGGTTGCGCACGGCGAACAGCGGGGCGACCTGCGCCTCGGGCGGCAGCAGGTTGGACAGCCGTTCCTGCACCGGCCCCGGCGGCAGGCGGGTCAGCGCGGTGCCGTCCGGCACCGGCTGCTCGACCTCCTGGCGGTCGAACACGGCGTGGCGGGCCCGATTGATCTCCTTCAGCGCCACCCGGCAGCCGGCGTCGTCCTGGCGGCGGCGGTAGCTCCAGCCGGCGCCGCGCAGGCGCTGATCGGGGGTGTCGAAGTAGGTGTCGACGATGTCCCGGCGACCCTCGGGCTCGACGCGGAAGCCCGCCCAGGCGAGGGTCTCCTGGAACCGGCGCAGCACGGCGTCGGGCGCCTCGCCCTCGACTGTCAGGAATTTCGCTTCGAGCTCGTGCACCGCAGACGCTCCGTGGTCGGCTGGAGGGTGGCTTGGACCCGGTGCCCGGAATACCCTCAAGTTAGCTGAACGAGTATGCGGTCTCCTCCGGGCTCTGTCACTATGCCCGGTTTCCGAGGTCCAACCTCACCGACGAACACAGGACAGCCATCGTGCCCGACGTACGAGCCGATTTCAGCGACGCTGCCTGGGCGGCCCCGGAGGACTTCGAGTGGATCCTGTCGCCGGGCGGCGAGGTGGCGCGCATGATGCTCGACCGGGTGGGCGACGAGGTGGCGGTGGCCACCAGCCTGGTGCGCTATCCGGCGGGCTCGCGGTTTCCCGCCCACGAGCACGCGCTCGGCGAGGAGTACCTGGTGCTGGAGGGCGAGTTCGCCGACGAGCACGGCCGCTACGGTCCGGGCACCTACGTGCGCAATCCGCCGGGCTCCCGGCACACGCCGTTCTCGGATCCGGGCTGCGTGATCTGGGTGAAGCTGCGCCAGTTCCGGCCGGACGATCAGGCCCAGTTCGAGCAGTCCATCGACCTGCACGTGCCGGCGCGCGGCCACCGGGAGCGGCTGCTCCACGAGTTCGCCGGGGAGCGGGTCACGGTGCTGGCGGCGGCGGCGGGCGCGGAAATCTCCTTTCCGGCCGGTGACGACGTGCAGGAACTGCTGGTGGTGGACGCCGCCGTGCGCTGGCGCGACCGCCGGTTCGGCGCCTGGGGCTGGATCCGCGTGCCGGCGGGGCAGGGCCTGGACGTGGTGGTAGCCAAGCCCGGCCGGCTGCTGCACAAGACGCGCCCGGCCTTCGCGCTGCCCGACGCCGGCGGCTGAGCGGGACGGCTCAGCCCGCCTGCCCGATCACCGCCGCCACAGGCGCTGCATCTGCAGGAACGTGAACGACGCCGACCAGGTGATCAGCGACAGCCCGGCCAGCGCCTCGGTGCTGGTGATCATGCGGATCGCGCCGGTGGGCACCAGGTCGCCGAAGCCCACCGTGGTGTAGACCATCGCCGAGTAGTAGACGTGGTGGAACCAGTCCTGCTCCTCCAGCGGCAGCACCCGGCCGAGGCCGAAGTAGGTTTCCGCCACGTAGTAGCCCAGGCCGAACACCCAGATCTCCACCACGTGGGCGAGCAGCAGCCCGTGCACGGTGATCAGCGTCGTCCAGCGATGCCGCCGCAGCCGCCGCGACAGCCGCTCGAGCTGCACCAGCGTCTCGTAGTGCAGCACCACGCAGAAAGACACCAGCGCGATGGCGAAGACGGCAGCAGTGACCAGCGGTTGCATCCCGCCAGTGTACTAGACCCGGCGCCCGCCACCTGTCCGGAATCTTCCCTACCTCGGCCTCCCCATACCCCACGCAGGAGCGGCCTCCCGGCCGCGACCAGTCATCCGGCCGTCAACCCGAATCGGCTCGAATCCCAACCGCACATCGCGGCCGGGAGGCCGCTCCTACGTGGGGGTGTGAGGCCATCGGGGGCGTACGGTACATGCGGCATGTTGGTAGCAAATAGATCTGTCCGGTTTTGTAGCACATGAATTGTCCGCTTTGGGTGGTCCGCCGGCGGGCGAGCCTTCAGGCGAGCTCGGCCGCCG
>MDTG01309161.1_pt1 | contig 43495 bp, 48 predicted proteins | sample 811421 | NCBI WGS metagenome assembly MDTG01 (sample SAMN05326645, study PRJNA326480) | marine metagenome | isolation source: seawater | place: Pacific Ocean: South East | collected 2011 | reverse complement strand
GGAGGAATTGAACCACCGACACAGCGATTTTCAGTCGCTTGCTCTACCAACTGAGCTACTTGGGCATAAATATTAAATATGTTCATAATCTTTTACATATATAAACGAATAAAGGCAAATATTCTTATTATCTTATTAATTTTTTTTCCAACCTAAACCTAACAACATGTTATTGAGTTCAAATATAGATAATCCTACAACATTATAAAAGGAACCTTTAATTTTTTTTACCAATAAAGATCCTTTGCCTTGTATTGCATAACCACCCGCCTTACCAATTCCTTCGATCAAAAGCTCAGGATCATTTAAATCGTAATTACTTAATTTTTTAAAAAAAACTTCAGTTGTTGTAACTTTTTTTAATATTTTATTATTCGGAGAAATTATACATATACTTCCATAAACATAATGTTTTCTCCCAGATAATTTTTTTAAATATTCTAAAACTTCATTTTCATCTTTAGCTTTTTCATAAACTAGCCCCGATCTATAAACAATAGTATCAGCAGCTATAATATATTTGTTCTTGATCTTATAATGCTCTTGTACAAATTTAGCTTTTTTATATGCTAAATCCTTTGATTTATGTTCTAAATGTAATTTTCTGCTTGATTCATTAATATCAGGTTTAAGTACTTTATCAGGTTTGATACCAATCTTTTCCAATAATTCCAATCTTCTCTGAGATGAAGATGCTAAAATTATTTTGGAAAAATTACTCAATAATCTATTTAAATCTAAAGGTAATCCTACCTTTAGTAAGGTCATACGGGGTCATTTCTACTGTAACCCGATCTCCAGCTAAAACTCGTATTCTAAATTTTCTCATTTTACCAGCTGTATGTGCAATTATTTCGTGATCATTGTCTAAAAGAACTCTAAACATTGCATTTGGCAAAAGCTCTTTAACAGTACCATTAAATTCCATTACTTCTTCTTTTGCCATATATTCTCCTTAATTTATATGAAATATATGTTTTTTTACGGAAATCAACAATGATTGTTTTTATTTTTTTTGAATTCTTGTACTTATCGAAAGAGCGTGTGCCCCTAGTCCCTCTTCTTCAGCAAGAATAATTGCATCTGGACCAATTTTCTTTAAACTTTTTAAATCACATCTAACGACTGAAGTTCTTTTCATAAAATCTAATACATTCAAACCCGAAGAGAATTTTGAGGTTCTGTCTGTTGGCAAGACGTGATTTGGGCCTGCTATATAATCTCCAATAGCTTCTGGAGTATGTTTTCCTAAAAAAATCGCTCCTGCGTTATTAATTTTTTTTAGCATAACATTTGCGTTTTTCATTGTTAACTCTAAATGCTCTGGTGCTATTAAATTTATCAGATGAATACACTCATTAATATTTTTTGCAACTATGATTCTTCCAAAATCATTCCAACTTTTTTTTGCAATTTCGACTCTAGATAATTTTTTTAATTCAACATTTATTTCATTATTAACTTTCTCCGCAAAGATCCTACTTGTAGTGATCAAAATTGATTGTGCTAATTCGTCATGTTCTGCTTGTGATAGCAAATCGATTGCTATGTGTTTTGCATTATTTCTTTCGTCTGCAACAACAAGGATTTCTGAAGGACCAGCTATCATATCAATACCGACCATTCCAAATACATTTTTTTTTGCTGAAGCAACATAAGCATTTCCTGGACCGCAAATTTTGTCAACTTTCTCTAGTGATTCGGTTCCATACGCTAATGCTCCAATTGCTTGAGCTCCTCCAATTTTATATATTTCGTTAATTCCTAACACTTTTGCAACAGCTAGGATTGAAGGATTAATTTTACCCCTTTGAGTAGGAACAACCATAACTATTCTTTTCACACCTGCAACAATTGCTGGAATTGCATTCATCAAAACTGATGATGGATATGATGCGGTGCCACCTGGCACATACAAACCTACTGAACTTATTGGATTCCATTTTGAACCCAAAAACACTCCTTGTTTATCTTTATAAAAGTCATCTTTGGGCAGTTGTCTTTTGTGATAATTTTTTATTCTTTGATATGCTACTTTTATTGCATTTATCAGTTGATTGCTAGTAATTCTAAACGCCTTGTTAATTTCGATATTTGTGACCTTTAACTGATTAAATGAATCAATATTAAAATTATCTAAACTCTTTGTGTATTTTATAACGGCTTTATCTGAATTTTTCTTTACATCCTTTAATATTTTTTGGACAACTTTCTCAATCTCAATGTTACTAGATTTTCTTTTTTTTAAAACTTTTTGAAATTCAGAGTCAAAATTCTTACTTTTTGTTTCTAAAATTTTACGCATTTATTGCTCTTTCAAATTTCTTAACCCAATTTGTTATATCCGAATTCATAATTTTATAAGCAATTTTATTAACTATAAGTCTACTAGTTATATTTAATAAAACTTCTGTTTCAACTAGATTATTTTCTTTTAACGTATTACCTGTTGAAACCAAATCAACAATTGTTGAACAAATTCCTAATTTAGGTGCTAGTTCTATTGCTCCATTAAGTTTAATACATTCAGCTCTTATACCTTTTTCCGCAAAATGATTAATAACAGTTTCTTTATATTTTGTTGCAACTAATATGTTGCCTTTTTGTTCATCTATTTGGTCTATTTCATCCTCTTTTTGTGCTACTGATAATCTACACTTTCCAATTTTTAAATCCAATATCGAGTAAATTTCATCATATTGAAATTCTTTTAAAATATCATTTCCTGCAACTCCTATTTGAGCAGCCCCAAAAGCAACAAAAGTGGCTACATCAAATGACCTCACTCTTATAATTTCAAAATTTTTATAATTAGTTTCAAAAGATAGTTTTCTTGAAGCTGAATCAAAAAAATCATTCTCTACTTTAATATTCATTTTTTCCAATATGGGTATCAGATCATTCAAAATTCTTCCTTTTGGCACAGCCAAAATTACTTTCTTCATATTTTTCTTATCCTTTGATTCTTTTTATATTTACATTACATTTTGAAAGCTTTTTCTCAATTTCCTCATAACCTCTATCCAAATGATAAACTCTATTAATAATAGTTTTACCCTCTGCCATCAAGCCTGCTATTATTAAACTTGATGAAGCTCTTAGGTCGGTTGCCATAAGTTGGGCACCGAAGATTTTTTTTTTTCCTTTTATTATCACTTTTGATCCATTAATCACAATGTTTGCGCCCATTCTTTGTAATTCCGCTACATGCATAAATCTATTTTCAAAAATACTCTCTTCAATTGTGGATGTCCCTTTTGCTTTTGTCATTACTGCAGATAATTGAGCCTGCAAATCTGTTGGAAAACCCGGGAAAGGTAGAGTTTTAATATTAATACTCTTATAATCCTTTTTAGTAAACTTCACCAATATAGATGTATTATTCTTCTCCACTAGGTCTAGATCTTTAAATTGAGAAAATGTATTTAATAAATTTTGGATAACTTCCTTATTTAAATTCACTAATTCAACACATCCAGAACAACCTAGTACTGCAAGTAAATAAGTTCCAGCCTCAATTCTATCTGGCATTATTTTGTAATTACATCCTATCAATTTTTTTACACCATTTATAATAATCTTTGATGTTCCAAGCCCATCGATACTTGCTCCCATTAGTTTAAGACATTCTCCTAGATCAACTATTTCTGGTTCTTTGGCAGCATTTACAATAACTGTTTTGCCCTTAGCTAAAGTTGCTGCCATCAATAAATTTTCGGTTGCTCCAACTGACTTAAAGGGCAAATGTATGGTTGCACCGTTAAGTTTTTTTTCTACTTTTCCAACTACATACCCATCTTTAATATTAAAATTGACCCCCATTTTTTCAAAGCCTTTTAAATGAATATCTATTGGTCTCCCTCCAATTGCACACCCACCTGGCAAAGAAACTTTTGCTTCACCATACCTAGAAAGCAAAGGACCTAACACTAAAAAAGATGCTCTCATCTTCCTAACTAAATCGTATGAGGCAAAATTATTTTTAGGTTTCTGTGATTTAATCATTACTTTTCCTGATTTTTTATGAATTGTGGCATTTAATGACTGTAAAAGTCTAATCATCGAATTAATGTCAGAAAGCTTAGGTATATTACATAATTCTAATTTACTATTCGTTAATAATGATGCTGCCAAAATCGGTAACGCAGCATTTTTTGCTCCACTTATAGAAATTTTCCCATTAAGCGGTTTGCCTCCTAAAATTTCAATTTTATCCATTGCTAAAGTTTAGGTAAAGTTACTCCCGTTTGATGCATATACTTTCCTTTTCGATCAGAATACGACATTTCACATTGTTCCTTTCCTTCAAAAAAAAGAAATTGTGCAGCACCCTCATTAGCATATATTTTTGCTGGTAATGGTGTAGTATTTGAAAATTCAAGAGTGACATGACCTTCCCAACCTGGTTCTAGTGGAGTAACATTAACTATTATTCCGCATCGGGCGTATGTTGATTTGCCCACACAAATAACTAATACATTGGATGGAATTTTAAAATACTCTATAGTTCTCGCTAAAACAAAACTGTTAGGAGGAATAATACAGTGATCGGCCTCTCTATCAACAAAACTTTCATTTATAAAGTTTTTGGGGTCAACAGTTACGGAGTCTATGTTTGTAAAAATTTTAAATTTATTTGACACTCTAGCATCATACCCATAAGAAGATAGTCCATAGGAAAGAACACCCTTATTATTTAAATTTTTTTCAAAAGGACTTATCATGTTATTCTTTAATGATTGTTCTTTGATCCATTTGTCAGGCATAATACTCATTTAATATTAGCTCTTTTTCTTTTTTTTAAGTTTTCTCTCAAAGCATTTGATCTATCAAAGTCTCTTTGTATTTTTGATTGTCTCTTATTTTTATTCTTCATATTATTCTTATATAATTAAACTTTAAATTTCAGTATATTTTTTTGCGTTTCCTTTTGACAAGCTAATTGGATATTTTTTTTGATTTTTCTCTATTTTATTCAAGCAAGCTTCTTCTAAATTAATTTTTGCCATGTCAGAAAAACGAATAAGGTACAACATTATATCAGCAACTTCATCAGAAATTTTCTCTTTTAAATTTGGATCTTTTAAATCATTATTATTTATTTCTCTCCATTGAAATATTTCTAAAAGCTCTGATGCTTCTATGCTAATTGAACATGCGACGTTTTTTAATGTATGAAATTGATTCCAATCTCTATCCGTAGAGAACTTTCTTAGCCTAGATTTTATTTTTTCACTATCCATTTTCTATCTCACAAGACTATTAATTATAACTGATGAATTAACTATTTTAACTATAATTATTTTTTAATTTTTTGTATATGAAGAAGTCAATTTGCTTTTTTTTCTTTTTTATGCTGTTTTAATATTAAATTAGGAGGAATTAAATTGAGTGATGAGTTATATTGTCCTAAATGGATATTTGATATTTGTGTAGCAGCAACAGCCGAAAATTTTATTGCAAATGATGTTCCTATTGATATTAGTGCAAAAAAGTTTTCAAGAGGTCTAAACAAACACTACAAAGAAGTAAAGTTACTAGAAATTAAATATGGGGCTGAATCAATAATCAGGTTTATGGGTGAGATTAAAAATCCACAATACAACTCATTTGAGAGATTAAGACAATTTTTGTATTATACACTAAAATTTGAAAAAAAGTTTTTTATTTCAAAAAGGAAATTTAAAAAATTTATTGGATCTCCTTTTAATGGTACCAAAAAAAAAGAATATTCAGAAGATATTACTCTAGCTGATTTTAAAAAATATATTTATTCCTTGAGAGCAGATTTAGTTGAAAAAGCACCTATGAGTTGGGATATAAGAAATGATGAAGAAGATTTAAGTTTTTTGGGGGAATTATTAAAAAAAGATTATTAATGATTATGCCCTTATAGTTTAATGGTAAAACACGGTCTTGGTAAGACTGAGCTTCCTGGTCAGTACAGGGTAAGGGCACCACATTTAAAATGAACAAAAAAAAAAAAATTGATTATTGGCGTTGGTTGGGTTTCATACTTGCTGTGATAGGTGCTTATATACTTGGAAATGCAAATACTCTATCTCAATGGTTGGGTTGGACAATATGCTCAGTTTCATGTATTATTTGGGTTTTAATGGGTATCAAAGACAGAGATATTCCTAGAACATTGATGGAGATAATGTATCTTATCATTGGTGTAAGAGCTATATTTAATTGGTTAAATTTTGTCTAGCATGAAAAAAAAAACAATCACAGAAAAAATTTTAGTGGCCTTCATATTGGGGATTATTTTTGGTATTACATTGAATCTAGTCAAGGAATATATTTTTACAATCTATGGTTTTGTAACAAATAGTATTTTAAATACAGGTGGTGAAATTTTTCTCAGAGCTTTAAAAATGCTAGTTGTTCCAATTGTATTCTGTTCACTTATTTGTGGAATATGTAATTTGAAAGATTTCACGAGTCTGGGTAGGATAAGTATTAAAACTATTAGTTTTTACATATTCACTACCTCCATTGCTATAACAATTGCTATTCTGTTAGCTTCTATTATTGGTCCTGGAGAAAGTTTTAAATCTCAAACGACAAGTAATGAAATTGAAATAACTCAAGCACCTAACATTTCTTCAATTTTAATTAATATTATTCCAAAAAATCCATTTGAATCATTAGTTCAAGGAAATATGTTGCAAGTAATTTTCTTCGCGCTTCTAATTGGGAGTGCAATTTCTATTTCTAAATCAAAAGGTAAGTCGGCGAATGATTTCTTTATTAGTTTGAATGAAGTTATTTTACAGGCACTGCAAATTGTAATGATTTTTGCCCCCTTTGGCATTTTTTGCTTGATTGCAAACACATTTGCAACACAAGGAGTTGAAATGATTTTAGAATTAGGAAAATATTTTTTTACTGTCGTATTAGTTTTATTTATTCACATGTTTATAATTTATGGATCACTAATCAAAATTTTAGCTAAAATTTCACCAATTTATTTTTTTAAAAATATAAAAGAATGTATTTTTTTTGCTTTTTCAACTTCGAGTAGTAGTGCAACAATTCCAATCACTCTTAAAAATGTAACAGAGAATCTTAAAGTTAAAAAGAAAGTCGCGTCTTTCACTATCCCTCTTGGATCTACGATAAATATGGATGGAACAGCAATAATGCAAGGAGTGGCTACAATTTTTATTGCGAATATTTATGCCCAGGATTTATTTTTAACCGATTTTTTGACAATTATTTTAACTGCAACTCTTGCATCAATTGGAACAGCAGGAGTGCCTGGTGTAGGTTTAATAATGCTAGGTATGGTCTTAACTCAAGTTGGATTACCTTTAGAAGGAATAGCTATAGTAATGGGAGTTGATAGACTGCTCGATATGCTGAGAACCTCAGTAAATGTGTCTGGTGATGCAACAATTAGCTTTCTAATAGACAAATCTGAGAAAAATAAATGAATTGGTATGTTGTTGACTTAGAAGTTTTTATTTATGGAAAATGTACAGAATATATTGAAGCATCTACGAAAGAAGATGCGAAACTTATTGCTGTAACAAAAATTAAAAAAAAATTTTTTTGTAATGATGAATCTATAGAAGTAATTAATTGTACAAAAAGAAATTAGTTTATAACTCCAAATTTAAATGGTTTAGCATTTATTTTTTTTAAAATTTCGCCTTCATGCATAATTATTTCACCACCGATTATTGTGTATTCGGGCCACCCCTGAAATTTTAGTCCATCGTAAGGTGTCCAACCAGATTTACTTGCAATCCATTTATTTTCAATAATCTTTGTTTTTTTTAAATCCACAATAGTAAAATCAGCATCGTAATTATTTATAATTTTACCTTTATTAATAATATTAAAAATTTTACACGGATTTTCAGATGTTAACCTTACAAAATCAAAAATAGATAATTTACTCTGATTTACAAAATTTAACATCACTGGTACCAAAGTTTGAATACCAACCATTCCAGATGGGGATGAAGGGTATTTTTTTTTCTTTTCTGATAAAGTATGGGGAGCATGGTCTGAACCTATAATATCAATAACCTTATCCTGAATACCTTTCCATAATCCAGACTGATGTTTTTTACTTCTAATTGGTGGATTCATTTGTGCTAGGGTTCCCAGTTTATTATAGCAATCAGGAGAATTAAAAAAAAGATGCTGAGGAGTAACTTCAGCTGTAATTAATTTTTTATTCTTTTTAATTAATTGAATTTCATCTGCAGTAGAAATATGAAGAATATGAATTTTTCTACCCAGTTTTTTTGATATTTTGATAAGTCTCTTGGTACTATTGATAGCTGAGATCGAATCTCTCCATATCTCGTGGTCATTTACAGTTACATTCGCTTTATTAATAATTTTTTTTCTTGCAATCAGTCTATATTCATCCTCACTGTGTATTGCAATATTTTTAAAACATGAACTAAAAATTTTTGCCAAATTTTCGTCATCTTCTACAAGTAAACTTCCTGTAGAAGAACCCATAAAAATTTTTACTCCTGCACATCCTTGAAGTTTTTCTAAAACTTTTAAATCTTTTGCATTTTCTTTAGATGCACCGATATAAAAACCAAAATTGCAATAAGAATTCTTTTTTGCAGAAGAAACTTTATTTTTAAATTGAGTTTCATTAATTGTTGGAGGGTTAGTATTTGGCATTTCAAAAAAGCCTGTAATTCCTCCTAGGACCGCTCCTTTAGATCCACTTTTTATGTTTTCTTTATGAGTAAATCCTGGTTCCCTAAAATGAACTTGAGTATCAATACAACCAGGTAAAACATGCAAATTAGAAATATCTAATATTTTTTTGGATAAACCACCAGATAGATTTCCAATCGTCGATATTTTAGAACCCTTAATTCCGATATCACTTATTTCAATCTTGTTATTAAAAACAACTTTGCCATTTTTTAAAATCAGATCAAAAGTTTTTTTTTGCATTATTTAGCATTATCTGCAAGAACTTCGAAGGTATTTCCATCAGTTCTTCTATTTTCCACATTAGCAATATACCATAATGCAAAAAAAGTTAAATGCCAAATAGGAATACTAGCCTTTGAATTATATTTTACCATTTTACATAATCTAGATATTTCTTTTTTTGAAAAAAGATAATTCAAGCAACTTACTCTTGGTAAAATCATTTCTAATATTTTTGATTTTTCTGGTATCCATTTTGTAATAGGGACTGTAAATCCTTTTTTTTTTTCAAAAGCATTGTAAAATTTAAGTTTTTTGCTCAAGAATTTTCTTACAAAGTACTTTCCAAGCCCATCATGAATTTTTAAATTATCTTTTATAAAAAAAAAATTTTGGAAAACCTTTTTATCTACAAGTGGAGTCCTTCCCTCTAAACCGTTAATCATCAAGCATCTATCTAATTTTGTTAATAAATCATTTGGTAACCAATTATCAAAATCAACTAATTGATTTTTTTGCAAATCTGTTATTCTATGGTTTGCATATCTAATTTTTTGCTGTTTTATGTCAAAGTCCCAGCCATAAAGATTCTTATTAAAATATTGAAATTTTTTAAAAGCTCCATTTTTGAAAATTTCTTTTTTAAAAAAAGCTCTAGTTGAAGACCTATATCTTCCGTATCCCCCAAAGATTTCGTCTCCTCCCTCACCTGTTAAAACCACCTTCAAATCATTCTTAGCAACTTGAGCTAATTTATAAGTTGGTACAGTTGCATAATCGATTATTGGGTCATCTAGAGCTTTTGCAACAGTTGGCAATAAATTCCAAAAATCATTTTTATCAAATCTAACAAACTTAAGATTTACATTAAATTGATTGCAAATATTTGTTATTATGTCTTCATCTTTTGTTTCAAATGCAATGCTGTAACAATTTATTGGATTTGAATTAATCAAAGACATCAAATAGAGAATTAATGTTGAATCAATTCCTCCTGAAAAAAAAAGGCCATAAGGAACATCACTCCTTTGGTGAAGTAAAACTGAATTTTCAAGTTGTTCGAAAGATTGCTTAATATCCGATTCTTTTTTTAATTTAAATTTGTTAATAATTTTAGAATTATTGATTTCAAAATCTTTAAGTATCAATATTTCACCAGGCCTTAATCTTAATACACCGTCAAATATTGTATTTCTTCCAGTTGTAAATTGAAGCTGTAATAATTCTCGTATTTTATTGTTATTCAAATTCGTTTTTAAGATATTTGACTTTATAATGGATTGAATCTCAGAACTATAAACAAATGCTTGATCTTGAAAACAAAAATAAAGTGGTTTTATACCGAATTCGTCTCGTCCTAATATTAATTCATTTGTAAGTTTATCGTAAATTACAAAGGTAAACATTCCTCTTAATTTATTAAAACCATTAATACCATATTTCTCATATACGCATAAAATTGACTCACAATCAGAAAGTGAAACGAACTTATAATTCTTGTTTTGATTTCTAATCTCTGGATCATTATAAATTTCCCCGTTTGCAATTAATACGTATCTTTGGTTTTCAATTGGTTGTTTTCCTCCTTTTACATCAATAATTGATAATCGTTTATGAAACATTATATTACTTGGATTTTGGTAAAAACCCTCACCATCTGGACCTCGATGTGATAAAAGATTAAACATTTTAAAACACTTTTCTTCCATGTCCTTACTGATTTTTTTTGAAAAAATTCCCGCTATTCCACACATTATTTTTTTAATTTCTTAAAAAGTTTTTTGAATTTTTTTATCACTAAATCTTTGGAAAATTCTTTTTGGTAATCATTATACGCATTTTTTGAAATCTTATTCCTTAAAACTCTATTTGTATCAATCTCATTAACACATGAAATAAGTCCATTCACATCCTCAACTTCAAATTTCATTCCGTTAAATCTATGTTTTATCAATCTTTTGGGACCCATAATATTTGAAGCAATTACTGGTAATTTGTATGACCAGGCCTCGATAATAATATTACCTAGTGGTTCAATCCTTGAAGGACAGATCAAATAATCTGCTAATAAATAATATTTCGATAAATCATCAACCCAATCAATAATTTTTACTCTATGCTTAACTTCAAGCCTCTGAGAGAGTGATTGATAATATTTTTTTAATTTTCCTTTGCCAATTAAGATTAATTTAAAGTTTTTAAGCTTCGGCATAGCTTTAATAATTACATCAAAAGCTTTATTTTCGTGAAACCTGCCTAATCCTAATAAAATTTTTTCGTTAGTATTATTTTTTTTTTTTAGGGTTTTTATTGAACTTTTGCTAACAAAATTATTTAGCCAAAATACTTTTTTTGGATCCCAACCTTTAGAGACAATGAAGTTTCTTATATCTTGTGTATTTGCAATTAAATAATCACAGTAAATATAATTCTTTAAGTTATAATATCCTCCTAGTCTTCCAATTTTCACAATTGATTTATCAAGATCCGATATTAGATAAGAAGCTCTATTCATCCAAGTTAAAATGATGTCAGGTTTAAAAATTTCACATTTTTTTTTTTAAACTTATTTTAGTAAATAAATCCCATTTCCCCCTAAAAGCCAGTTCTTCAATGTCTAATCCATTTTTTTTAAGTAAATTATATCTTCTTTTATTTTTTCTTATTATGACTTTTTGCAAAATATCAGATTCTTTATTTAAAGCAATTGAGAAACGCTCAAAAAAATTTTCTGCACCACCATAATTCGAACCAGACATCATATTTACAATTTTTATTTTAGAATCTTTTTCCATTGCTTTGCTATTTCTGACCAACTTTTATGATTCATAAGTCTTAAAGAATTGTAGTTAAAGTTTTTCCAATCTTTATCATTTTTAAATAAATTAATTACATATTTACTAAATTGTAAGTCATCTGAACAAATATGTCCTGTAATTTTATCTTTTACTCTTTCTTTCATACAACCCAAATCTTTTACAATTGTCGGGACTCCTATTACTTGAGCTTCAGCTACAGACATACAAAATGTTTCTTCTAAACTACCTTCATACAAAAATAACCTAGATTTTTTTATTTCTTTAATTAATTCGGTTCTTTGCCTTGGATAATGTAAAGTCACACCTTTTGCTTTCATTTTTCTAGCTCTATCCAAAATCGGTTTCATTTTGTTAATTTTTTTAATTCCAATATTTCCATATGTTTGCGATCCTGTGAACAAGTTTAGTTTGGCTGATGGCACTTCAGGAAATATTTCATTTTCCCACCTATCCAATAACCAATTCAAACCTCTTAATGGATTAGATGTAAAAATCGCGTTTTTTTCTTTTGGAAGACTTTTTATTTTATTTTTAAATACAAAGCTGTCTACACCATATGGTATAACTATATTATTCTTTGACGGAGCCCATTCAGGGTATGTGGATAAATGATAATTACTTGAAAATATTATGGTAGTAGGATTTCGAAACAGTTTGAATAAATATCTCCATTTCATTAAATACTTTGCTGGGTTGTGTATCCAAAAAAACCTTTTTTTACATTCTGGTTTAAAATTTAAGAATTTATCACCCCTATTTACAACCAAAAGATCGAACTTTTCTTCATCAACAGAACTTAGTTTTTTCCAAGAAACACCATTTATTTTTTTATTTTTTTTTATAGTATTAAATACAACTACATCAAAATTTAATTTTGCTAACTCCTCAACCAAAGATACAAAGGCGTTCTCAGCACCGCCAACTGGCTTTTCTCTTACTGACGCTCCATCAAATGGAATACCATTATCTACAAATATTACTTTAGTCATTCAGATCCTTTGATTTTATAAAGGAGATAATTGGATATAAAGATGCCATAATTGCTATAAACAAACCAATTTCTTTTTCTTTGTAACCTTTTCTTAAAATGTAACATTTCCAAAATCTAGAAAAAATTCTTTTAAAATTTTTAAAAAAAGATTCATTAATACTATTCTCTTTTAAATCTAAAGCTCTAGCTGAAGAATATTTATCTAACTTTAAAATCATGTCAGATAGGCTTTTACAATAATAATGAGTTATACAATTTTTTAACTTACCACGTTTTTTAGTTATAAATTTTAGCTGAGGATGAACTCGTTCATTACCCCAAATCTTGAAATTTTTTTTAAATAAACCGGGATATGACGATTTTCCAAAATATGCGCCCCAACCGTATTTTACTAATTTATTTCCTACATAATTATTTACATCAACTAAAAAAAAATCTTTATCAGTATTGTTTATTATAAATTTTATTTCTTTTTGTAATGCCATTGAAACTCGTTCATCCGCATCTATTTCGAAAATCCATTCATTTGAACATTTGCTTATACCGAAATTCCTCCTCTCTCCTTCAATGTTCCACGAACCTTTGAATATTCTGTTTGTAAATTGTCTGGCTATACGCTCAGAATTATCAGTACACTTATCTAAAACGACTACAATCTCATCGGCAAATTTTATTGTTTTTAAGCATTTTGAAATTTGCTTTTCCTCGTTAGAAACAACAAGAAGTACTGACAGCTGGTTTTTCATAAAATATTTTTTTGATTTACAAACTTAAGTGTTTCTTTAAAAACAGTACTTGTTTTTAAATTCAGCATGAGAGATTTTTTTTGTTTATAAGAAAATTTTTTATTATTCATTAGTTCTTCTGGAGTTTCTGGAGTTCTAATTGTCGCCGTCTTTATACCCCAAGGTCTATACTGCTTAATATCGCTAGGACCAAAAAGACCTATTGTTGGAATATTTAAAGCTGCTGAAAGGTGCATTAAACCCGAATCATTTCCTATAAACAGACTGCAGCCTTTTAACAAGTGAAAGATTTCATGAAGTCTTAGTTTACCTGCAAAATTTATTACTTCAGTTTTACTAAATTTTTTACATATTAATTCGGCATTTAACCTTTCTTGTTTTGAACCCAAAAGAATAAATTTATAATATTTAAATTTATTTACTCTTTTTAATTTTTCTATGAGTTCTATGTAATTTTTACTTGGCCATTGTTTGCCGATCCAATTAGTGGAAGCTGAAACAACAATTAATTTTAATTTTTTTAAATTGGTAAGTTTATTTGATGATGAATCTTTTTTTTCTAACTCAACTAATTTTATATAGGGATTAAATATTTTGTCACTTAATAGTTTTGAAGTTGATTCTACCTTATGTTGTATTTTAAATTTTGAGTTTCTATAAATCTTAACATTTTTAGTAATTAAAAAAAAACCTAGCAATGTTCCTCTTAAATCTATTACTAATTCCCAAAAATTAAAAAAAACTTTAAGCCACAAAAGAAACCAGTGAATTGCAAATTTTTTCTTTTTTAATGGTACAACCATACTTAATTGAGAATGATATTTAAACAAATCATAAGGAATTTTTCCGCAAACAAATGTAATTTTACAATTTTTAAATTGATCTTTACAGTATTTAATAAGACCAGAAGATAAAATGCAATCACCAAGACGATTAGAAGAAATTATTAAAATTTTTTTCATATACTTTGAGATTATAGTATATTAGTCGTAAATAAATAACACTTATTATGATAAATACTAACTATTATTATCAACCAAAAAATAGCAAGTTTTTAGTTATTAGAGGGACAGATAGAAAAAAATTTTTGCAAGGTCTTATCTCTAATGATGTTCATAAGTTGACGCCCAAAGCAGGAATATATAGTGCATTGTTAACACCCAAAGGAAAGTTTTTATTTGATTTTTATTTAGCTGAAAAAAACGATGATATATTTCTAGAGTGTGCATCAAAGAAAATTGAATCACTAAAGTTAAAATTAAAACTTTACAAACTAAGATCAGATATTGAGATTGAAATTCTAGATGAAAAAAAAAGTTTTATTTTGCCCAAAACTTTAAAGTCTAAAATTGAAAAATTAAATTTTAATAATAAATTATTTTATTTTGATGATCCCAGAGTTCCTGATGAATTAATTAAAATTTATTGTTCTGAAAATGATTTTGAAAAAATAAAAAAAAATTTAAATTTAAAACCAATTAATGAAAAAGATTTTAAAAATTTTGAAATTGATAATTTTCTTCCACAGTTTTCTGATTTGATTGAAGAAGATTGTTTTTTTTTACTAGAATTAAGATTTGATAAGTTAAATGGTATTTGTTGGGAAAAAGGATGTTATATGGGACAGGAGTTGACAGCAAGAACAAAGTATAGAGCTAATATTAAAAAAAAAATATACGGAATTAAAATTGAAGGTGAATTAGATAAAAATAATAATGAAATTTATCTAGATCAAAAAATTATCGGCAATGTATTAGTAAATAATAAATGTTTTGGAATTGCAATGATAAAAATTAACGACGAAGATGTTTTAAATACAAAAATAAAATTAAGATCTGGAACTGCGGATATCTACCCTATTGTTCCAAGATGGGCATCATAAAATATTAAAAAAATTTCATGTGAATTCTTTTTTCTAATTTTTTTAATGAAGAAAAAGGATTTTTTCGTATTTTGATTTGTTTTTCAATTAACTTTATACCTTCGGAACCGTATTTATTTTTGATAGTTCTCTTTATCCATTCGATATCCTGGAATAAACGACTATTTTTTAAAATTTTACTTTGATTAAGCCAAACCCATCTTTGTTCAACTAAATTTAATAGATCATCAAAGCCTAAATTTTTTTTTGATGAAATTGATAAAATTCCAATTTCCCATTCAGATTTTTCCGACAAAAAATGCTTACTCGAAAGTAAATCTGATAATGTAATTTGTGATAAATCCTCTAAATCGCTTTTTGTAACAACAACTAAGTCTGGAATCTCGATTATTCCAGATTTCATAAATTGTATTGTATCTCCACTTCCAGGTTGGACACAATAAATAACTGTGTCCACAACATTTTCAATACTTATTTCAGATTGTCCAACACCAACTGTCTCAATTATGACAATATCAAATAATGATCTCATAACAATCATGTAAGGATATGTGAGTTCGGAAATACCTCCAAGATAATCCTTCGCTGCCATAGATCTAATAAATACTTGAGAATCTTTTGGATCAACATCAAATCTGGCTCTATCTCCTAAAAGTGCTCCACCAGATTTTTGAGATGAAGGGTCAATTGCAAGAACTCCAACTGATAAAGATCTATTTCTCAAATTTGTGACTAATTTATTAATCATAGATGATTTCCCAACACCAGGAGGTCCTGTAATTCCTAATACATGGGCGTTTTGTTTGCTATGGTAGTTATCCAACAAACTAATTATTTTTTTTTCATCAATTCTTTTTTCAATATTTTCCAAAATTTTTGAAAGCTCAAGTTTGTCTTGCAAATTTAACTTAATCTTATTCATAATTTTCTTTAAATTTTGAGAAATCACATAATTGATTTAAGGTTTTTTTTGTAAAATTTAATAAAGCTAGTCTATTACCTTTTTTAAATTTATCATCAATATTAACCGTTACATTATCGAAAAAAAAATTAATTACAGGTGTAAGTTCGCAAATATAATTTAAAGCCTCATCAAAATTTTCATTTAAATTTAATTTGTTAATTTTGGTTCTAATATCACCGGTTTTATCATATAAATCTTTTTCATAACTCTCACAAAATTTACTTTTTTTAATATTATTTTTTGAAGAGAAATTTTTTAATATAGAGTCTATTCTTTTATAAGCAGATAAAAACTTTTGTCCCTTTTTTTTGTTAACGAATAAATTTAAAGTTTGGCTTTTATAAAATATTTTGTATGGGTTTAATTCGTTATTCATTGTAACAGAGTTTAAAAGGTCCTGTGATATCCCAATAGATTGAAAATAAACAATCATTCTAATATTTATAAACTTTACTATTTCATCAACATTATTTTTTTTTTGACCGATTCATAAAGGTATAATGACAAAGAATAATGTAATGCTTCAAAAAGATTAAAATCGATTTTGTTTTCTAATAAAATACGAATTATACCTAAAGCTGATCGTCTTAAACCGAAAGGATCTTTTGATCCAGTTGGTTTTTTACCAATAAGGAACGCACCCATGATGTCATCAATTTTATTTGCCAGTGAGAGACAAATTGATAATTCCGATTTAGGACAAAAATCTTTAGAAGACGTCGGTTTGTACTGTTCGATTATTGCATCAGATTCAAGACTATTATATCCCTGAGATTTTGAATAGAATGAACCAACTATGCCTTGAAGAGAGGTGAATTCTTTAACCATTTCAGTAGTCAAATCACATTTTGAAATTAAGAATGTTCTATTAAAAGTATCATCAAAAGAGAAATTAAGTTTTTCTTTTAGGAAAGAGCCTATACCAGAAATCCTTTGAGCTTTGTCATACAAAGAACCTAAGCCTTCAAAATAAGTTATTTTTTTTAACATTTCTAATCTATCTTCTAATTTAATTTGAAGATCTTCTTTTATATAAAACAAAGCATCCTCAAATCTTGCCTTCAAAACCCTTTCATTACCTTTTTTTATTTCACTTTTTGTATCTTTAGAATGATTACTAACAAAAGCAAAAACATTACTAAGTTTACCTTTGTGATCTTTAAAAGAAAAATAATTTTGTTGGTCAGAAATTACCTTTACAAGGAACTCTTCGGGCATAGAAAAAAATTTTTCATCAAAATAGCCGAAAAAAACATTTGGGAATTCAACCAATCTTGAAATAGTTTGGATGAATTCGGCAGAAAAATTAAATGTAAGATTTAAAGAAGTTATTTTTTTTTTTAATTTTTCTTTTACTATTTTTTCTCTCTCCTCGTTGCTTATAATAACTAAGCTACTTGCAAGCGATTTTTTGTAATCCTCAAAAGATTTACATTTAATCTTTTTTGAAGAATAATAATAATTTCCAATTGTTTCATTAGTGGATTCAATTCCTGAAAATCTAAATGGAATAACTTTACTGTCAAAGATACACAAAATATTTTTAATTGGTCTGATCCACTTATCTCTTAAATTTGACCACCTCATTGATTTTTTCCAATTAAACTCGGACAAACAGTTAGGTATAAATTGAGATAAAATTTCATTCATTCTTTTATCTTTAATTTTTTTTTTATAAAAATAATATTTTTTATCTTTTACAGTTTGAAGATATAAATCTTTTCGCGAAGAAATATTGTGTGCTTTTAAAAATCCATCAATTGCTTTATCATTGGCTGAAAGTGCAGGTCCTTTAATATTTTTTTGTTCACCTTTAATTAGGTTTGGAAGTTTTTTAACAAATACTACTATTCTTCTTGATGTTGAATATGTTAAGATTTCTCCAAAAGAGATATTGTTTTCCTTAAAAAAAACATTAAAAAGTTCATGGAATCTTTTCTCTGCTTCAATTTGGGAAAGTTCTGGAATCTCTTCACCATAAATTTCTAAAAGAAAGTCAGACATTTTAATTTTCAATCCAGGATTTGCAGCACAATCTAGCCAAGTTTCGAACCTTTAAAATATAGGCTTGCCTCTCAGAAACTGATATTAAACCTCTAGAATCTAAAAGATTAAATATGTGACTTGCTTTGATACACTGTTCATATGCTGGGAGTAATAAATTATGTTCTACTAATCTTATACAATCCTTTTCATAATTTTCAAAAAATGTAAATAGCAAATCAGATGAAGCTGAAACAAAATTATATTCTGAAAATTCCTTTTCATTAGATAAAAAAAGGTCAGAATATTTTGTTCCATTATTGTCCCATTCAATATCGAAAACATTTTCAATTTTTTGAATAAACATCGCTACCCTTTCTAATCCATAAGTAAATTCAACACTCACCGGATAACATTCAAATCCTCCAACTTGTTGAAAATAAGTATACTGACAAATCTCCATACCATTGCATTGAACCTCCCAACCCATGCCAGCAGCACCAAGTGTAGGGCTTTCCCAATCATCCTCTATAAACTTTATATCATTAGCAGATGAATCAATATTTATAGAATTAAGACTATCTAGAAATAATTCTTGTGCATCTTGTGGTGATGGTTTTAATATCACTTGCATTTGATAATAATGTTGTAAACGGTTTGGATTATTACCATATCTACCGTCGCTTGGTCTCCTACATGGTTGAATATACACTGCTTTCCACGGATCTTCTCCCAAACTTTTCAAACATGTTGCTGGATGAAAAGTAGCTGCTCCCATTTCTAAATCATAAGGTTGGAGTACCACACAACCTTTTTTGGACCAAAATTCTTGAAGTTTAGAAATGATTTTTTGAAAACTTAACATATTTTTATTTATTCTGTATGTTGAAAAAAATTATTATAAATAAATATATACTAAATAAACTGTTTATAGTTAAAACATTTTATATATAACTTAAAATCAAAAAGATTTTAAAAATGCAAAATTTGAAATTAATTAAAGACTCAAAATATTCTAGTAATAATTCTAATTTTGATTCAATCATGAAATGGTTAAATCTTGACTTTGAAAAAGTAAATGATGTGATCTTAACAAATATGAGGAGTAAAGTTCCACTTATATCGCAACTTAGTGGATATATAATTTCTTCAGGAGGAAAAAGGATTAGACCATTGCTAACGCTTGCAACTTCTAGATTATGTAAATATACAGGTGAAAGACACATAAACCTTGCTGCAAGTATTGAATTTATTCACACCGCCACTCTTCTTCACGACGACGTTGTAGATGAAAGTATGAATAGAAGAGGAAAAATTAGTGCTCATAACGTATGGAACAATAAGTCAAGTATACTAGTTGGAGATTTTTTACTAAGTAAAGCTTTCAGATTAATGATAAAAGATGGATCAAACAGGTGTCTTGATACTCTATCAAAAGCTTCAGTTGAGATTTCTCAAGGTGAGGTTTTACAACTTTTAACCAACAATAATATTAGAACGTCAGAATCCCAGTATTTTGATGTCATAAATGCAAAGACAGCAGCCCTCTTTTCAGCTGCTTGTGTTACAAGTGCAATAATTTCAGAAGTTAATAAAGAAAAAGAAGTTGCACTTTTTGAGTATGGTAAATATCTTGGAACGGCCTTTCAGATAACAGATGATACTTTTGACTATTATTCAACCTACAAAAACTTAGGTAAAGATATTGGTGACGATTTTAAGGAGGGAAAAGTCTCTTTACCCATAATATTGGCGTTCAATAGAAGTAATGAACAAGAAAAAAACTTTTGGTTAAGAGTTATTAATGAAAAAAAACAAAGGAAAGGTGATCTTTTAACTGCATTAAAAATTATAGAAAAATATAATGTTATAAAAGATTGTTTTAATAAAGCTAGACATTTTGCAACTATGGCAAAAGACTCTTTGGGACCATTTGAAAATTCTGATGAAAAGGAGAAACTTTTAAACCTTGCCGACTTTTCTGTAGATAGATCAAGTTAATTGGAATAAAAATTGCTTTTCTATACTCATGATGAAAATTAAAGTTCTGAGTCAAAAGCATTATTTTAAAGTTAAACTTCTAGAATTTGTATCAAAACAATATCTTATAATTTCTATTATTTCGTCTATAAGTATTTTTTTAATATAATTTAGGTTTAATATTTCCAAAATATGATTAATTATATTGTATGGAAGAGAATAATAAATTTTCTAAAAGACTCAAAAGATATGCTAATCTAGGATCTTCAGCTGGTATAATAGCTTTAAAGTTTGCAGGATCTAAATTTTTTAAAAATTCAAAAGATTTAAAAACGGCCAATCAAATTAAAGAGATGTTGGGTGAATTAAAAGGACCAGTTATGAAGATTGCCCAACTTATTTCAACAGTTCCAGATCTATTACCTGAAGAATATACACAAGCATTGGCACAACTCCAATCTAATGCACCACCTATGGGTTGGAATTTTGTTAGAAGAAGAATGAAAAATGAACTTGGGTTTGACTGGCAAAGAAAATTTGATTATTTCGAAAAAGAACCATTTGCTGCCGCATCCCTAGGTCAAGTTCATAAAGCAAATATCAATGACGGTGAAACAGTTGTTTGTAAACTTCAATATCCAGACATGGAATCAATTGTTGAAGCAGATATATCACAATTAAAACTTATATTTTCGATATATAAAAAGATAGATTCTAGTATTGACACAACAAATATATTAAAAGAAATCTCAAATAGAGTGAGAGAAGAGTTAGATTACAAAAGAGAAATAAAAAATTTGAAACTTTACGGGAATTTTTTTAAAAATAATGATCAAATAAATGTCCCAAAAGTTTATGATCGTATATCAACTAATAAGTTAATTTCCATGAAATGGTTAGATGGAAATAATCTCTTATCATACAAAAATGAGAAACATCAAATAAGAAAAATGATAGCTATAAATATGTTTCATGCTTGGTATTTACCATTTTATAAATGTGCAATAATACATGGTGATCCACATCTTGGAAACTATTCAGTAGCATCTGATTATTCAATAAATTTACTAGACTTCGGTTGTGTTAGGATATTCAATCCAAAATTTGTTAAAGGAGTTATTGATTTATATCATGCAATTTTGAATGAGGATCAAGAGTTAGCTGTACATGCCTATGAGACTTGGGGTTTTGAGAATATTTCGAATGAATTAATTGATATACTTAATATTTGGGCAAAGTTTCTATACTCTCCGCTTCTAGAAAATAAAATAAGAAAAATGCAAGATACGAACTCTACTCAGTATGGTGCAGAAGCAGCTGCTAAAGTCCATAAAGAACTTAAAAGAATCGGTGGTGTAAAACCTCCACAAGAGTTTGTATTCATGGATAGGGCAGCAATTGGTCTCGGATCGGTTTTTCTTCATTTAGATGCTGAAATCAATTGGTACAAACTTTTTAATAATTTAATAGAAAATTTTGACGAAAAAAAAGTTAAAAAATTTCAGAGTGAACAATTGGATTTTGTAAAAATCAAAGAAGTTCATTAATTTTTTTACCGTAGAACTCGGCTTGAGATAACCACTTATCTAATTCCGCCATGGTCTTACTCATTTCTGGCGATTCATCATCTAACCATACATTAAAGACATAACTATAAATTATAAAAATAACATTTACTTTAATAAAATCCATTATGTAGTTATTTTTAATATTTGCTACTTCTAAAAATAGGTCCATAGAATCTAAAATTTTTTTCATAATTTTTTTAAGTTCTATCGGAGACTTTTTCAACTCTGATAAAAGGATCTTTAAACCAGTTTTGTAATCATTTAAATTTTCAAATCTTAACATTATTAATTCAAAAAGATTATCTTTGATGGAATTTTTTTTAAATTCTTCTTGGTCTACTTCGGCTAAAACTTTGTCGTCAATCATTTCGCTAAAAGATTCTAAAAATTGCAACTTATTTCTAAAAAAAGATTCTACCGTTTCAACATCATTTTTATCTACTTCGGATAAACTTTCTAGTGAAAAATTTTTCCAACCCTTTTTTTCAATTAATTCAAATCCGAGAGCTATCAACTTTTCTTTTTTATTTTTCATAATATTTTTTAAACAATTTAAAAGTTGTATTTGGTCAATATATATATATCATAACAATGACTTTTTATTAATCATATTATTTGAATCAAGAGTGCGTTAATGGATATCTCTACCCTGGAGACATACATATCAAAAGTTCCCAATTATCCAAAGAAAGGGATTTTGTTTTATGATATATCTACACTTTTAAGCGACAATTTGGCATTTAAAAATTCAATAGAAAAAATGTCAGAAATTTTAAGAAAGTATAATATCGATAAAATTGCAGCAATAGACGCTCGAGGTTTTATATTTGGATCGGCTATTGCAAAAGTATTGAATTTAGGTTTGATAATGATAAGAAAAAAAAATAAACTACCAGGAAAAGTTATAAGCTATAATTATGAACTTGAATATGGTTCTGATTGTTTGGAAGTAAATTCTAAAGTTGGAAAATGCAATATTGCACTAGTTGATGATTTATTAGCAACAGGTGGAACAGCAAAAGCAGCTTGTGAGCTTATAAAAAAAGCTGGCGGCAATGTTAAATGTTTTTGTACTTTGATTGAGCTTGAATTTTTATCGGGCAAAAAACTAATAAATGTTCCATTTGAAACTCTAATTAAGTACTAAGATAATGACCAGGGATCACAAATTATTTTTAAAATGGTTACTGCAGTTTAGTCTGATTTTTTTCTTTTTTTATTTTATATGGGATCAAGGTCTAATAGGTATGGTATTATTTACCGATAAAAGTTATATAACCAGTACTATTCTATTCCTTTTTGTTCTTATATGCTCGCATTGTGGTTATTTCACATATTTAATTTCTTCAGAATTAAACAAAGCTCATATTATTAAAAAAAATCTTCTAAAGCAAAATGTAAAACTGAAAATTATTGATAAGAGTTTAATTCTTACTTCTAAAGGAGAAATTGCTTCTGGAATTGTTGCAGATTATTTTATTGATATTCTTAATCAAAAAAAAAAAGATACCGATAATCAAAATAAAATTTTAGATTCATATATTCAAAAAACTAACGGATATTATGAACTAGGTTGGTTTAGTGCAGATCTGATGTTAAAGTTAGGATTAATAGGGACAGTCATTGGTTTTATAATTATGCTCGGATCATTATCAAATATTACAACCTTTGATGTAACCCTATTGCAAGGAGTACTCACCACAATGGGAAGTGGGATGGGTGTTGCTCTATATACAACGCTATCTGCGTTGGTCACGGGCGTTTTTATAGCAATTCAATATTTCAATTTGGAAAGTGGTTGTGAGGAGTTGTTTTCTGTCATAAATCAAATTTCCGAAATAAGTTTAGATAATCAAAAATAAATATGGCTTACTCAGGACGAAGAATTAAGGCTGACCCATTTACAGATTTGTTATTTAACATCTTATTGGCTTTTACATTATTAATGTTTCTAGCAATCATTTTTATGAATCCGATTCCAAAAACTGGAGTAATAAACCCAAAGGCTGAGTATATTATTACTGTAAGCTGGAAAGACAATAGTCCTGACGATGTAGATACTTATGTTCAAAGTCCAACCGGGGATTTGGTATGGTTTAGAGGAACTGAAGCAGGTTTCGTTCATCTTGATAGAGACGATAGAGGTTTGTTAAATGATACCATAATGGTTAATGGAGAAAAAGTACAAAATCCTTTAAATCAAGAAGTTGTAACATTAAGGGCGGTCGTTCCTGGCGAATATATAGTAAATATTCATTATTACGCAACTATAACTAATCAACCGGTAGATGTTAATGTTAAAGTTGAGAAAGTTAATCCTCAGCTTGAAGTAATTTATTATGGAACTATACCATTAGAAAAAAAAGGAGTAGAAAAAACTGCCACTAGGTTTAATATAACTCAAGATGGAAGAGTAACAGTTAGTGGAAATTTATTTAAACAATTAGTCCCAAATAAATAAAAAATGGAGTTAGAATGAGTACAACAATTTTATCAATAGTAGTTAGTTATATAATACTAGGCTTTTTACTGTTAGTTTTCAATTTAAAAACAAGTTATCATTGGATAATTAAATCAATAATGATAGTTTCTGTAACTTTTTTTTATATCCTAACTTATAATTCTTTTAAAGAAATATTAGGTTGGCCGACAAAAGGTAATTTGCCTGAAAGATTCAGGTTAGTAGGTGCGCAAATTTACGAACCAAATGCAGTTACAAATTCAGAAGGAGCTATATATATTTGGATTACAGATATGAATGAAAAAGCTGGACTTGGAATTCCTCGATCATTCGTTATACCTTACAATAAGGAGAGGCATGAAAGAGTTTCTAAAGCCACTGTAAATTTAAAAAATGGCATTCCTCAGATGGGAGAAATACAGGAGGAAGAAGAGGAAACAGGTATAATTAGCAAGGCATTAGAAAAAAAGAAGACTATAGCAAGTAGTACAAAAGTAAAATTTTTTGATATGCCTAACCAATTACTTCCAGAAAAATGATTAATCATTTAAGTAAATTTTTTATTTTAATACCTATATTTTATTTTTTAAGTTGCTCTTCAGAGAAACAAGAATATTTTCCTTTAAATGCAGGTAAAGTATGGAATTATAATGTCACTATCAATCCTGGAGTTGAAGATAAAGTAACATATAAAAAAACAAACTTTAGTTTGAAAAAACAAAAAATATTGTTTAAAGGAGAAGAATTATTAATACAACCAATATTAAGGGAAGATAACAGTATTTATTATTATTCGAAAAATAAAAATGGTGTTTTAAGAAAGGGTATTCAGTTTAATGGTAAGCCGAATATTAAATTTGAGGAGAATGAAAAATATGTTCTTAAATATCCCATTAAACTGGGTACAGAGTGGAATGCTCAAAGTAAAACATATTTAATTTTAAGACGTTATGCTTATTTTGACTATAGAGCTACTACCAATTTTGATATAAATTATCAAGTTTCTTCTATAAATGAAACAGTAAAGGTGCCAGCTGGTAAGTTTAAAGATTGTATAAAAATTTCAGGAAATGGTAATACAACTTTTATAGGTGATAGGGAAATTGGTTCAATTAATATTGAAATTAAAACTGAAGATTGGTATGCCCCAAAAATTGGTTTAATAAAAAGCATAAGATTAGAAAAAACTGATACTGAACTTTTCGGAACTAGTAAAATGGTGCAGGTATTAGATGATTATAAATAATAAAACTCAAAATTTATTCATATCATTTTCAATTATTATTTTGATTTTGTACTTAGGGAAAAACCTGCTTATTCCCTTTTTTTTTTCAGTTTTTTTATTTATTATTTTAAAGTCTCTTTCAAGTAAAATTTCAGAAAAAAAAATTTTCAATATAATTATACCTTACAATTTTTCTTTTTTAATAATTACAAGTCTGCTTTTTTTTATTTTCTATCTTTTTGGAATTTTGATAGAAAATAATCTTTCAGTATTAATCGCCGCCTCAGACGAATATCAAGATAATTTATTACAGATATTCTCAAAAATAAAAGAAAGTAGACTAAAATCTTTGCCATTTTCTTATACTGAATTTATAGATGAATTAAACTTCACAAAAATTTTTACAAATATACTCAATCTACTCACTTCATTAGCAAGTAATTTCTCATTAATAATTTTATATTTAATTTTTTTCATATTGGAAGAAAATTTTTTTAAAATTAAGATTCTTAAATTATTTAAAAAAAGTTCAACAAGAAGTATTTTCGAAAAAATTAGGAAGGAAATTTTTGGATATTTTCAAATTAAAACATTTACCAGTTTATTAACTGGCATTTTAACTTTTATTCTTTTATTTTTATTTGATAGTGATTTAGCAATGTTATTTGGTCTATTGGCATTTATTTTAAATTTTATTCCCTTCCTAGGCTCTTTGATATCCATATTATTACCATTCTTATTCTCTTTAGTGCAGTTTTTAGATCTTTTTCAACCACTAATGATTCTAATATTTTCTTTTTTTATTCAAATTCTAATCGGAAATATTGTTGAACCCAAGTTGATGGGAAAGTCTCTAAATTTAAGTCCGTTAGTAATGCTTTTGACTCTGGGATTAATGGGAAAATTGTGGGGAATAAGCGGTATGTTTTTAAGTATTCCAATTTTAGTCATTCTATTAATTTGTTTTAACAATTTTGAATCTACCAAAAAAATAGCGATACTATTATCGGAAAAAGGGGAGATTAACTAAATAATCTTCTTTATGAATTTTGTGACTTAGTTCTATTGAAAGTAATAAACCAAATCCAAAAAAATAAGTTATCATAGAAGAGCCGCCATAAGATACTAAAGGTAAAGGAATGCCTACAACGGGCATTAATCCCATTACCATCGCCATATTTATTGCTCCTGAAATAAAAAAATTCGTAATAACAGTGATACCTACAACTTTAGAAAAAAAACTTTTTTCAATTGAGCTCGTCATTATGTAACCTATAACACATATTAAAATAAAAAGACCAATAACAGATATAGTACCTAAAAAACCAAACTCTTCACCTAACATAGAAAATATAAAGTCAGTTTTTTTTTCTGGTAAAAAATCTAAATGAGATTGTGTGCCTTTTAACCAACCTTTACCAAAAAAACCACCTGAACCAATAGCTATCTCAGATTGAATGATATGGTAACCTGTACCTAATGGATCTTTGTAAGGATCAAAAAAAGTAAGTAATCTTTGTTTTTGGTACTCATGTAATAAATTCCAAATAATTGGAGTAGAGGATAAAAAAATAAGACCACAAAAGATAAAAAATTTATAATTTATCCCCACAATAAAAAAAATTACAGCACCCAAAAATAGTAATATTATAGAAGTTCCTAAATCTGGCTGATTTAGTATTATAGAAAATGGAATAGCTATCATTATCAAAGGAATTAATAAAAAAATATAATCTTTAAAGTTGTCTATTTTCCTCTCATCGAAAAATTTAGCTAAGCCAATAATTAAAAAAATTTTCATGATCTCAGAAGGTTGAATGTTTACACCAAAGATATTGATCCAACGCCTTGAACCTTTTCCAATGAAACCATAAAATGTCGCGTATATTAAAATTATAATTCCAAAAATGTAAAGCAAAAATGAATACTTTTGCCATGTATTAATATTTATTAGAGCTACAATGAACATAATAGTAAAACCGAATAGCAACTTAAATACATGTGAATAAGTTGCCTTCATTCCCTCAGAATTAGAGGCGCTATAAATCATTATTAAACCAATTAAGGATAAAAATATAACTGACATTATAAGTGTCCAATTAAGGTTTTTAAATTTGTATAATAATTCCTGCATTTTAAACGTTAATTAGTTTTAAAGCATTATCTAATATATCTCGTGCCATAGGTGCAGCCACTTTAGATCCACTTCCTTCATGTTCTAGAATTATAGAAATAGCAAATCGGGGGTCTTCAAAAGGTGCAAATCCTGTAAATATTGAATGATCTCTCAACTTATATGGTAATTCTTTATTTTCCAGGACACCTGATTCTCTTTCTGCCAGGCTTATGCGTCTAACTTGCGATGTGCCTGTTTTTCCCGCCATTTTGTATTTTTTATTTTTCAATCTTGATGAAAAGGCAGTTCCTTTATATTCATTTACAACACTGAACATTGAATCTCTTATAAAAGCTAGTGAATTATTATCAATTTCAAGATCAGAAAAATTTATTCTTATATTATCATATTTTATTCTCGGATAGATATTCTTTCCGCAAGCAATCCTTGCTGTCATTATAGCGAGTTGCAAGGGGGTAGATAGTGTAAAACCTTGTCCAATAACTGCATTATAAGTTTCTCCAAGATGCCAGGAGTCATTTTTATTTTTCCTCTTCCATTGCACAGTTGGCATTAATCCACTGCTTTCGTTAGGTAAATCTATGTTTGTTTTATTTCCAATAGAAAATTTCTTAGCCAAGATTGCTAATGTGTCAATATTCACATCATTTGCTAGATTATAAAAATAGCAATCACAAGATTCTTTTATTGCTTGTCTTAAATCAACATAACCATGACCTTTCCTTTTCCAACAATGAAATTTATGGTTTCCTAACTCTGTAAAGCCAGAACAGAAATACTTCTGGCTAGGTTTAAATTTGTCATTTTGTAATGCAAAAAGAGCAACAATTAATTTAAAAGTTGACCCTGGTGCATAAAGACCTGAGATTGATTTATTCAAAAGTGGTTTATTAGGATCATTCTGATAAACCTTCCAGCTATCATTTTTGATGCCATAACTAAATTGATTAATATCAAATGAAGGTGATGATAACATAGAAATCACTCCACCTGTTTTACAATCTATTAAAACCATACTTCCATTCATTTTTTTTAGCAAATCATAATTATACTCCTGAATATCAGAGTTTAGATAGGTTCTGAGATTTTCTCCGGATTTACTTTTTAAATTGTCAAGTTTTCTTACAATTGTTCCACTAGAATTAGATTCAATTTTTTGCCAACCTTCTTTACCAATTAAAATCTTATTATAGATTTTTTCTATTCCAGTTTTTCCAATTTTTAAGTCAGGTGATTTTTTTTTGTTTTTAATGCTTGAATTATACCCAACATATCCAATTACATGCGAGAAAGCATAATTATTATCATAACTTCTCACTTTTTCCTTAGTTATTGACATAAATGGGAATTTGTGCGAAAAATATTCAAAAATTTCCAATTCTTCCCAAGTTAAATTTTTTTTAATTGTTATAAAATCGTCAAGAGTATTTCTTTTTATATTTTTTTTTAATTGTAACAAATCATCTTCAGTTATATATAAAATTTTTTGTAATTTAAAAATTTCTTGATTTATTAAACTTTTTTTTTCTTTTAAAATACTTAGTTGATAATCAATTCGATTCTCAGCAATTTTTTTATTATTTTGGTCAAAAATAATTCCGCGTTCAGGATATAAAATTTTTATTTTTGTTCTATTGTCCTCAGATAATTTTCCAAATTTTGATTTGTTTAAAATTTGCAAATAATATAATTTTCCTATTATTAAAGAAGAAAGGATAGCTTTTCCAAAACCTAGAATTAGCACCCTTCTTTGAAAGCCCTTATATTCTTCAATATCTCTATTCATTGTATAATTTTATTTTATCATTTAATTTATTTACTAACATAAAAAAAAAGGGAAAAATTACCACTGTTATTAACATTGTAATTACAAATTCAATAATATCAAATCTAATTTCATCTAAAAAAAGATCATGAAAAATTAAATTAAACAAACTATAAATGAAAAAGACTAAAGCAAATCTTATCCATGTGAGAATGAATTTTTTACAATACAAATTTTCGCTATCTCTTCTTTGAATTAAAAAAATAGATAGTAAAAAAAAAGAAGAAAATCCAAAAAATATATTATTGAATAAATCAATTAAAATTCCGAAAATCAAAATAATTAAAGGTCTTATTCTTTTATAATCAAAACATATCCAGCAGTATAAAATCATAAAACCAGTATTGGATTTAAAATAATCAATTTGAAAAAAATATAATGGTGATGAGTCGATTAGACAAAATAAAAATGATGAAATAAACGGGGAAGCTAATAAGATATTAGTATAAACTTTTTTAAGAAAATTAAAACTCATTACTTGTTGAGAAATGGTTGATTTTTTTGAAAATCGTAAACTAACACTTTTATGTATTTAGAATCTTCTTTTCTTGCTAACGGTTTAACATAAGTTTTATTGCCAACCTTTACAACTTTACCAACTCTTATGCCCTCCTTAAAATATCCAGAGGAATTTGTTGATAAAACCATTTCATCATTAATTAGATTATTGTTTCCCTCTAAATGTTTGATGCTAAATCCATTCAAATTTCCATTGATAAAAAACCTTAAATTACTCTTCAATGTGAAAACAGGTAAATTAGAATTTGGGTCAGTAAGAAGCAAAACCTCTGAAGAACTTTTATTAACTTTAATAATTCGTCCAATCAATCCATTTTGATTCAATACAGGATTATTAATTTTTACATTATCATCTAGACCTAGATCAATAAATATGTTTTGTGATGCAAAATTAATTGGATCATTAATTATTCTTCCAGAAACTTTATAACTTACTGGTGGAGATTTCAAATTAAGTAAATTTTTAAGTTCAAGATTTTCAATTTCTAAATGATAAAGCTCATTAAGTTGAGTTTCATAGTCTTCTAATTTAGAAATCAATTTTCGATTGTGATCTTTTATTTCGAAGAAATAATATGTTTCTTCTAAAAAACTTGTAAATTTAGAGACCGGAAATATAAAAATATTTGAAAATGGCTTGAAATAATCAATTAATAAAATTCTTAAATTAGAATTCTGATTTTTGTAGTTAAATGATAAAATTAACAATATGATTGAAATTATTAATGAAACTAATATTTCAATAAAATTATAATTGAAAAATGTTGGTTTTAGAAATTTTGAAAATTTACTCTGTGAGTAAGCCATTTTTAATAGCTACTTGTAAGTACCGAACTAAGAGATTTTAAATTTTCAGCACATTTTCCTGTACCCTGAACTACACAACTAAGTGGATCGTCGGCAATTGTAACTGGCAAGCCAGTTGCATCTCTTATTGATTGGTCTAAGTCACCCAACAGTGATCCTCCTCCGGTTAAAACAATTCCTTTATCAACTATATCGGCAGCTAATTCAGGATCCGAGTTTTCTAAAGTATTTTTTACAGCTTCAATAATTGATTGGACTGGTTCGAATAATGCTTCAGAAATTTGTTTTTGATTAATAACTACCTCCTTTGGGACACCTTTAAGTAAATCTCTTCCTTTTATATGTAATACCTTACCCTCACCGTTTGAGGGAGACGCAGCAATACCAATCGCTTTTTTTATTCTTTCAGCACTACTTTCTCCTACTAATAAATTATGAGCTCTTCTAATATAATTAATTATAGCTGAGTCCATCGCATCCCCTCCAACTCTCACAGAGTGAGCATGCACAATTCCCCCTAAAGCTAATAATGCTACTTCTGTTGTTCCTCCACCTATATCAACAACCATTGATCCAGACGGTTCTGTTACAGGTAGTCCAGCTCCTAGTGCTGCAGCCATAGGTTCATCTATCAAATATACTTTCCTTGCACCGGCGGCTGCTGCAGAACCTTCAATTGCTCTTCTTTCAACTGATGTAGCTCCGGAGGGCACACAAACTACTACAACAGGACTAAAGAAATTGTTTTTTGAGTGAGCTTTTCGTATAAAATGTTTGATCATTTCCTCAGCAACATCGAAATCAGCAATCACGCCATCTCGCATCGGTCTAATTGCAGTAATGTTCCCAGGAGTTCTACCCAACATAGTTTTAGCTTCATGCCCAACTGCTAAAACTTTTGCTTTCCCTTGTCTTTTATCATTGGCTAATGCAACAACAGAAGGTTCATTTAGAACTATACCTTTACCCTTAACATAAATAAGTGTATTAGCGGTGCCCAAATCAATAGCAATATCCTGGGAAAAAAGTCCAAAAAAATCAAACATAACTCAATATTTCAAATACTATAATTTTATTATTATCACAAATTTAAAAAAAATATACTATATTGCGTGTTTATCAAAAGTTTCATCACTTTTCTTTAAATTATTTGACAGAAATATTTCTTTTTTATTTTTAAGTTTATTCAACCCGTTTATGTATGATTTAGCTGAGGCAACCATTGTGTCAATATTTTTTCCTTGGCCTATCACTGTTACTCCGGATTCTTCAAGTCTTACAATCACTTCCGCTTGAGCATCAATCCCCTTAGTTATAGCATTAACTTGATACAAAATTAATTGAGATTTATTCGGGATAACTTTTTTAATTGAATTAAAAATCGCATCTATTGGTCCCTGTCCTAACGAAGTAGATGTGAAGTTCTTACCATCAATTTTTAAAGTGATAGTTGCTTCAGCTTTAGTTTTATTTCCACATTTAACATCAAGCTCTAAAAATTGTATGTAGTCATAATTTAAGTCGAGGGTATCATCAATAAGAGCAATAATGTCCTCCTCAAAGATTTGTTTCTTTTTATCAGCTAAATCTTTAAACTTCTTAAAAATTTTATTTAGCTCTTTTTCAGACGCAAGTTTATAACCTAATTCATTTATTTTTACTTTAAATGCATGTCTCCCAGAATGTTTTCCCAAGACAAGCTCAGAAGATTTTAAACCAACAGACTCCGGCGTCATGATTTCATATGTGTTAGCATTTTTTAGCATACCGTCTTGGTGAATGCCCGATTCATGCGCAAAAGCATTTTTACCAACTATAGCTTTATTTGGTTGAACTTTGAAACCTGTAATTTGCGATACAAGTTTTGATATTTTAATAATTTTTTTAGTCTCAACATTTGAATAGAAAGGAAAAAGGTCCTTTCTTGTTTTTAAACACATGATAATTTCCTCTAATGCAGCATTTCCTGCTCTTTCTCCTATACCATTAATTGTACATTCAACCTGTCTTGCCCCTGACGACAATGCACTAATTGAATTTGATACTGCTAAACCTAAATCATTATGGCAATGTACGGACAATATGGCTTTGTCAATGTTTACAACATTGTTCTTAATTTTCTTAATTAAATTAGAAAATTCAGAAGGTATCGAATATCCAACAGTATCAGGAATATTAATTGTTTTTGCACCAGACAAAATTGCAGTTTCAATGGATTTATATAAAAAGTCAAGATTAGTTCTTGAAGCATCTTCTGGAGACCATTCAACGTCATCAACAAATTTCCTAGCTCTTTTTATGCTACTTTTGATAGAAGAAATGACATCTTCTCTAGTCATCCTAAGTTTATATTTCATGTGCAAATCACTAGTTGAAATGAATGTATGTATTCTGGGAGATCGTGCTTTTTTTAGAGCTTTCCCAGCAATATCAATGTCACTACTCTGAGCTCTCGCTAACCCACAAATTATTGAATTTTTAGCTGTTTCAGATACTTTTTTAACAGACTCAAAGTCTCCTTGAGAAGCAAAAGGAAAACCAGCTTCGATAACATCAACTTTCATAGAATCTAAAAGCTCAGCAATTTTTATTTTATCTTCGACTGACATTGACACTCCAGCTGATTGTTCACCATCTCTCAATGTTGTGTCAAAAATTACAATTTTATCTTTTTTCATAATTGAACGTTTTTCCTAATTCTTTTTTTTATCCACAATTTTATTAGCTGTAATCCAAGGCATCATTGCTCTCAATTTTCTCCCAACATCTTCAATTTGTTTTTTTTCTTGAATCCTTCTTTCAGCTTTAAAATTTAGTTGTCCAGATTTACATTCTAAAATCCAATCTCTGGCAAATTTCCCTGTCTGAATTTCATCCAGAATTTTTTTCATTTCTTTCTTAATATCATTATTAATAATTCTTGGTCCTCGGGTCAAGTCTCCATATTCTGCAGTATTTGAGATAGAATATCTCATGTTTGCAATTCCACCCTCATATATTAAATCAACTATGAGTTTCACTTCATGTAAACATTCAAAATATGCCATTTCTGGGGCATATCCTGCTTCTACTAATGTTTCAAAACCATTTTGAATTAATGCTGTTAGGCCTCCACATAAAACTGCTTGTTCTCCAAATAAGTCTGTTTCACATTCTTCTTTAAATGTAGTCTGTATAATGCCTGACCTTCCACCTCCAATTGAGGCTGCATAAGATAATCCTATTTCAATAGCCTTACCTGAAAAGTCTTGATGAATTGCTATTAAACAAGGTACACCTCCACCGTCAACATATTGAGATCTCACAGTATGTCCTGGTCCTTTAGGTGCAATCATAAAAATATCTATATCTTTCCTAGGTTGAATTAATTGAAAATGAATAGCAAGTCCGTGTGCAAATAATAATGCCGAACCTTCCTTGAGGTTATTATGAATATCTTTTTGATATAATTCTGCTTGTAATTCGTCAGGAACGAGAATCATACAAATATCAGCCCATTTGGCTGCATCTGAAACATTCATAACTTTTAAGTTTTCTGATTCAGCTTTTTTTATTGAGCTTGAATTTTCTCTTAATCCAATAACAATATCCTTCACACCACTATCTCTTAGGTTTAGAGCATGAGCGTGTCCTTGACTACCATAACCAATTATGGCAACTTTTTTTTTTTTTACTAAACTTAAATCTGCATCACTATCATAATAAACCTTCATAACTAATCCTTTTTAAATAACTATTTTTTTATAAAACCTGAATCAATGGGCATCGAAACCAACCCAGATCTTGTTAATTCAATAATACCAAATGATCTAAGCATTTTAATGAATTTTGATATATTGAGAGTAGTTCCAACCATTTCTAAAATTAATTCATTGTTTTGGTCACTTAGAATACTAGCATTGAATTTATTGGCAATATCTAAAGTTTTTTTTTGATTTTTATGATTTTTTTTGATTTTTATTAAAATATACTCCTTAGCAATAAATAAATCTTGTTGAGTTATGTCAATTAAATTGTGAACCGGAATAAGTTTTTTAAGTTGAGCTTTAATTTGGTCAACAATAATTTTTGTTCCTGATGTTACTATTGTTACCCTAGATAAAAACTTGTCGGAATCTACCTCTGAGACTGATAAACTTTCAATATTGTAACCTCTCCCAGAAAACAAACCAACAACCCTTGCTAAAACACCAGGTTCATTATCAACCATTATTGAGATAATATACTTATCATTTTTATTAGTCATATGTCTTCTTAGACCAGAACCATACCATCCTCAGAAATACCATCCTCAAATTCATCATTTGGACCTAGCAACATTTGGTCATGCGTTGCACCTGAAGGAATCATAGGAAAACAATTTTCGGTTTCATCCACACATACATCAAAAATTACTGGACCTTTAATTTTAATCATTTCCTTGATCATTGTATCCAAATCGTCAGGCTTTGTTGCTCTGAGACCAACTGCACCAAATGACTCCGCTAATTTAACAAAATCAGGTAAAGATTCCATATAAGATTCTGATAGTCTGTTCCCATGAAGTAGTTCCTGCCATTGTCTTACCATACCCATATAATGATTATTTAGAATAAAAATTTTTACAGGTAGTCTATATTGCTTCAATGTAGACATTTCTTGAATATTCATCAATATAGAGGCTTCACCAGCGACATCAATAACTAGGCTTTTGGGGTGTGCAATTTGAGTTCCCATAGCAGCGGGCAGACCATAACCCATTGTACCTAATCCACCTGATGTCATCCAATGATTAGGTTTATTAAAGGTTAAATATTGAGCTGCCCACATCTGATGTTGACCAACTTCAGTTGTTATATATGGACAAAGATTTTTTGTTAATTCATTCAAACGTTCTAATGCATATTGCGGTTTAATTAATTTTTTTGAATTTTTATATGCCAGACAATTTTTTTTTCTCCATTTGTTAATTTTTTTCCACCAATTAGAATATTTCAATTTTGTAAATTGAATGTTTTTCATCTTTAACGAATTCAAAATTTCTTTAATAATTTTTTTTATATCTCCTTGGATTGTTAAATCAACATTAACACTCTTATTAAATGACGATGGATCTATATCAATATGTATTTTTTTAGATTTTGGAGAAAAGCCTGAAACTTTACCTGTAATTCTGTCATCAAATCTTGCCCCTACACAGATCATTAAGTCGCATTGATGCATAGCTAAATTTGATTCATAGGTGCCATGCATACCTAACATACCCAAAGCTTGTGGGTTAGAAGTTGGGAATGCTCCAAGACCCATAAGAGTTTGAGTACATGGAAAACCAGTTTTTTTTATTAACTCAAAAAGTAACTTTGAAGCTTGTGGGCCGGAATTAATGACTCCTCCTCCAACATAAAAGATTGGTTTTTCTGATTGACTAATCATTTTTACAAAATTTTGAATTGATTCTTTATTCGGTTCTATTTGTGGAGAGTAATAAGATAATCTTTTTGTCTTATTTTTTCCTTCATATTTTGTTTTAAAAGTTTGAATATCTTTTGGAATATCAACTAAAACTGGTCCTGGTCTACCATTTGACGCAATAAAAAAAGCGGAATGAATCGCACCAGCAAGTTTATCAACATCTTTAACTAGATAATTGTGTTTTGTGCATGGTCTAGTAATTCCTACTATATCAGCTTCTTGGAATGCATCGTTTCCAATCATATGTGTTGGAACCTGACCAGAAATACATACTATTGGGATGGAATCCATCATAGCATCAGTTAATCCTGTAACTGTATTAGTTGCGCCAGGGCCAGAAGTAACTAGAACCACACCAATTTTTCCTGTCGAGCGAGCATATCCTTCGGCAGCATGCACAGCTGCTTGTTCATGCCTAACAAGAATGTGTCTAATTTTTTTTTGTTTGAATAATTCGTCATAAATTGGCAAGACCGCTCCACCAGGATATCCAAATATTACATCCACATCTTCATTGATAAGGCTTTCAACTAATAATCTTGCTCCAGTGATTTTTTTTACCATTTTAATAAAATAAACTAATTATAAAATTTAAACATCTAAAATTTATTTTTTTTTTTTTTAATATAATTAACCAAAAATCTGTAAGCATCTTCTTTATAAAAATAATGTGCGTTTATAGGTTGATGCTTAAACCAAGTGATTTGTCTTTTTGCAAAATTTCTTGTATCTCTTTGAGCAAACATAATTGCATCTTTAATTGAGATTTTTTCTTTTAAATGAGAAATTAGATGTTTTAAGCCAATGATTTTATTTATTGGGTGATCAGATTTAACATTAAAAGCCATAAATTTTCTCACCTCATTAACAACTCCTTGTTCAACCATTTTTAAAAATCTTTTATTAATCTTGTCATATAAACAATTTCTTTTTGTTTTAAGAACAACGAAAATATGATTATTATTTACCAAACTTTTTCTTTTGTGCCAGTAGCTTAAATTTTTTCCCGTTGAGATTCTCACCTCAATTGCTCTCATTAAGCGTTGGGTGTCGTTAAAATGGACTTTTTGCGCCGTTTTAGGATCAATAGCTTTTAGTTTCTTGAAAAAAAATACATTCCCCTTTTTTTTATGTAATTCTTGAATTTTTATTTTTACTTTTTCCTTGATTTCTGGAATTGAAGAGATCTCTTTTTCCAGTCCACTCAAGTATAAGCCAGTTCCACCAACAACAATTGGAATTTTTCCTTCTAAACGTGATTTATTTATTTCTTCTTTTGCTCTTTTAATCCACCAACCAAAGTTGCTTTTTTTATCCAGAGAAAGTTCTCCAAAAATTTTACAATTAAAATTTTTTATTTCTTTCTCACCTGGTCTATTTGTTAAAATCAAAAAATCTTTATAAACCTGCATGCTGTCTGCATTTATAATGGAAGAGGGAAATTTTTTAGAGATCGAATAAGCAAGGTCTGTTTTTCCTGACCCAGTCGGTCCCGCAATTATAATAGTTTGAAGATTCAAATCAATTTAGCTTAAAAGGAATAAATCTTGGAAAACCATTTTGAAAGACCTGTAACAAAATTAAATCAGCTTTTTTATTAATGAAGTCTACAATTATTTTTTCAGCTTGCGAAGCGTTTTCAATATTTATTTGAGAAATCTGTGATATTACGTCTCCAACTCGTAAACCTTCATTAAATGCCGATGAATTATTTTTTACACCTGTTATAATAACACCTTTTATGTTTTCAGCTATATTATATTGATTTCTTAATTCCTTATTTATGTTTTTGAAGCGAAGTCCAATTATTTCAATCTCAATTTCTTCAGTATCTTCTTGAGTTTTCTTTTCAGCAGGTTTATTTTCCGCAACATCGTTAAACTTTTCAAGTTCTCCAAGTTTAACTTTAAGTTTTTTTAACTTTTTATTCCTCCAGATTGTAACATTAGCAGAGCTTGAAACAGCTGACTCCGCCACTGTTCTTTGTAACGATCTTACATCTTTTATTACTTTACCATTGAATTTGATAATTACATCGCCAGCTAATATGCCTGCTTTATCTGCGGGTTCACCTGGGTTAACCATAGATATCAATACACCCTCTTCTTTTTCTAATTCTAAACTTTTTGCTATATCAGGGGTTATCTCCTGGATTCTTACTCCTAGCCAACCTCTTTGAGTTTTACCAAATTTCTTTAATTGTGCTAATATTGGCTTTGCTAAATTAGCAGGTATTGAAAATCCAATACCAACACTCCCTCCTGTTGGAGAAAATATTGCAGAATTAATTCCTACCACCTCACCTTTTAGGTTAAAGAGTGGTCCGCCAGAATTGCCTTTATTTATTGAAGCATCTGTTTGAATAAAACTATCATATGGCCCAGAGTTTATATCTCTGTTGAAGGCAGATATAATTCCAGTTGTAACTGTGCCTCCTAGACCAAACGGGTTACCTATGGCAATGACAGAATGTCCTACTCGTGCTTTATTAGAATCAGCGAAATTCACGAATTTAAGAGGTTTTTTAGATTCAACCTTTAACAAAGCTAGATCTGTTAATTTGTCACTACCTACCAATTCAGCTTTCAATTCAGTTTCGTCTTGAAATTTTACTTTAATTTCATTTGCTTCTGCTATAACGTGTTGGTTTGTTACAATGTATCCAGTGGAATCAATAACAAAACCAGAGCCAAGTGCTTGAGGTGCTTCTCTATTTCGAGGTTGATTTGGAGAAGGTCCAAATGGAAAACCTGGAGGCATATTTTTGAAAAAATCCCTAAATTGAGGTGGAAGATTATCGAAGGGCATCTGTTGATTATTGTCATTCGCAGTTTTTTCATTTTTCTGAACCGTAAACACGTTTACTACTGCTGGCGATAATTTTTCCACAAGATTCGCCATATCATCAGACAATGGGTGCGATGAAATTTTAGAACCTAAAAGAAAAATTAATAAGAATACTAGAAAGTTTTTATTATTTATGAACATGATACTATAATTTATAAAACAAAATTTAGTTTGAATCATTCAAAAATTGAAGAAATTCACTATCTGGTGACAATATCATAGTTGTACCCTCTTCACCAAGAACTTTACTGTAAGCCTGCATTGATCGATAAAAAGAATAAAATTCTGGATCTCTTTTGAATGCATTGGCATAGGTATCAATAGAGAGAGATTCCCCTTCACCTTTTAATATTTCGCTTTGTCGAGTAGCCTCAGCTAATATAACCGTCTTTTCTTTATCAGCTTCAGCTCTGATACGCTGTGCTTCTTCGGCACCTTTAGCCCTAAATTCCTTAGCTTCTCTTACCCTTTCACTGATCATTCTTTCAAAGATTGCTTGACTATTAGCTTCTGGCAAATCAGCTCTTCTAATTCTAACATCAACAACCTCAATACCAAATCTAGTAGCCTCACCGTTAACTTCTATTTTTATACTGTCCATGATGTTACTTCTTTCAGCTGATAAGAGTTCATCTAGAGTAACCCTACCAACAACTCTTCTAAGTGATGAAATTACGTTGGCATTCAACCTGTTTCTTACGTTGATTTCATTCCCTACGGTTTTGTAAAACTCTAAAGGATCAATAATTTTAAATCTAGCAAAGGAATCGATTAACATCCTTTTTTTATCAACTGCTATAACCTCTTCAACAGGAAGATTATATTCTAGAATTCTCTTATCGTACCTAACAACATTTTGAATTAATGGTATTTTGAATTGTAACCCAGAAGATTTTATAACTCTTTTAGGTTCGCCAAATTGCAAAACCAGACCTTGTTGCCTTTCATCCATAACAAAAAAACAACTGAAACCAACAAAAACTAAAAGTGTAGATAAAATTAAAAAAAGTGTAGATTTTTTCATTTAATCAGCTCCATTATTTTTTTCATTATTGACACTTCTTTTTTTAATCTCAGGCAATGGTAGATAAGGCACTATCCCACCTTGTGCATCATTATCAATTATAACTTTATTTATGTTACCCAAAGTTTGTTCCAATGTTTCGAGATAAATTCTTTGTCTAGTTACATCCTTTGAAGATTTGTAAGAATTGTAAACAGAAATGAATCTTTCGGCTTCACCCTTGGATTTTGCAACTACTTCTTGTTTATATCCCTCTGCTTTTTGAAGCATCTGTTCTGCCTCACCCCTTGCTCTAGGTATGATGTCATTTCTATAAGCTTCAGCTTCATTTTTTAATCTCTGTTCATCCGTCTTTGCCCTTTGGACGTCTCTGTAGGATTCAATAACTAATTCTGGTGGATCAGCCTTTTGAAGTTGGACTTGTGTAACAAGTACACCTGAATTATAGTAATCTAGAACTTCTTGTAATGTATTTTTTGCATCTTCCTCAACGATTGATTTACCTTCGGATAGAATTGGATCAATTGGTGTTTGTCCTATTTTTTCTCTCATAACACTTTCACCAACACTTTTTATTGTCATTTCTGGGTTTCTAATGTTGAACAAAAAATCTTTAGCATCCTTTATAATCCAAAATACGGTAAAATTTAAATCAACAATATTTTCATCACCAGTTAACATTAGTGCCTCCTCTGGGACTTGTCTAACTTGCGAGTTCTGGCTAAACTGTGATTGCGAAGTTCTAAAACCAACTTCTATTCTATTAACTTTAGTTACCTTAGGTTTTAATACCTTTTCAATAGGAAAAGGAAGATGATAGTGAAGACCAGGCTCAGAAGTCCTGACATATTCTCCGAATCTTGTAACTACTCCTTGTTCGTCAGTGCCTACTCTGTAAAAACCACTTCCTAACCAGATGGTTGCAATCACGATAACTGCAATTGAAAAGTTAAGAGGACTTTTACCGCTAGGGAAAAATGATTTAAACTTATTTTGAAACTGTTTTATATAATCATCGTATTCATTTCCTGAGTTGTAAGAGTTCTTCTTACCACCTTCAGACTTTCTTTTTTTTTCATCTCCACCCCAAGGGCTTTGATCACCATCGTCATTTGGAGGCCAAGACATATTTTTTTCCTTTATAATATTAATATATTGAATTATATATAAGACTTGTTTCAATCATGCAAAGGAATATTTTTCAAAAACATTTTTATTGATGCTCATATGAAAAAAATAAAACACATAATTCTTATTGGATCTGGTAAAGGTGGAGTGGGAAAGTCAACAGTTGCTGTTAATCTATCTGTAACATTAGCAAAACAAAATAATAAAGTTGGTTTACTTGATGCCGATATTTATGGTCCTTCCATTCCAAAAATGATGGGAGTAAATGAAAAACCAAAATTAAATAGTAATAAAAAACTAGAACCCTTTTTCAAATATGGAATTAAATTTATGTCAATTGGAAGTATGATTCCTTCGGAAAAACCGATTATATGGAGAGCGCCAATGGTTGTAAACGCTTTAAATCAACTTTTAAGAGATATAACATGGGAAGAATTAGATTATTTGATAATTGACTTACCACCTGGTACTGGAGATATTCAACTTACATTGAGCCAAAACTTAGAAATTACTGGAGTAATTATTGTCTCTACTCCACAGGAGGTTGCACTTGAAGATGTTAGACGAGCCATAAATATGTTTAGACAGGTAAAAGTAGAAATAATTGGTATAATTCAAAATATGAGTTATTTTGAAGATTCGAAAGAAAATAAAATTTATCTTTTGGGAAAAAATAATGTTTTTAAAGAATCAAAAAAGCAAAACTTAAATTTCTTAGGTGAAATTCCAATAGTGCAAGACATTAGTTCAACTTCAGACAAAGGGAGACCAATTTCAGTAAATGAGTCGTCAAAAGTTTCGATTAAATTTCAAGAAATTGTTAACAGGGTTAGACAAATTATCGGTAAACAAAATATTCAAGAAACCAATATTGAAATTAATTAGATTCATAGATCAAATTTCCTATTTATTTCATTTAATTCCCTTTTAGAAATTTTTTTAGTATCAAATTTTTTGTTTTTTAAAATCGACTTTAAATATTCCAAACCTGCTGAAGAAATTGAAAATCCGTCAAGTCTAAATTTTAAAAAAGCCTCATAAGTAAACGGTACCCATTTTTTCATAATTTCCAAAATTACATCAGCATAAACTCTAATTTCATATTGTGCATGTTGATCAAATCTTAATGATAGAAAATGCATTAGATTATGCAAATCAATTTTCCAATACCATTGTGTGTATGAATTTAAAGGTAAAGTCATTCTAGCTAATTCTCTCGCTAGGCCAATATTATTTGCATCTAGAGTTTCTCCAACCAAATTTTCGTTTAGCAAATAATTATATTTTTCAAAAGACGATTCTGAATGTTTTTTTATAACCTGCCTTTTCTCCAGGGCATTTAATCTTTCAATTTTATCTCCCCTGCCTTGATTATTGACTGAAGACTGAGTCTGCATGTGTTTTAATTCTGGAATGTAAAATTCCTTTTCTAAAATTGAATATCTTGCTGAATATTCATTTACGTTAGCTGTTCGATGTCTGATCCACTGCCTCGCAACAAAAATTGGAAGTTTTATGTGTAACTTTATTTCATTCATTTCAAATGGGGTTGAATGCCGATGACTAAGAAGATAATTTATCAAATTTTTATCCTCATTGATTTTTTTTGTTCCTTTTCCATATGAAACTCTTGCGGCTTGAACAATTGAAGAATCGTCACCCATGTAATCAATTAACCTTACAAAACCATGGTCTAAAACCTTAAATTTTTTATAAATGATATTTTCAAGTTTTTTTACCGTAACTCTACTTGTTACATTCTTTATTTTTCTTAAACTTTTCAGGTCTTTTTCTGGGTTTTTTTTTAATTTTTTTGTTGTCATTATACTTTTAATTTACAAACAATATAAAACACATCTTTACATAAAATAAACTATATTAAACAATATTCTTTAATTTTTTTTTTTTTCTAATATTATCTAGATGCCACAAGTGGCTATGGCAATAAATGTTTGATTTGTGATCTGAGACGGACCCGGGGGCGGTACCCGGCGCCTCCACCAAGTTTTTTTTGGGGGCGAAATAGGATCGACGTGCATGTGAATTTTCAAAACTTTGCCCGGTGTAGTTCCACCGTTATCGGACTAAAATAAATACGTGCTAACGATAATGAAATGGCACTCGCTGCTTAATTAATTAAGTAAGCGCTGCAATGAGCGCGGGGCAACAGAAGTCTCATCAGGAAGGATCGGCGATTGTCGGTCCTTCTTTGTTTT
>MDTG01095835.1_pt1 | contig 43558 bp, 29 predicted proteins | sample 811421 | NCBI WGS metagenome assembly MDTG01 (sample SAMN05326645, study PRJNA326480) | marine metagenome | isolation source: seawater | place: Pacific Ocean: South East | collected 2011 | reverse complement strand
TTATTGAATTTGATGTGCCCATGGACACGCCCTCCAAGCTGTTCCGGGCCCGGGTTCGGCTTGGAGAACAGGAGTTCGGCTCAGACGTCCGGCGTATCGTTGAGGGGGGAACTGTTCCAAATCTGGATGAGATCCGGCCTTCCTCGATTACGATGAAGGGGAATCTTCTCACCCTCCAGTTTCCCCCGGAGCACACCGCCGTTCGGACCAAGGAGTTCTTCCCGAATGGGTTCCCGCTCTTCCTCAGCGAGGGGCCCGTGACCTTCAGGCCCGGTCGGGGGCCGGGTACCTTTACCGCGTCGCTGCGGGGTGACGTCGCAAAAAAGTTCCAGTCCGAACTGGGGGCAGCCCTGAACCGCCTGCGCAATCTGGGAGACGGAACCGTCCCGGTCTACGCGGACCGCCAGTTGACTGGCCATCTCCAGGTCCCTGACCCAGGCCAGCTCGGGGAAAGCGTCGATATCTTCCCCTTTCTCAATAACAGGGCCATCCAGCCGCTCTCCTGTGCGGGAGGCCCCATTCTCGGGTCGGCAGCGGCAGTCGATCCGAAAAAGTCGCTCATGATCACGGATCTCTCCGTGGTCGAGGATCCGGACCGGACCTTCGACGCTTCCAGTTCGAGTACAGTTTCCTACATCGATCCGGCAACCGGGAGACCGAGGAAGTGGACTTTCGGGTTCCTCATGGAAGAGATGTGCAATTCCTCGCTTACCGGACTGGATCCCAAGATCTTTGCCCGGCGCTGGATTCAGCACTTCGAGACTTTGCAGGTGATCAACTTCGACCCCGTGCCGGATCGCGGAGGAGCCGTGCAGACTGAGATTATCGACAAGTGGGAGGCGCGGAATGTCGCGGAGGGTCTTGATCCCCTCGATCTCAAGAATGCCCCGTTCCGCCTAACTGCCATCGTAAACCGGGTGGACCTCCGCAGTGCTTCCGGCTACGCAGAGGGTAATGCTGGAGAATGCCGTTTTGTATTCTGTGCGTACAATCTGGACACGGGGGCGCCCCTGCCGATGACAGTCATCTTCGAATATGGAGTCCCTCTCAGTCGTTGTCCCCAGATCAAGGACTGGGCCCAGCGCTGGCACCAGTTAGGAGGATTGCCCTTTGGACCGGCCTACAATGCTGAACTGGAGCAGCTCACCGACGTCGTAGCCCTGGCGAATGCAGCGCCGTCCAAGCCAAATGGAAGTGCCATCAACCAGCTCCGCTCGAATAACTTCATAGGTCCCGGGGACTGGACCCTTCGAGAGTGGCAGATCACAGGGGCCGGAGTGTCCCCGAACGACCTTACCGCAGTTACTACAAAACAGACACCTGCGGATTCCAAGGTGCTCACCCCGGACCTGGCCAATTACATCAACACCCACGAGGCGGATATTCTGGCCGGTTCTCACACCGTTCCGCTGTCTTTTCCGGGAGCGACTCCGTTTCTTTCCGGCAAATCCCGTGTTCCGGCGTTCGGCACACCATCCATCTCAGGCTTTGTTGGCTCCTTCTTCTGGGACACGACCGGGATTGCCAATAATGACGCGCGGCATTGTTTCTCGCTCAACACCTGCAACGGGTGCCATGGAGGGGAGGGGGGAACCCACCTCCCCCCGGTCGGTCCCTTGTCGAGTGGAACACCAAGCTTCGTGCATATTGCCGAGCGGAATGCCGGCACGGAGTCTCACCTCTCTCGTTTCCTGACTGGCACGGGGTCTTCCCACAGTGATCCTGTGAGTGGTGTGCCCCGGGTCTTCAATGACCTTAACCGCCGGGCGGCGGATCTCGACTTCGCAGCCAATATGCCCTGCCTGATGATTTCACTGACACCTGCCCTGGCCACCCGCTCACACTAGTGGACTCATCCGTTTTGCATTGCTCAAGCAGGCTCCTGCCAGAGATTCTGGAAGGGGTCTGTCTTAGCGGGGACTGAAGGGGGGTCAGTCTGCAAGGCGTCCCGGCAGGCCGCAGAACCTTCGTCCTAGTAAGCGCGTCCCCAGAGGGCGCGCGTGCGGGTGACCTCCCCGGTCAGGAAGCAGGGAGCTTCTTCGTCAGCCTGCTGACCGCTGGGAAGGCATCGGATCGTTATCCTGTGCTCCTTGGACAGGGCTTCCTCCTGCTCGGATGAACCCGCCCAGGCGGTAAGAAGCCAACCTGGATTGTCCCCGTCCCAGTGGGACTTGAATGCTTCGAGACTGGTGCACCGCGAGATATTTTCATCCCGGAAGGCAGTAAGGCGGGCGAGTAGTTTCTGCTGAATCTCAGCCAGGATCTGAGGACAGCTCCTGATGAATTCCTCGCGATCGACGAAATCCTTAGCGTTGGGCGCGTGGTCCCGGCGTTGTAGGCACACTTTGCGCCCTTCCAGGTCCCGGGGTCCGATTTCCAGCCGGAGCGGTACACCTTTCTTGATCCATTCCCATTTTTTTACCCCTCCTCCGAGGTCCCGCTTGTCGACGTGGACTCGAACCGGGCTGCCCGCATAGCTCTGCTCCCTTCGCAGAGTCTCGGCGAGAGCCTCGCAGGACTCGATTACTGCCTCCTTGGTCTCCTCCCGGGGAGTAACCGGGACGATTACGATCTGCTGGGGGGCAACCCGGGGCGGAAGAACGAGTCCGTCATCGTCAGAGTGAGCCATGATGAGAGTGCCAATCAGGCGAGTGCTCACCCCCCATGAAGTGGTATGGACATGCTCAGTTTGTCCGTTACGTCCGGTGAACGTGATGTCCTGGGCCTGCGCAAAGTTCTGTCCGAGGTAGTGCGAGGTCCCCGCCTGGATGGCTTTCCGGTCCTGGACCATCGCCTCGACAGTGTAGGTGTTGACTGCGCCGGGAAAACGTTCTGCTTCAGTTTTTTCTCCGGGCACGACCGGAATGGCCAGGTGATCGCGCAAGAATTCCTCATAGATCCCATGGATGAGCCGGGTTTCCTCCTCAGCTTCCTCCCGGGTCTCATGAGCGGTGTGGCCCTCCTGCCAGAGGAACTCCGCGGTGCGGAGGAAAAGGCGGGTCCGCATTTCCCACCGCATGACGTTGGCCCATTGGTTGATGAGCAATGGGAGGTCCCGGTAACTCTCCACCCAGCGGGCGAAGGCCGCCCCGATGATTGTCTCGGAGGTGGGGCGGATCACATATGGTTCAGTCAGCTTCCCGGTGGGGACCATGCGGGTCTTGCCAGTGGTCTCGTCCTTCTCGGCCTCCAGGCGGTGGTGGGTGACCACCGCGCATTCGGTGGCGAAGCCTTCCGCGTGCTCGGCCTCCTTCTCGAGGTAGGAGAGCGGAATGAGAAGCGGGAAGTAGGCGTTCTGGTGTCCCGTTTCCTTGAACCTCGCGTCGAGCTGGGACTGGATGTTCTCCCAGAGGGCAAACCCCCAGGGCTTGATCACCATGCAACCACGGGTCTCGGAGTTCTCCGCCATGTCGGCAGCACGAACGACCTGCTGATACCATTCGGGAAAATCCTCGGAGCGAGTCGGAGTGATGGCTGTTTTTTCCTTACCCATGTGCGGAGGAGAGAAAGCACGAATGAGTGGAATTGAACAAGAAATTCCGTCCTGTGGCGCGGGTCATGGTCACCAAGGGCGCAGCAAACGATTTCCTGCCCGATCCCCCTGCAACAGCGTTCCCGGAGGGAGAATTCTTTTACAAGGGAAACGTATTTGCTACCGATCAAACGACGAATGGATTCGGTCTGCAATTAATGGTTGGAATGGACGTAAGGGAACCCCTGCCCGGTATTGAAACACGCGACCTGCGAGTGGACTTTGGATCCTTCACGGCGGTCGACGATCTCTCGATGCGAATACCGAAAGGCGAAATCTACGGATTGATTGGACCAAACGGGGCCGGGAAGACAACAACCTTCCGGGCCTTGGCGACCCTTCAGCAGCCGACTTACGGGGAGATGTTTGTGGAAGGAGTGGACGTGGCGGCCGAGCCGGCGCAAGCACGGCGCCTTCTTGGCTACATGCCGGATCTCGCACCTGTTCCCTCGGATCTGAAAGTGTGGGAATTCCTCGACCTTTTCGGGGCTGCCCATGGCGTGTCGGGCCGGGTGCGAAGAGAGCGGATCGCCAATTGCCTCGAGGCCGTGGACCTGGTCGACAAGCGCAATATCTTCTGCGGGACGCTCTCGCGTGGGATGACGCAACGCTGCGTGCTGGCCAAGAGCCTGCTTCATCGCCCCCGGGTCCTCATCCTCGACGAACCTGCCAGCGGGATGGACCCCGTGTCACGGAAGGCTCTCCGCGGGATTCTGCGCCGGGTGGCTGCGGAAGGCACGACGATCCTGATCAGTTCCCACATCCTGAGTGAACTCTCTGACCTCTGTACCCGTGTGGGAATCCTCGCGAGGGGTCAACTCCTCGACAGTGGCAGACCGGGTGATGTTGCCGATCGACTTGGTAGGTCGAAGGCCCGGGTGATCCGGATTAATCTTCTGTCCGGGGAAAAAGAGGCTGTGGCCCTCCTTGGGAATCAGAAAGGGGTGGGGGGAGTGCGGCAAGAGGGGGCTTCCCTGGTCTTTGAATATGAAGGGAGCCTTGATGAGCAGGTGGGACTCCTGCGGACCCTTACCGATAGCGGCATGCCGATCCGGTCCTTTGAGGAGCGGACAGCGAGCATCGAGGACGTGATCGTGGCCCTCCACGAGAAACAGTTAGCGGAGGACCGGGATGGGAGTTAGGCCCGTTTCCCCGCTAGAGATCTGGCGCAACCCCATTCTGGTGCGGTACCTGCGGTCCCGTCTGCGCGCGAAGGGACTGTTGCTCAGGGCGATTCCAACCATGATCCTGGTAAGCTTCGTGGGCCTGATTGCATACTACGGCGGATCGAACTACCATCGGGGGCAGCTTTTTTTGGAGGAGAGCATGCGGCAGCAGGAGCTCCCCGCCAGTTCCGGGGGCGAGCCAAGCGAGGAGCAGGGGAGGGATCGGGTTGAGGCCGCGACGGACCTTTCCGGGGAAGCCCGCAGGGTTGGAGCCCGGACCGCCTTCCTCGCGATTTTCGTGGTCCAGTGCTGCCTGTTGATGCTCTGGGGCACGTTCTCGGTGGCGGTGGGGGTAAGCCGGGAGGCAATCGAGGGTATCCTTGAGTATCAGCGTCTGACGCCCATGTCTCCCCTTGCCAAGATCGTTGGCTACGTCCTGGGACTCCCGATTCGCGAGACGGTCCTTTGCCTCATGACCCTGCCTTTCACGGTTTTTACGGTCCAGGTGGGAGAGATCCCGTCGCACCTTGTCTGGAAGCTCTATCTCGTAATGGCCACCTCGTCGCTGATGTATCACATGACGGGATTCCTTGCCGGGATCGTGGTGAAAAACCGATTCATGTCAGGATTGCTATCGCAACTGATGATGATCGTCCTGTATCTGCTGCTTCCCCAGCTCTCGCGCCTCGGATACGTCATCTTTCTATACCTTACCGTGCGGCCGGTTTTCATGGAGTCCCTCGGGGTTCTCTTTGAGCAGAGGGAAGGCGACCAGATGGAGGTTTCAGGTAGCGAACCATTCTTCCAGGTAGAGGTTCCCCTCCTCTGGTTTACCCTCCTCATGCAGGGCTTCCTCTTCTCGGTGTTTCTGCTGGTCGTCTACCGGCGGATACGCAGTCAGGAAGAGCATCTGCTTGGAAAGTTTTCAGCGATCCCGGTCTTTGGGGGTTTTGTAACCATCCTCCTTGGAACAATCCTGCCGGGTATTCCAAACGAGAGCATTTTTCCTTCCATGGCGGGCTCGGCCCTGCTGGGCGACCGGATGGGTGGTTTCCGGCCCGTGCAGCCCTTTGAGGGTGAAATGCTCGCCATTCCGGGCGCTTTCGGGTTCGGCATGATCGTCATTCTTCTGTTGGTGGTCTTTCTAGTGACCCCCACTGAGGATACGCGGATCAAGGGGCTGCGCCTCGCCCGGAAGCGAGGCCGGCACGCAGCAGGTTTCTGGGCGGATGCCTCATCTTCCCTGCCCACTACTCTCATCTGTACTGTTGTGGCGGTTGTCGCCTGGCTGGTTTTTCTGACGGCGCTCCTCAGATCCGAGCACTACGAAGGATGGGAGTTCGCAGGAAGCGGCTGGATTTTTTTCCCTCTGTCGATCCTCGTGCCCGTCCTTTTCTGTCAGTTGATCCTCGAGTCCTCGGGCAGGACGGCGTGTTTTATGATTCTTCTCTTTACGTGGGTTGTTCCTCCCATGGCGGGCATGGTGCTTGGACTGGCCTCCCTTGAAGGAAGTGATATCGTCATCTACGTCATTTCGCTGAGCGGTTTCAGCCTGCCGATCAACGCCATGAGGGGGGGGCTAGAAGGCGTAGCTGTGACACCCGCGCTGGGAGCTTTTCAGTTCTCCCTCGTTCTCCACGCGATTGCGGTGACGGCCCTTGGCGGATGGGCTTTTTTCAAACACCGAAGCCTGCGCCGAAAGACCCTGCAGTCCGGATAGGGAGCAGGGCTTAAGTGCCTTCGTGATGGAGCAGCAGGAAACCGGGGAGCGGGTTTATTTCCTGGTGGCGGCCAGCCGGGCGCGCGTCTTCCTGGCTTGTTCGCCCTCGAGAATCTGCCAGCACGCGAGGCCATTGCCTACAAGGTCCCACTCGTTGAACTGCCAGACGACCTTCTTGTCCCTGGTGATCTCGAAAATCTGGGGGTTCTTCTCGCCCGCGTGGCAGTTTCCGATTGCAAAGTTGCCGTTGGAGAGTTCCTGCACAACCGTCATCCAGCCGAGCCCGATCCCGGTATTTGGAACCTCGTCCTTGATTTGCCAGACCACCTCCTTGCCCGGGCTGACCTCGAGGACACTCTTACCGCTCCCCGCGCCGATGAGGGTATTTCCATTTTTGAGGCGGATGGCGCCATAGACGCGGGAACCGACCTCGTATTCCCAGACTACCTTGCCGTTGTGATCATATTCGGTGACTACGCCGGGGCTCTCGGCGCAAGAGAGGTAGTTTCCGTTCTGAAGAACACGGACGAGTCGGGTTTTCTTGCGTCCGCCTTCGCCCATCGGAACTTCCCGTATCTTTTTTCCGTTCCGGTCAACATGGAGAAAGCGGCCTATGCCGCTTTCGGCAATCATGGTGGATCCATCTGCAAGGCGCTTGAAGGCATGAACATCGACTCGTTTTCCCTGATTACCGTTTTCCCGGGCGGATTCGTATTCCCAGACGACTTCCCTGGCGAGGGTGATTTCCTGGGTCTTGGTCCAGGTGTCATGAAAGAGAATGTTTCCGTTCTCAAGGAGGTGGATGTCATGATGACCAGTATGTCCGCGTTTCGGGCCGGCGGTATCATGTTTCCAGAGAACGGTCCCATCCATCTCACAGATCGCGACGAGATTTTTTCCGTAGGAGACACCCAGCAGAACCAGGCGCTCGTCTTTCGCGGAGAGAGAAGAAAGGAGGGCGAAAGCGAGGGCGGCGAGCGAGGTAAATGTTCTCATGATTCCCCATCCTAGGGAAAGGGAGGGCAAAGCGCAAACTCCGGATTACTGGTGACCCGACAGCAGCCCGAAAGCAATCGTGCCGGACGGCTTGGACTGGGCCCGTCTTCAGGGAATGATGAGGCTTTCGCAATAAGACAGCACGTCGCTGAAGGAATGGTGCTGGAGGAGGGCGAAGGTCTCATGAGCGTTCAAGCGCATCCGTTTCCCAGTGGCCGTGCTGGTAATCCAGGTCCGTGAAGTAGCTGGGCTGGTCAGCCCGCAGAGGAACCGGGCGAGTTGCCTAGGGGTGCGCAGGGGGGCATTGCGTTCCTGCAGGAGAGCGTCGATGGCCGCGATCTCGATAGATTGGATTTCAGGGATCAGAGAGGCGGGAATCTCTGGTTTTTTTGTGGATGAGGAATTGTCGAGGCAGGAGGTGCATTGACCACACTGCTCCGAGCTGTTCTCTCCAAAATGCCTAAGGAGGTGTCGTTGCAGACAGCCTTTTTCCCGCGCGTAGGAGAGAACCTGCTGGAGACGGGCGAGGTCCTGGTCCTCCCGACGCAGGAAGAGCTGCTGCATGCGCACGGTGAGAGCAGCGAGGTCATCCGCCCTGCGGAGGCGCCGGTAAGCATGCCGGATTCCCCGTGGCCTCAGAACGAGATCACCGTGGGATTCAAGATGGGTGAGGGCCTCAATCACCCGGTCTCGGTCACAGTGCAGTTGCCCGGCGGCGGTATCGGGGTCGAGGGTGAGCCAGCTGCGTCCTTCCCTGCCGGTGGCGAGGAGGTCTCGGAGAAACTTCTGCTGATTCGGGTCGTAACCATGTACAATCTGCTCTGGGCCGCGCAGGAGTTTCACCTGGTAAGTGGAATAGAAAGGCGCCGTGGCGGCGAGGTAGCCCTCCAGTTCGAGGTAGGTGAACAGGGTATTGATAACGAGAGGCCTAATATCGTGAGTGCCAGCGAGGTCGTAGTGGGAGACATCAAAGGTATCTCCCCTCTCAAGGACTTGATCGAGGACCCGTCGGACGGCTTCGGGTGAAGGGGTATCGCCATAGACGAAATTCTCAAGCGTGCGCACGTCGTCGCGACACGCGAGGAGTTCGCAGGTGGCCGGTTTCCCGTCCCGGCCGGCCCGGCCGGTTTCCTGGGTGTAGTTCTCAAGCGACTTGGGGAGGTTGTAATGAATGATGCGCCGGATGTTTGCCTTGTCGATGCCCATGCCGAACGCGATTGTGGCGGTTATGATGGGCGCCTCTCCTGACATGAAGGCCTCCTGGCAGGCCATGCGTGTCTCGTCGCGAAGGCCTGCATGATAGGGGCGGGCGGAGAGTCCTGCCCGCTTGAGAAAGGCAGCGAGGCTTTCAGCAGTTTCCTGCCGGGTACCATAAATAATGGAGGGAAGGGTGGGATCGACTTGGAGGCGGGCAAGAAGGAGGTCTCTCTTTTCCTCCTCCTGGCAGGGTGTAACGCGCAGACTGAGGTTCGGACGGCGAAAGGAGAGCTGATGATGGTCTCGTTCTGAAATCCCGAAACTCTTCCTTATATCGGTGGCTACGAGGGGAGTTGCGGTGGCCGTGAGGGCGAGGATGCGTGTAATCGAAAGTTCGTTAGCGAAGCCGGCCAGCTTCAGATAGTCGGGCCGGAAGTTATGCCCCCACTCAGAAATGCAGTGGGCTTCATCGATGGCGAGAAGGGAAATCCTGCACCCTGCAAGACGCCTCCGGAAATTCTCATTGGCGAGGCGCTCCGGAGCGATAAAGAGAATTTTCAGCTGCCCTGCGCCCATCCGGGCGTAGATCGAATGCACTTCCTCGGCAGAAAGAGAAGAATCGAGGCGTGCTGCGGAAATACCGCGCGAAACCAGCCCATCAACCTGGTCCTTCATCAAGGCGATAAGGGGAGAAACGACGAGTGTGATCCCCTCCAGCAGGATCGCAGGAAGTTGGTAGCAGAGTGATTTGCCGCCGCCGGTCGGGAAAATGGCAAGGGCAGGTCTTCCGGCCAGGAGGGACTCGATGACCTCGCCCTGCCCGGCCCGGAATGCGGTGAAACCGAAGTGCTTTTCGAGCTGGTGGCCCGGGTCTGTGCCCTCGTCAGTATTCAGTAACGGCTATTCAGTCTGCGGAGAATGAAGTGCACAAGTCCGAATCCTCCCTCCGGCCCGGTCGTTTCTGGATTCCGGAACTGGAGACTTCCTAGGATCGCCAGGGGCCCCTGATTGCGAAAGTATGATCCAGCGTTTGAATGTTTACAAAAAGGATACTCCCATCCGGGGAAAAGGTTGAGCCGCAGAACTCGTATTTGTTGGCTCCGTCAGGATTGCGAGCGAGGGTAAAGATCTTTCCCTCGGGCGTGACCCCGCGCAGATGCTGGAACTGTCTTTTCTTGAAAGGATCGATAAGATCCTCGCAGATCACGAGGTCCCCGTTGGGAGCTACACAGAGATTGTCCCCGCTGGTCAGGAGATCACTTTCTCCAGATTCGAGGAAAAGTTCAATTTGCGGCTCTCTCCCTTCGGATCCATGCGGGGTAATACGGAAAACCTGTCCACGCCGGCTTGGACCCCCGTCCGTGCAGCAGAGGAACAGCGAACCTCTGTCATAGAAAATTCCCTCTCCGCGCGCGAAGCGGGCAGCGCCTTTCTTGAATCCGCTCGCCCGCAGTTCGTCCTTGGGCGAGGAAGGATCCTCGATTTGGATCCAATGGATGGAGAGTCGCTGACCTTCCTTGATGTGTCGGACTTTTCGGGACTGATTGTTGCGAAGGTCGGCCGATTTGATCGAACTGACGGCGAGGGCGTAGAGCTTCCCGGAGCTGAAATCCCGGGCTCGTTCCGGAACAAACCGGTAAAGTAGTCCGTCACCCCGGTCCTCCGTCAGGTAGAGGCTGCCGTCTTCCGGGGCGTAGGCAACTCCTTCATGGCAGAAACGTCCAAGTGCTTTCAATGGAACAGCCCTCTGGAGTCCCAGCTCAGGGTCTGCCTTCACCTCGAAGCAGTAGCCGTGCATGCGAGCACGACGGTCGGATACAAGATCGAAGGTTTCCTCACAGGTGATCCATGATCCCCACGGAGTTGCGCCTCCGGAGCAGTTGCGGTGGCTGCCAGCGAGGGAGAGAAACTCCTTTTCGGTTTTCCCGGTTGCCGGGTTGTAGACGATCGTCGTCGTGCCTCCCGGCTGGGGAGTTTCGTCGCCCCGCCCGGGATCGTATACCAAATCCCGGTTTATGGAGCTGGGGAGGCGATTCCGGGGGAAAGCCCCGAGATGCGACTGGTTGAGAGCGAGCTCATGGTTACGGATAATAATGATGCGGCCGCCCTCTCCGGGGAAAGCAGCCATGTCGTCGAACATTCCCGGCACCCGCAGGCCATCGCTCATAATCCCGCCCCGCCTGGAAATGACCTCGTAGGTGAATCCTGCGGGAAGATCCAGAAGCTTGTTCCGATCCGGAACGAGCGGACCATATGGTGAGATCACCCTTTTAGTCTGCTCGCCCTGTTGGTCAGCTTTCAGATAGAGTCCGAGGCCCACGAATCCGGAGGTGATTGCGGACTGCCTGATGAACGCTCGGCGGGTGGGCAAGGGTGGGTCCGATTGGTCGAAGAACGCACTCATGACGGTATTGAAGGGTTACCTAAGGGGGCAACAGTGCTTCACGCGATTCAAAAGTAGCTTTACCTGTGTTTGCAGCTCACGTTCCACTCAAACGGGGTAAAATGCGGTTAAATCGCTCCTTCGAGGTTCGGAGAATGGCCAGAACGGCCTAATTTTGCGCTTGAGGGTTTGACAGCTCGTGGCGAGCTCTCCTTAAATCTCCTCCGCCGGAGGAGCTCCCACCGGGCCCACCTATCACGACCCATATTAATTTCGCCATGAGTGAAGAAGACAAATCCCCCCCCACGCCGCCCGAGCCGAAAAAGGAGACGGTGCGCGTGACGCCCAAGGCCGAAGGGGACGATGCGTCCCAGACTGGTGGCTCTGCAGCCCCATCGGCTCCGCAGGCTCCCAAGCCTCCTGCGCCCGCACCGACTATCCCGCTGAAGCCCGCTTCGGGTGGACCGAAGTCTGATGCTCCGAAGCCCGCTGCTCCTGCTCCGACCGTTCAGCTCAGGGCCCCAGGTGCCACAAGCGCTCCCAAGACTACCCCTCTCAAGACGCAGCCGCTCACTGCCGGTGGTGCCGGCGGCAGCACCCAGGAATTACCAAAGGCTACCGTCCAACTCGGTTCGGCCACTCAGGCACTAGGAGCCCCCACTGCTCTTGGGGCAACCCAGGCGGCTACGATCCAGACGGGTGGTGACGAGGTAAACGAAAAGTCGGATACGGTGGCGGGAGTCCTTTCGCTCGTCGCTTTCCTGATCGCCCTGGCGGTGCTGGGACTGCAGCTCATGACCACGGACAAGTGGGTGAGCGAAGAGGACCCCGTCAATAACGGTTCCGGATGGAACGCACTTCTTGAATAAAACTCATCATGGCTTTTCCCATCATTACTACTGTGATTGCAGCAGTCGTTCTCACGATTGCGATTCTTACCTCCAAGCTGCCCTTGTAGCGGGAGATCGGAGATCATCGACTTGAATCCCACGGGTTGGCCTGACTGCCTTTTCCCGCGCTCCCAGGCCCGCGCGTCTGAAGCCCTTAGCCTCGCAGAGGCATCAAGGCCCTGCACTTGACGCGGTCTTTTTTGTAAGCATAGTCCCGCCATGGCTCTTCAATTTACCAGCGAAAATTTTGAGGCGGAAGTGCTGAAATCCGAGCATCCGGTGCTTGTTGATTTCTGGGCCGAATGGTGTGGCCCCTGCAAGATGATCGGTCCCCTTGTTGACGCGGTCGCGACTGCTACGGAAGGAACGGCCAAGGTCGGCAAGGTCGACGTAGATTCCCAACAGGAACTGGCACGCACCTACAACATCCAGTCCCTTCCCACTATTGCCTTTTTTAAGGGAGGAGAAGTGGTGGAGACCATGATCGGGACCAAGGGCGTGACCGTGGACGTATTGCAGGACAAGCTGTCCGCTCTCGCCTGAGGCGGGTCGGGCAACTGCTTGTGGCAGCTCCGGGGTTTGGCGATCCGGCCGGGTTCTGGAGAAAAATTTGCGGCTACAGCACGTCGGCGAACACCTCGAGAGTAGCGTCAATGTCCGCTTCTGAATGGGCCAGCGATATGAAGCCTGTCTCGTAGGGGCTGGGGGCGAGGTAGACCCCGCGGGTGAGGCAGTCCCAGAAGAACTTTCTAAAGGCCTCGAAGTCACCCGTCTGAACTGAGTCCACGTTGATGATTTCGCAATCTCCGAAGTAGAGGCACCACATGGAGCCGGTCCGGTTGAAGCGATACGGCAGTGATTTTTCGGAGATGATCCGGCGGACACCTTCCTCGAAGCGCTGGCCAATACTCTCAAGTCTTCGATAGCCATCATGCTTCTTGAGTTCCCGAAGCTGGGCCAGGCCTGCCGCGAGCGCGACTGGATTACCCGAGAGCGTTCCAGCCTGGTAGACCGGTCCATCAGGCGCGAGGTGGTCCATGATGTCGGCCCGGCCTCCAAACGCTCCAACCGGGAGTCCCCCCCCAATGACCTTGCCCATGGCACACAGGTCAGGGATGACTCCAGCCAGTTCCTGGACCCCTCCCCGGGAAAGGCGGAATCCGGTCATGACCTCGTCAAAGATCAGGAGAGCGCCGTGTTGCCGGGTGAGCTTGCGCAGGAGCTCAAGATAGCCCGGGCGGGGAAGAACGAATCCGGCGTTGGCCGGGTAGGGCTCAAGGATGACAGCTGCAACCTGGTCACCGATCTTGGCAAAGGCCTCTTCCGCCTGCTCGGAGAGATTGAAGGGCAGGGTGATGGTTTCCGCCGCAAAGGACCGAGGTATTCCGGCGGAGTCCGGTTCCCCATGGGTGAGTGCTCCTGAACCTGCCGCGACGAGGAGGGAGTCGACGTGGCCGTGGTAATGTCCCTCGAACTTGATGATCTTGTCGCGACCGGTGAAACCCCGCGCCAGCCTGATTGCGGACATGGTTGCCTCAGTTCCGGAGTTGACCATGCGGACCTTTTCTACCGATGGAACCCACTCGCAGACCGTCTTGGCCATTTCGAGCTCGAAGGGGTTGGGAATCCCGAAGGAGATGCCCTCCTTGGCCACTTCGTGAACAGTATTGGTTAGCACAGTGGGGGCGTGTCCGAGAATGGCCGGCCCCCATGTGCCGATGTAGTCTATGTACGAACGTCCATCTACGTCTTCGATTCGGCTGCCTTTTGCCCGGCGGACAAAGAAAGGATCCCCATCAACATTTCGGAAGGCCCGAACGGGAGAATTGACACCCCCGGGGATGATATTCCTGGCGGCCTGAAACAGCTTCTTGGAGATCGGTCCGGGCATTGTTTTCACGGAGACTATAGACCCGTTCGCAAGATTGCCGATGAAAACCAGCTATTGCACTGATAGTTGCAAGACCGCGGATGGAAGAACGAGCGCGGGGATGACGACGCCGCTACCGGGGGCATACGGATGAATTCATGGTGAAAAATACCGAATACGCGGGGAGAGGAGAGGGTCCAAGTGAAAAGGGGCTTTTCTTTGGAAGCCCCGCCCCTACCCTGTTACCACCATGAAAGCGTTTTCCGCTGCCGCCGCTCTCGCTCTCATAATACCAGTTCTCGGGTCCGGGTGGGCTACTGCTGATCTCCGGGACAAGTCATCGCTGCTCAACAGCGATCCGGAGGTCGTCTACACAGAAGAGTTTACGGATAAGAAGATTGAGCTGCTCGTTCTCAAGCCAGGGACAGTCTACTCCACGAGGAAAGGTGGAAGAAAGCTGGGGGTCCTAAAGGTTGATACCCCAGTTACCCTCGTGGGATTGACGGGAAAGGCCTACAAGATCCGAGGGACCGCGACGCATGGCGGGGTATCCGGCTGGGTGTCTCCCATGGTCCTCGGGTCGAAGGACAAGGACTTCGTGGAGAATTTCAAGAAGGTTTACGAGCGCCAGAAAGTGGTCCGGGACCTGATCGCCCGTCACGAAGTGGCGATCGGGATGTCGGTAGAGGAGGTGAGCGCCTCCCTCGGCAAACCAACCAAGACCAAGGTGCGCCAGACCGTCAAAGGGAAAACGGGAGTCTGGGAGTTCATCCAGTACGAGGAGCAGGATCATTACCAGTCTGTCCGAGACCCGTTAACCGGTCGGGTCTTCCGCCAGTATTCCCACACGACGAAGGAGGAATTGGGAAAAATAGTGCTCGAGTTCAAGGATGAGGTGGTCACCGCCATCGAAGAAACCGAAAATAACAAGGGTGGTGGGGTGAGGATTGTTACTCCACCACTCGTTTTCGGCTGGTAGCCCTGCGAGGGCCTTCGCCCGGACAGAAAGGGCCAGGCGGAAGTCTCCACTTCAGGCAGTCATGCGGGGACGCAGGAAAGAGCGACCGCTCAATCGCCTGGAGAGATAACGGTAAGAGAGATGATTCTGACGATCGCCGGGTGCCACTGCCGAACACTGCGAGGTGAGGTGTTCCAGAGGAATCCGGTCAAGCGGGACACGGACTGGGTGAAGGTTGCGGGGCAGCGTGCGGCGACGGTGAAGCAGGACAACGCAACTGGCACATGCGCCCAGGAAGGGATAGGACGGCTCAGGAACTGGTGGGGCACTGAGGAAGAGGTCTGCGCTGCGTTGTTCCACCGTTGTGCCCTTAAAGGTATCCCAGGTGATGGTCAGAACCACTGTTCCGTCTGTAAGCTGCCGGAGAAGTGGGGAGGGCTGCGGCCCGGCAGTGAGTGGCACCTCTTCGCCTGAGAGCGGGCCCCCGGGAAGGGAAGCCCCAAGGACCGCAGGTGGAACATGGGCGGGACAGTCCCGGGTATCTACTCGGCTCGGAGTGGACCAACCAGTCGACACGAGGAGAAGTCCCAGGAGGGCGAACCGGATAAATGGCAGAGGCGGCAAGGGCAGGGAAGAGAGCATTAGCGGGCGTTGTGCGATAATTAATCTTCCCAAAACATCAATGTTTTGAAAAGAATATTGCAAAAAGAAAAGACAGTTTTACACAAACTGCTCTCTGCCAACTACTTATCTAACAAAACCTCTTTCCGAAGACTGTAAGAAGTCCAGTATTTTGCGGACTTTTTCGTTTTCTGCGGCGTCCGATGCCCGGAGGATTTCAATCTGTGTAGACAGGATGGACTCCTTTTTTAGAAAAAGGGTTTTGTAGGCAGTCTTGAGAGCGAAAATATCGCCCTTCGAGAAGCCCCGACGCTGGAGGCCCACCAGATTGAGCCCTCGGAGCTGGGCGGGAGTCCCATCTACAATCGTGTAGGGAGGGACATCCTGCACGACCTTGGTGCAGCCTCCCACCATGACGTGGGCACCAACGCGGCAGAACTGGTGTACCCCCGACAGTCCGGAAAGAATCACATAGTCTTCAAGTACAACGTGCCCAGCCAGTTGGGCACAATTGGATAGAATACAATGATTTCCCAGAACGACGTCGTGGGCCACGTGGGAGTATGCGAGAAGGTTGTTGTCTGAGCCGATGCGGGTGGGAAGCTCTGGGTGGGTGCTGCGGTGGACTGAAACGTACTCCCGAAAAGTATTGCGGTCGCCGATTTCAGCCGAGCTGGGGGCTCCACTGTGCTTCAGGTCCTGGCAACGGGTCCCGATGGAGCAGAAAGGGTGAAATTCGTTGTCTTTCCCGATCTCGATAGGTCCTTCGATTACGAGGTGGGCGTGCAGCCTTGTACGATCGCCTATCCGCACATCTTCGCCGATGATGCAGTAGGGCCCGATCTCTACCTCGGACCCGAGTTCGGCCTTGGGAGAGACAACGGCGGTTGGATGAATCACGGCGGTGAGCAGGCTCAGGAAAGGCTACGTGAATGAGGCGAAGGGGGAAGGCTAAGATGTCCAAAGTTCCCGGAAGTTGTTCACAGGAGCTGTCCGGAGACCTTAATGAGAGGAGGGAAGGGTGACCGGAGGTCTAATGCAAATTACTTGCGTTTTTTTTGAGAGGGGCTACCGAAATGGCATGATGTTCATGCGACTGATCCTAGCCACGCTCCCTTTGTTGGCCGGCGTGGCTCATGCCAAAGTAAAGGTCGCGGTCCTGCATCCGTTGCTTGGCGATCTGGTGGAGAAGGTAGGAGGAGAACACGTGACGGTGGTAGACCTGATGGGCCCTGCCGGCGACCCCCACAAGTTCGAGCCAGGAGCAAAGGAACTGCGTGCGGCCAGGGGATCTCAGCTGTATTTTGTGTGCGGCAAGGGATTGGAGCCCTACTTGCCAAAACTGCGGGATACCGTCGGTGCGGAGCGAGTCATCGAGGTCGGAGAAACCCTGCCAACTCTGAAGGCGGAGGTCCTGTGTGACCACGACGGGCACGCCCACCTGCATGAGGAAGATGATCCCCATTGGTGGCATTCGATTGACTGCTGGCGTCGGGCGGCCACCCGGGTGCGGAAGGAACTGAGCATCCTCGACGCCGCCAGGGCCGACATTTACAAGCAGCGAGCAGCCACGGTGCGCAAGGAGCTTCTGGCCTTGCAGACATGGGCGGGCAGGGAGCTTGGAAAGGTGCCAACCGAGCATCGAACTCTGGCCACCGCTCACGCCGCCTTTGCCTACTTCTGCAACGAACATAAATGGAAGATGCTCGCGGTCCAAGGTCTCAACCGGGAGCGCGTTGACTCGCTCAAGTTCGTGGCGGAAGTGAGTGAGGCCATCAGGAAGGAAAAGGTCCGTGCCGTCTTTCCCGAGCAAAGGTCCAACCCCAAGATGCTCCGGACGGTAGCTGAAAAGGCCGGGGTGGACATTGGAGATCCTCTCATTGCGGACGGTGGGGATTCCATTGAGGAAATGTTCCGACATAATGTGAACACCATCGTGGCGGCACTTGGCGGAAAGAAGTAGGCCGGAACCTCTGCCCTCAACTCTGAGGGCGAATCATTGCCAGGTCGGGGTGGTTCCATGCTTTGGGATTGAGTGCCTCCCTCGGTTCGTTCAGGTTGGGACGTGTCCATGTTCCGGGCGATGCCGTTCTCCAGTGGGGGAGAGATTGCCCCACTTTTCGGACTGCTGACCTTTGTTCTGGTCGGCGTAGTCCTGGTTTCGTTGGTGCTTCTTCGCTTCCGGCAATCCCTGTTGGTGGGCTATTTCGTTTGCGGGGTGATTCTCGCCAATTGTGGGGTTTTGGACTGGATTGAAGCCGATTCGGGGGACCTTGACCTTCTGGCTGAGCTGGGCGTGATTCTTCTCCTGTTCACTCTCGGGCTGGAGTTCTCGTTCGAGGAGATGAAGCACCTGCGGCGGGTAGCCCTTGTGGGTGGAGGGTGGCAGGTAGGGATCGTGGGTGTCGCGGCTGCCGGACTGTGCCTGGCCTTTGGATTTACATTCCCGGTTTCCCTCGCGCTGGCGGTCGGGGTGGCACTCTCCAGCACGGCGGTCAGCATCAAGGCGTTCCAGGATAGCGGGATGTCAGACAGTCCCGGTGCCCGGGTGGCACTGGGCGTTGCAATCTTCCAGGATCTCCTGGTGATTCTCTTCATGATTGTTCTGCCTCCCCTCCTCGGGGAGGGGAGGGGAGGAATGGCAGTGGGGCTTCTGCTGGCGATTTTGAAAGGGGGGCTCTTTCTGTTTGGATGCTGGTTCTTAAGCCGGCGTGGAATCCCGCAGCTTCTGCATGCGGTAGCCCGCACGAGGAGCCGGGAGCTCTTTACCGTGACGGTGGTGGGCCTCTGTGCGGCGGTGGCCTTTGGGGCGGTGCAGCTAAACCTCAGTGCAGCGCTTGGTGCCTTCGCTGCGGGCCTGGTAGTGAGTGAGTCAATTTACAGCCATCGTGTGCTGTCGGATATCCTGCCCTTCAAGGATCTGTTTCTAACTATCTTCTTCGTCTCCATCGGTCTCCTCATCGATCTGGAGGAGGTGGCGGAAAACTGGGCAATAATCCTCGCGGCTACCTTGGCAATTCTTGGATTCAAGTTCGGGGCGGCGTTCTTCGCCGCCCGACGCTTGGGCGTTGGGCTGCGCCCTTGTCTGCTTGCGGCAGGTGCGCTGGCGAGCACTGGAGAGTTCTCACTGGTGCTGCTGGAGCGCATTGCGGACTTCGGTGTTTTTGAGACGCGCCCTGAGGTGGAGCAGATTCTCCTGGCCTCAACCGCGATCGGGATGGGATCGCTGCCAACCCTGATGCGCCTAGCCGACCGGTTTTCGCCTGTTCTCCAGCGGTGGGGCTGGTTCCAGCAGAAGGGAGCCTGTCCCAATGAACTGACGCCCGAGGGGGAACGCCAGGCTCTTCACGACCACGTTATCGTTTGCGGGTATGGTCCCGTAGGGCGGAATCTTTGCCAGGCTCTTGAGAAATGTGGCATACCCGTAATCGTCCTTGAGTTGAATGCCGATACCGCGCAGGAGCTCACCCGGCAGGGCGTGAAAGTTCTCTATGCTGATGCCCGCCAGCCAGAGTCCCTCGAGCTGGCCGGCATCAAGCGCGCCCGGAGCATCGCCTTTACCTTTCCCGATGCCGAAGCGGCGATGGCGGGCATGCGTCTGGCTCACCAGCAGAACCCTGAGATACTCGTTTACGCCCGGGCTAAGTTTACAGCGGAGGCCGATCGCCTGCGGGAGGGGGGAGCCAACCATGTCTTTCACGACGAGCAGGAAAGTGGACAGTCCCTGATAAAGTCGGTGGTGACTTGTTATATCAACGAGGAGATCTTCGATGATCAGGCCTGGTGAGCTTCATCCGCCAGGAGTCGGGGTGGCCCCATGGCCGGATAAACGTCTTCTTCGATCGTCCTAGTCTTGACCAGCGGGAGCGGGCACGCCAACCAAGCGCGTGCCTGACTGGGACTATCCGGATCTGCCCGTTTCACGGCGACGGGAGGAAATCCTCGCTGCCATGCGAGCGAGCCGGGTTGTCGTGGTGGTCGGGGAGACGGGGAGCGGGAAGACGACCCAGCTGCCGAAGATGGCTCTCGAGATGGCCTCGGAGTGCGCAAACCTCGAGGAGCGCAGAGTGCGAATCGGGTGTACGCAGCCGAGGCGGCTGGCAGCCACGAGTGTGGCGCGGCGGGTGGCCCAGGAGATGGGTTCAGCGGAGGGTAGCGTGGTGGGCTACCAGGTGCGCTTTGCGGAGAAAATGAGCGAGACAACTGCCATTAAGTTCATGACTGATGGAATTCTTCTCGCTGAGACTCAGGGTGACCGGTCTTTACGGCAGTATGATACCCTGATCATTGACGAGGCACATGAGAGATCTCTCAATATCGATTTTCTCCTCGGTTACCTGAATCGTCTGCTGGAGCGACGCCGGGATCTGCGCGTGGTAATCAGCTCGGCCACTCTTGATGCGGGTCGTTTCTCGGATTTTTATGGCAACGCCCCGGTTGTCGAGGTGGAGGGCCGGACTTACCCGGTGGAGGATCATTTCCTTCCGGCGGGTGGGGACGAGGAGTTGCGTCATCACGTTGCTCGGGCCGTAGAATGGATTTCGGATATCGATGATCAGGGTGATGTTCTGGTCTTTCTCCCGGGAGAGCGCGAGATCAGGGAGTGTGCCAAAATTCTGGAAGGGCGTGGCCTGCCAGGGACGGAAATCCTGCCGGTGTTCGCTCGCCTGAGTCTTGCGCAACAGCAACGGGTTTTTCAGGACAGTCCGCAACGCCGGGTAGTGCTGGCTACCAACGTAGCAGAAACCTCGCTCACCATTCCGGGAGTTGTCTACGTGGTGGACAGCGGGCTGGCCCGAATCAGTCGTTTTAATCCCGGCAGGCAGGTCCAGCGTTTGCAGGTGGAACAGATTTCGCAGGCAAGTGCGCGGCAGAGGCGAGGCCGGTGCGGACGGGTGCGCGAGGGTGTGTGTGTGCGGCTCTATGACGAACAGGACCTGGAGCAGGCCTCAGAGTTTACGGATCCGGAGATTCGTCGCTCTTCGCTGGCGGGAGTGGTTCTCAGGATGAAGGACCTGCGCCTTGGTGATATCCGTGAGTTTCCGTTTCTTGACCCACCCTCACCCCGGGCCGTCACGGAGGGTTTTCGCACGCTGGAGGAGTTGGGAGCTCTGGACTCCCGGCAGGGGGATCTTACCGAGGTAGGCAGGAGCCTGGCCCGCCTGCCGCTCGATCCACGTCTTGGGCGGATGTTGCTGGAGGCCCGGGAGCGCAGGGTGCTTGGGGAAGTCCTCATAATCGTGGCTGGGCTGAGCGTGATGGATGTGCGAGAACGCCCTTCTGAGAGGGAGAGTCAGGCCGATGAAGCTCACGCGAGTTTCGACGATCCGGATTCGGACTTTATTACCCTGCTGAATATCTGGCACGCCTTGCGGAAATACCGGAAAGACGGAAGAAGCTGGCAGCGCAATCAGCTCCGAAAGTTCTGCCGGGAAAAGTTTCTCAACATGCGCCGGGTGATGGAGTGGGATCAGGTTGCGCGCGAGTTGAGTCGCCTCCTTCGGGAGCAGTATGGCAAGCGGCCCTCGGGCCTCCCTGCGAACCGGCAGGAATGGGGAGATGCGAGCGAGATTCACAAGTCCATTCTTGCCGGTATGCCGCGGCAGATCGGATTCTGGGAAAAGGAAAAGCGGCACTATCGAGCGACCGGAAACCGCAGTTTTGCAGTCTTCCCCGGTTCCGGCCTCTTCAGCAGGAAGCGGCCAGGGTGGGTGCTGGGGTTCGACCTGGTGGAGACTTCCCGCTTATGGGCCCGCAAGGTTGCAGCAATTGCTCCGGAGTGGGTCGAAGAAGTGGCTCCTCAATTGTGCCGGAGTCGTTTCCATTCACCTTCCTGGGACGAGCAGCAGGGCGCGGTTTACGGGATTGAAACAGTCGTTTGCGGAGGTCTCACGCTTGTTCCGGAACGACGCGTGCACTTCGGCAGAGTGGATCCCCGAGCCGCGCACGAGGTTTTCATCCGGGAAGCCATCCTGGAAGATGGGATCCGCTCTCGCTGTGCCTATCAGGACCAGCTCAAGGTGGTAAGGCAGGAAGTTGAACGGGCGGAGCACAAGCTGGGTCGGGTCGGGGGTCTGTGGTCGGATGACGCTGCCTACGATTTCTTTTTCGAGCGGATTCCCGGGGAGATAGCAACCGCCGGAGCCTTCCACCGCTGGCGGATTCAGGATCGCAATGAGGAGAGCCTCATGATTAGTCTCAGTGATGTCGTTTGGGAGGAAGTTTCGGATGAACTGGCGCTCTTCCCGGATGCGGTAACGCACGGAGAAAAGATCTACCCGGTAGCCTATCGCAGCGATCGGGAAGCTCCGGATGACGGTCTCACCTTTGAGATTGGCATCGACGCATTAGCTCTTTTCCCGGTTTATCTTCCGAGCTGGGGTGTCCCGGGAACGTTAGGAGAGCGCGTGGAGCTGCTCATGCGCTCCTTACCGAAGTGGCTGCGCCAGGCTTGTTTCCCTATCACGGAGGCGGGGACTTGTTTCCTTGAGCTCTGGCGGGACTGGGAGCCCCAGTGTGGCCTCGAGGCCGCCCTAGCTGAGTTTCTCAGCGAAAGATCCGGGCATGTGATCGAGCCTGGTCATTTCGAGCCCGGGCGCCTGCCGCCACAGCTGCGCCCCAAACTGCGGGTTTACGGTGATGTGGGAGAAGAACTGGCGCTCGGAGAGGATGTGCAGGCCATCAAGGATCGCCTCGCGGGGATCCTGCGGGAAAGGAGGGAGGAGTCTGCCAATCTGCAGTGGGAAATGACGGGCGGGGAGATTTGGAGTTTCGGGAAGGTTCCGTTAAGGGTTGAGGAAGAGGAAGGAGAAGAGCTGGCAGGGTGCGGACTGGTTTATCCGGCCCTCGTGGATGAGGGCGAGACGGTGGGGATGCGGGCTTTCCTGGAGGAAGAGGAAGCGCTGGAAAGCCACCGGGCCGGATGCATACGCCTGTTCCTGCTGGAGCAGGAAGAACATGCGAACTTCCTACGCAAGCAGTTTCCGATATATCCCACCACCCGGCTCTATGCCTCCATGCTGAGTGCCGGTGGGGAGCTGGCCGAGCAACTCCTGCGTTGTGCCTCCGAGGGAGCGATGGGGGCGCTTCCCCGCAGTAAGGAAGAGTTCGAGGAGGCTTCCCGGCTTGGAAAGGGCAGGCTCTTTGTCTGCAGTGAGGAACTTTGTGGAGCCCTAGAGGAGGCGGTGGAGAGCTATCGCCGGATAACGGACTGGATGGAACGTTACCGGTCAGATCGTCACCGGGACGCAGTGGTGACGGACCTGGATGAACAGCTTTCCTGGCTCTGGCGGGCAGAATTCGCCTGGAAGTCTGGCTTCCGCCGCATGAGGCGCTACCAGCGATACTTTTTTGGGATCGAGGAGCGCATTTCCCGCCTGGAGAGCCAGCCCCTGATACGGGACGAGGAGAAGCGGAACCGCATCCATCCTCTCTGGCAGGAATGGATGGGCCGGTGGATGGCCCACCCAGAAGCCGTTCGGTTATGGGAGATTGGCTGGATGCTGGAGGAGCTTCGCCTTGCGCAGTTTGCCCCCGGGCAGCCTCGCGAGATGCGGGTAAGTGCAAAGCGCATTGCGAACGAGCTGGATGCACTTAAGTAGGTCTGGGAAGGTCAGACCTCCGTGGGTTTTCTTTCCGGGAGGTGTCCCCGGTGGGCGATTACGGGATAGCTCTCCTTGCTCTCGCGGGAATTCGGGTGCATCCTCAAGGGCAGTGAGTGGAAAGCGCAGACCATGGCAGCTCGGGGCCTCGCTGGGGGTATCGTTCCTTCTAACAGGTGGCTTTTTATGGTCCGACCAAAGGAAGGTTAGTGAGCAGCTACGGGCGCAGGGGAACTTGGCCGAGGCCCTGTTGGAGCACTTTGAGGACTTGAACCCGGGAGAAGGGCTGGAAGCGCGTATGGTTGAGCTCCAAGCCGAACTGGATGCCATTCAGGCGGCTAGTAAGGAGGGAGATCTGGAGCCAGAAAAGCTGGCAGAGTTGGAACGGGAAGTCCGACTGCATTCACCCAACCCGGACGAATACCGATTCGAATTTCGTCACTGGCTGCGCCTGACGGCCAGGGGCGAGCGCTTGCCCGAATTACGCACGCGCTCCGGAATTACCTACCGGGACGTTGTTATTCGACGCGTAACGGAGGTGGGCCTCGAAGTGCTCCACGCCACCGGGACGGCACGGTTGCGGCACGGGGATCTTCCGGAACATTTTCAGGAGCGATTCCTGTGGGACGAAGAAGAGGCCCTCGAATCGCTGGCGGCGGAAGAAAAGAAAAACCTTGAGATCAAACGCCTGCAGGTCGATGCGCTCGAGCGTGGCCAGGATCCCGTGATAGCCCGCCTGCTCGAAAAGAGTAGGCTGGTCCTCGGCAAAATTGAGGGTTCTGATCGCATCCTGCCCGCGAAGCTTGAACCTTCGGGACCGTTGAAGCTGGCCGAGCTGGAGCCTGCCGGCGACCTCACCCCGCGCCGGGTCGAGTCCAAGAAAGGCCGGTAAGGCTCGAGCTTCGCTAGGCGAGGAGTTCCGTGATGACCTTGGCTTTTTCTACACCGGTGAGTCGTTGATCAAGGCCCTGGTATTTGAAGCTGAACCTTTCGTGATCGTATCCGAGGAGGTGAAGAATAGTGGCATGGAAATCGCGGATATGAAGCGGGTCCTTCACAATGTTGTAGCTGAAGTCGTCGGTCTCACCGTAGACAGCTCCTCCCTTACTTCCGCCTCCAGCCATCCACATGGTGAAACAGCGGGGATGGTGGTCCCGCCCGTAGTTGGTCTTACTTAGTCCACCCTGGCTGTAGATTGTGCGCCCGAATTCTCCGCCCCAGATGATCAGGGTGTCCTCAAACATACCACGTTCCTTCAGGTCGTTGATGAGACCGTAGCAGGGCCGGTCGATATCCTTGCACTGGGAGGGCATTCGTCCATTTACATTCCCGTGGTGATCCCAGTTGTTGTGGTAGACCTGGATGAAGCGCACATCCCTCTCCGCGAGGCGCCGCGCCATGAGAGTCACATTAGCAAAGCTTCCCGGCTTCCTCGCTTCCTCGCCGTAGAGTTCAAAGGTGCGTTCAGGCTCTTTGCTGAGGTCGGTAAGCTCGGGCATGCTGGCCTGCATGCGGGCAGCCATCTCATACTGTTTGATCCGGGTGAAGGTCTCGGGGTCTCCAAGCTCCTCGTATGTCAGTTCATTCATTTCATTGATGCCCCGGATGGTGCGTTGGCGAATCGCATCAGGAACTCCGGCAGGATTATTGATATAGAGAATGGGATCACCCTTACTCCGGAAGGAAACTCCAGCGTGCTCCCCTGAGAGGTATCCGCTTGACCACAGCCGGGATGAGATTGCCTGTTCCTGTTCCCGATTACTGGGCGTGGCCACCATGACGACGAAGGCTGGCAGGTCCTCATTCATGGAGCCGAGGCCATAGGACGCCCAGGATCCAAGGCAGGGCCGGCCGGTGATCTGGTTGCCCGTCTGCATGGCGGCAATGGCGGGTTCGTGGTTGATCGCCTCCGTATGGAGGCTTCGCAACCAGCAGATGTCATCAGCACACTGGTGCAGGTTCGGCAGTAATTCGTCGTTCATCCACATCCCACACTGGCCCTTCTGGGCGAAGCGATACTTGGAAGGAGCGATCGGAAAGCGTTTCTGTCCACTCGTCATGGTAGTCAGCCTTTGACCCATGCGAACGCTGTCGGGGAGATCCTTGTCGTACCACTTTTCGAGGGTTGGTTTGTAGTCGAAGAGGTCCATCTGAGCCGGCCCACCAACCATGTGCAGGTAGATCACTCTCTTGGCCTTTGGTGCGAAATGAGTCTTAACGGCGCCAGGCCCATTCGTCTCCGCTCCCATCGAACGGCCCAGCAGGCCCGCCAAGGCGGCGCCGCCGAGGACGTTTTTTCCCTGGGACAGGAAGTAACGTCGTGATTGAGCCTGAAGATATTCCTCGAAGAGATTCATGGCGATGTCCTGTTGAATTCAGATGAAAGAAGGATTCGTAGCACGTCTAAGATGGTCCCTTATTTGTTGAGGACTTCATCAAGGTTGAGGACCTGGTTGCACAGCATGGTCCACGCTGCCAGTCGGTGCGGATCGAGAGTCGGGTCAGCCCTACGTTCTCCTACCTTGATCAGCGCATTGGCGTCTGCAGGGTTTTCTCCGTAGTAGGCCAGATGGTCCGCGAGACTGGACTTCAGGATAGCGATCTCCCGTGGTTTCAGCGGTCGACAGAGAGCGCGGGCAGCGATGTAGGCGAGGGCAGCAGATTCGGTTCCCTCTGCTCTCTGTAATGCTTCTTCTGCAAGGGTGCGGGCTGCTTCGACAAACTGGGGATCATTCATTGTGACCAGAGCTTGCAGAGGTGTATTCGTGCGCTCGCGGCGGACAGTACACACTTCCCGGCTGGGTGCGTTAAACGCCTCCATGTTCGGTGGATGGGCCATCCGCTTCCAAAAGCTATATAATGTCCGCCGGTAAAGTTTTTCGCCGGTATCCTGCTTGTAGTTCCGCGTATTTCCCCCGGGGAGCCCGACGACATTCCAGATATCGTCTGGCTGATAGGGGCGAACTCCCGGGCCTCCGGTCGATGAGGAGAGCAGGCCGCTTGCCGCAAGGGCGTAATCACGCACCATTTCCGCATCCATTCTGAAGCGGGGCCCCCGACTCAGGAATCGGTTGTCTTCATCTTTGGCGAGTTTTTCTGCGGTGGTTATGGCGGCCTGCCTGTAGGCACGCGAAGTAACAAGAAGTTTAATGAATTTCTTCACGTCCCATCCCGACTCCTGAAATTCGACGGCCAGCCAATCAAGCAGTTCAGGGTGGGTAGGCGGCATCCCCATGATTCCGAAGTCCTCCGAAGTGACCACAATACCTTGCCCAAAAATTTCCTGCCAGAGGCGGTTAACGGTAACACGCGCAGTGAGGGGGTTTTCCGAGGAAATAGTCCATCGAGCCAGACCCAGTCGGTTGCGGGGTGCCTCCTGGGGAAGAGGAGGTAGGGCGGAAGGCGTGTCGGCTTTCACCTCATCTCCCTTTTTGTTATACTGGCCCCTCATCAGGATGTTGGCCATGGCCATTCCCGGTTTCTCCTTCTGAATATGGGTGATTGCGGCCTTGCCGTTCAATCCCTCGCGCTGTGTTTTCAGTTTTGCAATCTGGTCGACCAGGGTTGCAAACCGCTTGTCTCTGGTATGGAGAAAGGTTTCAAAGAGGGTCTTATTCTGCTCAAGACTGCGCTCCTTGGGCGCAGTGGCCAGGATGGCACGGAGTGGTCCCGAATCGGCCAGGACCATGACTTCCCCGCTGGAAAGGGTTCTCGAATAGATCCTAACGTCCTGGAGGAAGCCGTCCTCAAAATAGGCTCCATTGCTCCGCTGTCCGATCTGCAGCGAAGTCCCGGTGGTGATATCGGCGTTGGCCTTAAGTGAGTTTGTTTCAACCTTCGTGGGTTGCTCTACCCCATTGTGATAAAGACGTATTCCTTCCGGTTTTCCGCTTCCGTCGTAGGTGACGAAGACATGATTCCAATGTCCGGATTTAAGGACGTTTTTCTCGGTGACGATCTTCAAGGCGTTTTGGGGCCAGCTTTCTATGATGTGGGTTCCGAACTGATCCCCCTGCTGCCAGAGGTCCCAGCCGCGGAATTTGCGGGCTCCGTCCATGCGTGCGAAGACGGATGCATTCAGGCGCTTGGGCGAGCGGATCCACGCTCCATAGCTGAATGGCTGGTTCGCTTTGAAGTTAGCGAGGTCTCCGAGGTCAAAGGTCCGGCCGCGTTTAATACGGGGAGCTGGACCGATCTTTCCCTTCGGATCCCATGTCAGGAAACCCCTGGACTTGAAGGTCCTCTCCGCTCCTCCGGCCGAGGCCTTTACCTTGTCTCCCAATCCCTCGTTGAGGGGGAGATGCAGGAGCAATTTTTCCCGGGGCTGGGCCTCTGCAAGTTGGTCTGGACTGGCCGTCGCGGCCCACGTTTCAAAATCAGCCTTGGCCTCGGTTCGTCGCGCCTCAATCAGGGCCTGAGTTTCGATGATCTGCTTGTCCAGAAGGTCCCTTTTCTCGCGATCCTCAGTGAAAGGAACCTTGATGACCGGCCCTCGGCCGTCTGAGGAGTTTCCATCCATGGCTCCCTGCGTCGTATTGCGGAAAAATGCGGCCATGGAGTAGTAATCTCGAGTGGTGAAGGGATCAAACTTGTGATCGTGACACTGGGCACAGTTGGTGGTCAGGCCGAGGTAAACCCACCCGAAGGTCTGGACCCGGTCAGCGGCATAGTTGGCGAGGTTTTCCTCAGCGATTGTTCCGCCCTCGTTGGTAGTAATGTTACACCGCTGGAAGCCCGTTGCGATAAGCTGGTCGAGCGAAGGGTCGGGTAACAGGTCTCCGGCGAGTTGCCAGAGGGTGAACTTGTCGTAGGAAAGGTTCTGGTTGAACGCCTTCACGACCCAATCGCGGTAGGGATACATCTCACGGTAATTGTCGAAGTGCAGGCCGTGAGTATCTCCATAGCGGGCAGCATCCAGCCAGTATCGGGCCCGGTGTTCGCCGTAGCGAGGTGAGGCGAGGAGAGTTTCAACGAGTCGGAGATAGTTTTTCTCGCTGGGATTACTGATGAACTCGGCAGTGATTTCGGGTGCAGGTGGGAGGCCTGTCAGGTCGAGCGCAAGACGCCGGGAAATCACATGCGGGTCGGCATCCGGGGCTGGGGAGAGTTTGTTCTCCTCCAGCTTGGCGAGAAGAAACTGGTCTACTTCATTACTTGCCCATCCGGTTTTTGCCGGGGTGGGGACCTCGGGGCGGACGGGTGCTCTCAGGGACCAGTGAGCCTGCCAGGGGGCTCCTTGGGTGATCCAGGCTCTTATCAGGGCAATTTGTGTTGGGCTAAGCTGCTTGTGGCTCTCGGGAGGAGGCATGATCTCATCCTCGTCCTCGGTGACCAGACGGAGGAAAAGTTCGCTCTCGTCCGGTTTGCCCTTCACGACGACCGGGGGTGCACCCTCGTATTCCGCAAAGAAGCCGGCTTCGGTATCAAGCCGCATGTCGGCTTCCCGGCTGCCGGGATCGGGACCATGGCAGGCAAAGCAGTTTTCGGCGAGGATCGGGCGGATATCGCGATTGAATTCAATGGTAGCCCTGCCCTGAGCCACCGTGGTGAAGACGGCTGGGGCAAACAGGAGAAACCGGGCCTTCATACTCATCGACTTCTGGTAGTTTAGGCCTGTTTCGCCGGGATGGCCATGGGGAATGTGGCGCCTGATGAGACGATTCTCGGGCAGCTATAAACATCCATTTGGCGTGGTTCCGCCAGAGCCGGGTAGTAGCTGGGAGGACAACCGGAGGACAACTTCGGGCCGCCCGCTCCTGGGTCAAATACTGCAGGCTCAGCTGAGCAGTCTTTGAAAAGGAAGGCCGAATATTTGAAGGAATTGGTTGCAAGATTGGCCTCCCATTTGGCCAATATCAAGAATCTCAAGAGCTAAGGTGTCCATCAGGATTAATCCCGTCGTGCAGAGCGCTACCTTCTTCGGCCCCTTCCCTCAGTGACGTAATTCCTTTCTTTCAGGCAGGCTGAATGAAGGGGGTTCAGGGCCATGATGAAGAGCTAAAGCAGCCCGGCAGGGTTACCACCGTGGAGTGCTGAGGTTGTCCTTATTTTTTACAATCCGCTTACCGTGAGGTTCTTGAATAAATGGATGTCCTTGTCCAAATAGCCTATTTTGGCGAAGCTTAGCCTTGATCTTGGTTGCCGTGACCCTTAATCGTCTGCTCATGAAGACGCTGTGCCTCCTGGCTGCCGGGCTCATGGCTGCCCCTTTGTATGTTCCTTCCGCGGAAGCCGGATGACGGGGCAGGAATTGTGCTACGTCTGGAGGGCGTAGCGGAGGAATTACCTTCCGGAAAGTCGGTAAGCGTACTTCGGCGCCCGTGCCGTCAAAGGCCGACAAGGAAAAGTATAAGCGGACCCTTTCTTACCAGGCCAAGAACAAGAGTGGCTGGGAAAGGTTGGCGGACCTGCCGGTGCAGCGCCTGTCTAACACGGACGGCAAGATCATTGTCGCCAAGATTACCTATTACGATGGGGAAGCAGTCACCCTCAAAATGCGGGGCAAGAGCTATCGCTACCCGATGGAGAAGCTCTCTGCTGGCAGCAGGAAGTTGATCCTCGACTGCTTCGAGTGAGGAAGGGAGCGCTACCCTGTCAGCTTCCGCCGTTCTGAAAAAAGCCGTGCGCGGCGGAGTCCCGCGTGGTTTTCAACAGGTTTCGCAGGAGGTTTTGCCGGGCAGGCCTGTTGCCGTGCCGAGGTCCAGCTCAGGGAACGGACACCCCGCGCGGGATTTGGTGTGATGGAATCGCAGACTGCGCAAAGGGAGAGGATTCGGGTGTCTAACAGGGCCGTCCCAAGGTTGCCCATCTGGAGGTCGAGCAGGATCAGGGGGAAGTTGGTATCCCGGGATGGGCCGTCGTGAGGACTGCGCAGCAGAATCTGGAAAGAAGTCACCTTATCGTTGCCTTGAGTCGAAGGGTTCGAGAAAACAGACTTCTCAAATCAGGGATGGGTAGGTTCATGGTCATGGGTATCCTGCTCAGCTGGAGCGGACCGCTCAGCGCGCGGACTGCGGTTACCTATGAGGAACACGTTAGGCCAATTCTTGAGGCGAACTGCTACAGCTGCCATGGACCTGAGAAACAGAAGGGTGGTCTGCGACTGGACAGCCCCGCGGGGATGCGCAGAGGAGGAGACTCGGGCGAGCCGCTCTTTGTTGTCGGCAAAAGTTCGGAGAGTCACCTCTACCGGCTGGTCAGCCGAAATGATCCGGACGAAGCCATGCCGCCGAGGGAGAAGGACGCGCTCTCCAAGGCCGAGCTGGAGAAAATCGGGTTGTGGATCAACCAGGGGGCAAAGCTTCCGGGCGAAGAAGAGGCAGCAAGATTGAGCACCGACCACTGGTCGTTTCAACCGGTTGCCAGGAAGCACAGGCACGGCAACGTAGATGGATATCTGAAGGAGGCCCTCGGGGCGAAGGGGTTGCAGTTTTCGTCACGCGCCGATCGCCGGACCCTGATCCGGCGTCTCTACCTTGTGACGCTGGGGCTACCCCCGTCTCCCGAGGAAGTGGAGGCCTTTCTGCGGGATGAGTCTCCGGAAGCGTGGACCACCCTGGTGGAGAAGGTCCTCGCCAGTCCGCATTACGGAGAGCGTATGGCACGACATTGGCTTGATATCGTGCGTTTCGCGGAGACTAACGGGTTTGAAACGAATCGTGAGAGGCTGACGGCGTATCGGTTCCGGGACTACGTGATCGAGTCCTTCAACGAGGACAAGCCCTACGACCGGTTTGTGAAAGAGCATCTGGCCGGGGATGCGCTGGGGGCGGACATCGGAACCGGTTTCCTGGTAGCAGGGCCCCACGATATCGTCAGGAGCCCGGACCCGAATCTCACCCTCATGCAACGCCAGGACGAGCTGGCGGACATGATCAATACGACTGGGACGGCCTTTCTTGGGTTAACGCTGGGGTGTGCGCGTTGCCATAACCACAAGTTCGATCCCGTGGCGCAGAAGGATTACTATGCCCTGCAGGCCGTGTTTGCGGGAGTCGGATTCGGCGAGCGTGCCCTGAAGATTCCCCGGGGTGACAAGGCAAGAGAGAAAGTGATCGCCCTGCGGCGGGAAGTGGCTGGCATGGAGGCCAGGGTGGATCAACTTCGGAAAACAGCAGCCCGGGCGGGAGCGAAGCCCAGCAGGCGTCCCGCGGTGACGGCCCGTGGTAACGTGGATTCCTTCCCCGCCACCACTGCAAGGTTCGTGCGCTTCACGATCAGGCGGACCAACAGGTCGCAGCCCTGCATCGACGAATTGGAGGTCTTTACCACGCAGGGTGAGAATGTGGCCCGGGGAGGCAAGGCCACCTCTTCAGGGAATCTACCTGGACACGAGATTCACAAGTTGGAGCACATCAACGATGGGAAGTATGGCAATGGGCGGAGCTGGATTTCCAATGAGAATGGACAGGGCTGGGTGCAGATTGCGTTGCGGGGAGAGTTTGAGGTGAATCGCATTGAATGGGCCCGCGACCGGGAAGGCCGGTTTACTGATCGAGTCGCCATCGACTACACGATTGAGCTCTCCCGGAATGGAACGGAGTGGAAGCAGGTTGCGCACTCAGGCGACCGCGAACCCTTCGGAGGCAGGACCGATGCCGGGGCATTTATTACAGCTCTTCCGAAGGAGGAGGCGGAGCGGGCGCGGGCATTACTGATAGCTCTCGAGGCGAAACGAAGGCAGGTTTCCGATCTGGAAACAGGACCCAAGTCCTGGGTGGCAAGGTTTTCCCAACCCGGCGCCACCCACCGTCTCTATCGGGGGGACCCCATGGCGAGGCGGGAAGAGGTGGGGCCCGATGCCCTTCCCGTGATCTCCAGCCTGGGGCTGGCGCGCGATGCCCCGGAACGTGAGCGGCGGGAGGCTCTCGCAAACTGGATTGCGAGTCCTGACAATCCGCTCACTGCACGCGTGGCGGTGAATCGGCTCTGGCAGTTCGTTTTTGGAACAGGGTTGGTCGATACACCCAGTGACTTCGGAGCGAACGGGACTCGCCCCACGCATCCCGGGTTGCTGGATTGGCTAAGTGCCGAGTTCGTGTCCAGGAACTGGTCCGTAAAGGACACGATGCGTCTGCTCCTGAACTCGCAGGCCTTCCAGCAGGCGAGCAGACCCAGCCGACTGGCGCACAGCATTGATGCGGACAGCCGCCTGCTCTGGCGTTTTCCGCCCAGGCGTCTGGAGGCGGAAGCAATTCGCGATGGCATTCTTTCGGCCGCTGGGACGCTTGATCGCCGGATGGGTGGTCCGGGCTTTTATCTCTTCGAGGTGGATCGGGAAAATGTAGTGCACTACCACGCGAAGGAGGAGTGTGGCCCGGAGGAGTGGCGTCGCATGATCTACATGTTCAAGATTCGCCAGGAGCAGGACAACGTCTTTGGCGCCTTCGACTGTCCGGATGGCAATCAGGCCATTCCGAAAAGGAGCCGCTCGACCACCCCGTTGCAGGCTCTCAACCTTTTGAACAGCCATTTCACCATGCAGCAGGCGGGCAAGATGGCGGAGCGCCTCGGGGAAGGAGAAAGCGCGGTGCGGGAGGCTTACCGGTTACTTTACGGGCGGCCAGCGAGCAGGGAAGAGGTGGCGGATGCTCTCGGTTTTGCTAACAGGCATGGGATGGTCGCGTTCTGTCGGGCCATGCTGAACACCAACGAATTTCTTTTTGTATTTTGAATTGCGCATGACCACCGAAGAATGCGGATGGCCATCCGGGGCCGGACGACGCCGTCCGCTGAACAGGAGGTTTTTCCGATACCCTGGTTTCGAATGACCAGTTCCCGTCAATTGTTAGACCGCCGCAACTTTCTGTCTCATACAGGAAGTGGGCTCGGGAGCATTGCGCTTGCGAGCCTGTTGAGCAGGGATGGCCTGCTTGCTGCCGAGCGGGAGAGTGCCCCGGGAAAAACGCCCATCCGCCCTGCCATCGAAGCCGCTAATCCGCATGCACCGCGTAAGCCGCACTTTGCGCCAAGGGCACGTCAGGTTCTCATGATCTTCTGCTCGGGAGCGATCAGCCAGGTCGATACCTTCGACTACAAGCCGGAGATCATCAAAAGGCACGGGCAGCCCTTACCCGGCGGGGATCAGCTCATCACTTTCCAGGGAGCGCAGGGCAACCTCACGAAGAGCCCGTGGGAGTTCAAGCCGCGGGGTCAGAGCGGGAAGATGGTGTCGGAACTTGTGCCTCGCCTGGGGGAACTGGCGGACGAGATGTGCTTCATTCATTCGATGGTGGGAAAGACCAATACGCATGGGCCGGGAGAAAACTACATGTGCACGGGGTTTACCCTGGACGGGTTTCCGAGTGCCGGGGCGTGGACGACGTATGCCCTCGGAAGCGAGACCGAAGACCTGCCTGCCTATGTCGCGATCCCGGATGTTCGGGGCACCCCGCAATCCAGTGTGAACTGCTGGGGTCCGGGGTTTTTGCCCGCAGCCTTCCAGGGAACGTCTTTCAATGCCGCGAAGCCGCTGAGCAACCTGACAGTGCCGAAGGGCGTAAGCAAGGCGACGGACGACGCTACGCGAGCCTTTCTTGAGCGACAAAACAGGCGCCACCTCCGGAACCATGAGGGAGATACCGAGCTGGCCGCAAGGATTGCCAGTTATCAGCTGGCGGCTCGGATGCAGCTGAGTATTCCGGAGGTGACCGACCTGAGCAGGGAACCCGCCCACGTCCTAAAGTCCTACGGAGCCGATGATGCGGGGAGCAAGGTGGCCGACCTCCGGGCGGCCTACGGGCGCAATTGCATTCTGGCCCGGCGTCTTATCGAAAAGGGGGTACGTTTCGTCCAGCTCTTCAATGGGGCCTACCAGACGGGCGGAGAGGGCGTGAGCAACTGGGACGGACACAAGGCGATCGAGAAGCAGTATTCCGTGCATGGTCCGGTGCTGGATCAACCTACCGCGGCTCTCCTCAGGGATTTGAAAGCACGTGGACTGCTCGATAATACTCTCGTGGTTTTCTGTTCCGAGTTCGGGCGCATGCCGACTTTCCAGAAGGGGGCGAGTGGGCGGGATCATAACCCCAGCGGCTTCACCACCTGGCTTGCTGGCGCAGGGGTGAAGGCCCCCTTCAGCTACGGCTTGAGCGATGATTTCAGCTATAAGGCAGTGAAGGACATCGTTACGGTCTACGACTTCTATGCCACGATTCTTAATATTCTGGGGCTGGATCACGAACGTCTTAGTTTCTACCACAATGGCATCGAGCGACGCCTGACCGATGTGCATGGACACGTGGTAAGGGATATCCTCGCCTAGCGGGCGGCGATCCTGCCGCGCCATGCTCACTCTGCTATCGCGGTGATGTTGCCGGTGAAGTTGAGATCAAGAGAGGTTCCGTCGTCGTCGATCTCGAAGCGATCCGTCATGATGGCGGCGGGGATATGGAGAATCCACCGGCCTTTCCGACGAACGAGGGAACCTGTCAGGGTGACCGGCTCGGTTTTCCCGATCGTGAGGTCCTCGACGGTCTTACCCACCTTCCCGGCAAGGATGATCCCACTGCCCCGGACCTGACAGGTTCCGCCAACACGGAAGTGACAGTCGGGCTGGGAGAAAGAACCATCCCGTCGAACAGGAATGGCGGGTGGGAGGGTATGATCCTTTATAGTGAGGATGCCAGCCGGGATCAGGGGTCTGATGCTACCGACCAGAGGAGACCAGGAGAACCTCAGCCTGCCATCGCTAGCGCTGGCGAGGCTGATTCTTTCAATGGTGAAAGAGCGCTTACCATTCCCGAAGGTGGTGACCGTAGCCGCTATGTGCCCCTTGAGAGCACAGGTGGTCGCCGCGCGTCGGGGATTGAGTGGTCCGGGGTCGAGGACAAGGGCGATCAGGCCCGTAGAGGATCCGGAATCGATGAGCATGTGCAGGTGCTGGACCTGCGGTTCGCTGGGGATCCAGCGGGGCTCGGGGTCATGTCCCTTCGCCTTTCGGGGAGCAGGCTCAGGAATGGGGTTGGAATATGAAACTGATTCCTCCTGCCCGGCCGGACTCGGGCCGGGCGGAGCTAGAAGATGGCAGCCTGGCAGGACGAGCAAGACCGCGGACAGGGCGCTAAGAGCTCGGAGAGCAGAAGCCCATGGGGGCATGGGTCGCGAGTCAGGCATCGAGCACCGCGAATTTCAATTCCGCGCAGGAGACTACCTCGCCATTGACGAGGCACTGACAGGCTGCCACTCCGACGCTGCGTCGGAGCTTCACGATTTCCGCCTCGATGAAAAGAGTGTCTCCGGGGACTACCGGTTGGCGGAACTTGACGCGGTCGGCGGACATGAAATATCCGATCTTACCTTCGTTGTCAGGCAGCCGCAAAACGAGAACCGCAGCTGCCTGGGCCATGGCTTCCAGTTGCAGGACGCCAGGCATGACCGGGTGGTCAGGGAAGTGCCCTGCGAAGAAGGGCTCGTTGTAGGTCACATTCTTGACCGCGGTGCACTTCAGCTCACTTGAGAAGTCCATTACCTTGTCGATAAGCAGAAAGGGCGCGCGGTGAGGAAGGATCTTGAAGATGTCCTTGATGTCGAGGACGGCCTCATTCTCCGGAAGCTGGAAGGGAGGGACCATTGAGCGCATCCGCGCGTATTCCTTCTTCAAAAGGCCTGCCATCTGGGTGTTGGGACCATGTCCCGGGGCCACCGCGATGACGTGCCCGGTGATGCGTTTCCCAGAGAGAGCAAGGTCACCGATCAGGTCGAGGGCCTTGTGGCGGGCGAACTCGTTTTCAAAGCGCATTGGCTCCTTGGAGAGAATTTCTTCGTCGCGAATCACTACCGCGTTCTCGAGTGACCCGCCCTTGATGAGGCCCTGATCAAGGAGCGGCTTGATTTCGTCGTAGAAGGTGAAGGTCCTCGCGGAAGCGATCTCCTGTTCATAGATCTCGGGAGTGACCTCGGTGGAGAAATACTGGGTGAACTTCCCAACCTGACTCAGGTTGGTGACCGAGACCCGGAAACCGCGGTAGGGGACAATCGTAATGTGCGATCCGTTCTTGCTGTCGAAATGCAGTGGTTCACGGATTTCCCACGTCTTACGCGGGTGGTCCTGTTCCTCCAGGCCAGCTTTCTTGATAAGTTGGACGAAGGGCTGGGCTGACCCGTCGCCGATCGGGGGCTCGTTGGCATCCATCTCAACCAGTGCGTTGTCTACTCCCATCCCGCTGAGGGCGGAGAGAACATGCTCGACGGTATGGACCCGCACGGATCCAGAGGCCAGGGTAGTGGCCCGTTCAACTGTCTCGACGCGGGCGACATCTGCCTCAATAAGGGGCTGGTCCGGCAGGTCGATACGCCGGAACTTGAGCCCGTGGCCTCCGGGAGCTGGCTTGATGGTAAGGGTAACTTTCTCGCCGGTGTGCAGAGAGGTTCCTTCCAGGGTGGCCGGTCTTGCGAGGGTGCATTCCTTATCCCGGTTGATGGCGGCCACAAAAGACTCTTGGGGCATGAGCGGAGAGTAGGAGGCGTCGGGCCGCTGGCAAGGTGTTAATGGATCCGGCTTTAGTGATCCCCCGCATATGGAAGGTGGCAATTATTGAGTTGTTGGATCAGCGCGTTTGTGGGTCCCTTGGAAGGTTGCATGGCAGGGAAAGAGAACACCATCGCGGTTTGCACGGACATCCACGTGGTGGAAGCCTCCGACGACTGGCTGGTCGTTGAAAAGCCTGCGCCTCTGATCGTGCATCCTACCAGTGGCAAGCCAGAACCTACGCTGCTCGGAGAGGTGAAGGCGTGGCTGGCAGGCCGGGGAGAGACAATTGGCAAACTGAGCATCCTGAATCGGCTTGACCGTGAGACGAGCGGACTCGTTCTCATATCCCGCACTCCCGTTGCGGCGAGGCAGTTTGGAAAGTCGATGGAGAGAAGGGAGATCGGGAAGGAATACCTTGCGGTGGTCTGCGGATGGCCGGAGTGGGAAAAGGTCCGGGTTGAGGAACCCCTCCTGCGACAGGGAGAGGTCGCCGAGACCCGAATTTGGATCAAGCAGGCTGTTCATCGGGATGGCCGTCCCTCCATAACTGAATTCGAAGTCCTGCGGCGCTTCGAAAACCGGCACGGCTTGTTTGCAGTGCTCTCTGCCCGGCCGGAGACCGGACGAACGCACCAGATTCGGGTTCACCTTGCGCATGTTGGGCATGCCATCGTGGGAGACAAGATCTACGGTCCCTCGGAGGAGTGTTACCTGGAGTTCATTGAGACGGGGTGGAGCGGGCAACTGGAGGAGCAACTCTATCTCACCCGGCATGCCCTCCACGCCAGCAGATTGGAGGTGCCTTGGAAGAACCAGAGAATGGCCTGGGAGTCCGCCCCCGCCAGAGACCTTGCGGAATTTTGCGGGATCGGTGGTTGCGAGGCACGGAAGAACGGGGACAGTTGAGCGATGGCTGTGCTGGCGAAGATAGTTACTTTTCTCGATCGGGAGTTACGACTTGGTGAAATACCCGACTATCCGGGCGCGCTGAACGGACTGCAGATGGACGGCAAGGAACGCATTACGCGGGTAGGCGCCGCGGTGGATGCTTCCCTGCCAGTGGTGAGGAAGGCTGTTGAAGCCGGGGTGGATCTGCTGATTGTTCACCACGGGATGTTCTGGAGCGGGGCCCGGCCCGTGACCGGGGTGGTCTATGAAAAGTTTAAGGTCGCGATGGAAGCCGGGCTTGCCATTTACAGTGCCCACATTCCGCTCGATGTTCATCCGGTCCTAGGGAACAACGCCTGCCTCGCAGGTGCCCTCGGACTCGAGGAGGTAGAGCCCTTCTTTGAATGGAAAGGGATCCTGCTGGGAATGAAGGGGAGGTTCGCAGGGTCTCGAGATGATTTGGCGGGAAAGTGTGAAGCTGTTCTTGGCGGCAAACCTCACCTGTGCCCCGGGGGGGCGGTCGAGGCAGGCCTCGTCGGGGTGATCTCGGGAGGATGCGGTGAGCGGGTGGAGGCTATAAGGGATGCGGGAATCGATACCTTCGTGACAGGGGAAGGACCACACTGGAGTTACACCGCAGCGGAGGAGTTGAAGCTCAACGTTCTTTATGGCGGTCACTACCTGACCGAAACCTTCGGAGTGCGTGCTGTTCTGGGACTCCTGGAGCGAGAGTTTGGCATCGAAGGGCTCTTCCTCGATCATCCCACTGGGATGTGAATGGTTTCCAGTTCGGCCGAGCCTCCAGCCTAGATGATAAAAGAACCCGAGCTGTTAGAAGGTCCCTTTTTTGAACAGGAACCAACACGTTGTGCCCGGGAGCTGATCGGGTGTCGAATGAAATGGAAGGGCTGTGCGGGCCTCATTGTGGAAACCGAAGCGTATGCGGCGGTGGGAGATTCAGCCTGTCACACCCACGCTCGACCCGCTGCGCGTCTTTTCATCGAGCAACACGCGGCTGGCACAGCGTATGTGTATCTCAACTATGGCATGCACTGGCTTTTCAACCTGCTGGTGAAAGGACGGAAGGGAGACGGCTTCGTTCTCATCCGGGCCCTCGAGCCGTTGGAAGGCCTGCCGGTGATGCGCCGGCGCAGGGGCAGAGAGTCGAAGCGAGATCTGTGCTCCGGCCCCGGTAAGCTCACTCAGGCCCTCGGTATTGAGGGAAGCCTTCACGGAGTGACGGTTCTTGGCTCCCCGGCATTCGCCATTTGGAGGACGCCGGGAGAAACCGGCGAGGAAGCTTTAGCCTGCCGGAGGGTCGGGATCTCAAGAGCCGTGAGCCGAAAGTGGCGTTTCGTGCGCAAAAATTGTCCTTTTCTCAGCGTAGCACCGGGCAACGAATAGTGGCGTGGAACAGGGCGACTTGGAGCGGAGCGGGAGCCCGGGTCGAGGAGAGCTGGTGGAATTTTTACAGGATAATAGTGCCAAAATCCCTGCTCCCGCCGGTGGCAAGGCGCGAAAATCCTCAGGATGAGGGTTTTTCGCTGGTGCGGGTGAAGGGAATCGAACCCTCGCCTCAAGCTTGGGAAGCTCGCATTCTACCACTGAACTACACCCGCCCGGAGCACGAGAGAGGGTTTAGCGTGGGCACGTCCCCACTAAAAGCGGAAAAAGTAGTAATTTCCGCTGTTTTTTAAGGCCCCTGGCTTCTCCGGGCTCACCAAAATTTGGCGAAAAAAGCCTTGGCGCTTCAGGCCCCGAGGGCTACAAGTCCTTCCGGACAGCGGGTATAGCTTAATGGTAAAGCCCCAGCCTTCCAAGCTGGCCATAAGGGTTCGATTCCCTTTACCCGCTCCATTCGACAGGAACTCGTTCTCTCAAAATCAAAGAAGCATCCCTAATGAAAGTAATCCTTAAGCATGCGATCCTCGCGGTCGCAGTGGGTCTTTCTCCTGCGGCGTTCGCGGAGAAGACTGACTGCAGCGAGCTCGCGCAGGTGGTAAAGAAGCAGGTGTCGGCCAAACCTGACAGTATTTTGGAAATCGTGGAGCAGCAAACTGCTGGTCATCCGTCCTGCGCATGCGAAGTGGTGAAGGCCGCGATCGTCAGCTCGGAAGCGGATGGGACGCTGGTAGGCCAAATCGTAGCGACTGCGATCGAGGCCGCGCCCGACCGGATCAATGTGATCAAGGCATGTGCCATTGCGGTTGCCCCGGATGCTCTCCCGCAGATCAAAGAGGTGCTTTCCAAGCTCAATCCCAAAAGCGTCGCGCGGAAAGGTGATGACCCGGTGGGTGGTGCCAAGGATGCAAAAGGAGCCAAGGGCGTTATTGCTTCTCCCAAGGTGAAGAGCCCTCTCGATGAGATCTACCTGATCCCGGGTTTGCCCCCAATTCATCCTCCTCTCGTGCCCTCGATAAGCACGCCTGGTGATTTCCCAAGCGTTGGTATCACCACTGGCACCCAGTCGCGGTAGCCGGAACTAGATTGACTCTCCGGTTCAGAAAGCAATCGCACAGTGATCTGACCGGACTTATCTCAAACTCACTCTCCTAAGAATCGTATGAAAAAAATCGCTATTGTTTCCGCCTTTGGGCTAGCCGCGGGCGGCCTCCTCTCGGCGCAGGGCTTGTATAACATCATGCCTAATGATGATGAGGCACCTAATCCCCTCCCGCTGGAATGGACTGCGGGTGCGAATATCGGCTGGGATTCTAATGCTTCTCCCCTGTTTTCAGAATGCGCAGGGGTGGATACCGACGACGCCCTCTACGTCTCTGGCTTCGTCCAGGCGAATTTCGTAAGCAAGACTCCGCAGACCACCATCGACGTCTGGGGACGGGTTGGCGCCACTTACTACCTTGATCCCATTGAACGCACTGGGCTCTTCGGTGCTCAGGAGGAAGAGGACTTCTATCCGCAATTCCGCGGAGGGGTCAACTTTGTCCACCGGGTGAACGAGTCTCTTCGCCTCCGCAGCCGCAATCACTTCACCTACGAACAGGAGCCGGACTACAATTACGGTCTCGCTACTGATCGTCGTCAGGGTAACTACCTCCGCTACAGTTCCGATAACAGCATCGGGTATCGTTGGACAGAGCGCCTTGGGACAAACACCGGTTACAGGTGGAGTGGAGTGACTTTTGATGATGTCGACCGGAGTGACTATGTCCGGCATCTCTTCTACAACCAGTTCCGCTATCGGACTGCTCCTGCGACGGTCTGGACCGCTTCCTATCGTTACCAGCACCAGGACAACGATTCGACGTCCGACTCCAATTCCCACTATTTCCTCGCTGGTGCAGAGCATCAGGTAAGCCCAACAACGGTGGTCGTCCTCCGTGGAGGTGTCCAGATCCAGGAAATTGACGGAGGATCCTCCAACAGCGCTCCATATGTCGAGGCTACCCTTAAGACGCGCCTCACCGAAGCTGCTGATGTAAGAGCCTTCGTCCGCTATGGACTTGAGGACCGGAACCGGATTATTTCCACGCATGATTGCGGGCAGTTTCCTGTCATTGGCCGCTATGAAGAGCGCGCTACGTTCCGTGTGGGGGCTCAGGGATCCTACAAGGTATCACCGGATCTTACTCTGTTTGGCGGTGGAAACCTGATCCTTTTCAACTATGACGGTGAGATTGGCGGAAATCCAGCAGCTCCGGGTAGTATGGATGAAACCATCATTAACTTGAATGGCGGCGGGATGTATCGGCTCTTTGACGATGTGTATATTACAGGTTCGCTTAACTACACCCATTCCGCGTCGGATGCGGATATCCGGGACTACAAGCGGACTCGCCTGCAGTTTGGCATTCAGTCCTCGTTCTAAGATTTTCCTGTAAAAAAAATCCGAACAGATTGGCCCCCGCAATGTCTGCTTCCATTGCGGGGGTCTTCTGTGTAGATCCCTCTCCCCCCAAAGGCCTCTAGCCGGACGAATCGTCCAGAATCCCCGATCAACCCCAAAAACAAGAGGTTATGCAAAACGATCTCGATCGCCAATCCGCCGCCAGCGAAGCATCGCTCCACGCCGTCGACTACTGGCAAGTCCTCAAGAATCGCTATGGAGTGATTCTCCTCACCTTTCTTCTCATCTTCATGACAGCAGCGGTGATCACCTACGTGATCCCAAAGCAGTACGAAAGCACTGCCCTGGTGCAGGTGAACCATTCCTTTGTTGAACTCGATCCCCTCAATGGGGTTGCGGGCGCCCCGATGACGGGAGCGTCTCCCTCGCACGCTTATATCTACAACCAGTTCAAAATCATTGAATCTGAGAAGACTCTCGCCCGCGTGGTTGAGAGGCTGGACCTGACCACCCGGTGGAGCGGCTATGACCGGGACATGGCGCTCCTCAAGGTGAAGAAGATCCTCAAGACAGAGCAGATCCGGAATACAGATCATATTGAGATCCGCATCAGGCATCAGAAGCCTGAAGATGCTCAGCTCATTGCCCAGGAAATAGCCAAGTCCTATCAACTGGTGCGGAATGCCGATGAGCGAGCCCGGGCAGGCGAGGCGCTCGATGCGCTGGAAGCGGAAGTGCGTTCGCAGGAAGATCTCGTGGAGGACAAGAGGAGGCATTTCCACACCATCGTTAAAGCGGTCGGCGTTCCTTACATCGAAGGGGTGTTTCCCAGTGGCCGGATGGGACAGAGCGAGGAAGAGATTCTCAAGATGGCCGTCATGCAGCAATTCGAGCATGAAAAGTCCAAGCGCCAGCTGGAGAACCAGATCAATCAGCTAGTCAATCTCAAGAACGAGGAACTCATGAACTTCGCCGAGGGACTCAAGCTTCCCGGCAGTGCAGTACCTGAGCTTCACCGGGCCTGGATGGCAGGCAAGCGGAGCATTGCCACCATGGAGGCTTCGGGCCTCGGTCGGAAGCACCCGAATATCAAGATGGCCCTGATCGCACAGGACAAGCTGGAGGAGGACCTCAGGTCCGCGGTGGTGACGCTCAAGGACTTGCTGCGGACTCAGCTGGAGCTGGTGGACGGACAGCTGGAGAAGCTCCGCCAGGTCGTGGAGGAGAGCAGGTTCGACGCTGTCGATAAGGCACTCCAGTCCCAGGACTACGTGGAGGCCAAACAGGATTACGAAACAGCCAAGGCGATGCTCTCTCAGATGAAGATCACCAATTCGGCTCGGCGTATCGCTCTCAAGATTCCAAAGAATCCAATCACGATCCTTGAGGAGCCAAAGCAGGCCAAGGATGCTGTCTACCCCAAGGTCTCTCTGTTCCTCGGACTGGGAGCGGCGGTGGGCCTGATCTTCGGGGTGGCAATCGCCTTCTTCCTGGAATACCTCGACACCTCGGTAAAGAGTCTGGAAGACGTCGAGCGCTATCTCCAAGTCCCCGTTCTGGCAGTCATTCCCAAGGATGTGGGTGTGCTGCACAAGCAGAGCGGCATGAGTCCTGATGCGGAAGCATATCGGATCTTACGAACGAACATTGAATTCAACCGCAAAAACCCGGAAGACAATGCAATCACCATCGTTTCCGGTGGTGCGGGTGAAGGAAAGTCCACGACCCTGGTCAATTTGGCCTACGTGTGTGCCCAGGGCGGATATACCACTCTCATGATTGACGCCGACCTTCGGCGGCCAAGACTGCATACGTTCTTCGATATCAACAATTCGGTGGGCCTGACCAACTATCTAACCACCGACCTCATGCTGGAGGACGTCATCCTGCAGACGCCGGTTGATAATCTCTATTTCCTCCCCTCCGGAATCCTGCCCGCTGATGCCGCTGGAATTCTGAACTCCCGGAGAATGTCCGAACTCATTGAGGACGTGAAGCAACGTTTCGATTTGGTGCTCGTAGACTCCCCACCCATTCTCGGCGTGAGCGACGCCTCCGTTCTGGCTTCAGAGGTTGATCTTACCATGATCGTGGTCCAGCACCGCAAACTGCCTCGTAACATGCTTCTTCGCGTCAAGCAGGCAGTTGAGAACGTAGGAGGTCAGGTCATTGGGGTGGTATTGAACAACGTGGATGTGCGCAGTGACAGCCAGTATCAGTACTACACCAGTTACTATACCTACTACGCTCCGTCCGCTGATCCTGACCCCGTTGCAGGAGGTTCTCCCGGTGGTCCTCCAGGAGGAGGTTCCCGGACCGTGTCGACTTCGGCCCCGCAGGATGAAGATGAGGCACTCTATTGACCTTTTCTGCTCTGGCCCGCTCGCAACCGCTCACAGGATAATTCTATACCCCCTGATCACATCATGAAAATTCTCCTTCTTCTCTCCCTCCTGC
>MDTG01120240.1_pt1 | contig 43562 bp, 42 predicted proteins | sample 811421 | NCBI WGS metagenome assembly MDTG01 (sample SAMN05326645, study PRJNA326480) | marine metagenome | isolation source: seawater | place: Pacific Ocean: South East | collected 2011 | reverse complement strand
CGGCAACGTCCTACTCTTCCGTGCCTTAAGACAAAGTACCATCGGCGCTGAAAGGCTTGACTTCCGAGTTCGGAATGGGATCGGGTATAACTCTTTCGCAATAATTACCGGCCAGGGATTTATAACTAATAATTAAAACTTGTAAACATGATTTTTATTTAAAAAATCCATGTATGTGTGAAAAATAGCCTTTTCAAGTTTGGTTTTTGGCTTCCATCCGTAGCTCTTAGCAAGATTGGTATTTAGTAATTTTCTAGGAGTTCCGTTAGGCTTAGATTTATCATATCTTATATAAATTTTCTTATTTGGTATAATTACCTTTCCTATAATTCTAACATAGTCTTTAATTCTAAAATCTACACCTGTCCCGATATTAACTATTGTTTCTCTAATTTTTTTATTCATAAAAAAAACACAGGCATCTGCAAGATCATCAACATAAATCATTTCTCTTCTTGCGTTTCCGTTTCCCCATAAAACTAATTTTTTTTTATTATAAATTTTATATTCATGAATTTTTTTTATAAGAGCTGGAAAAAAATGTGAATGTGAATCATTATATTTGTCATTTGGACCAAAAGTATTAGTCGGCATTATGCATTTAAAGTTTGTATTAAATTGATTGTTATAACTTTCACACATTTTAATACCTGCTATTTTAGCAATAGCATAAGCATCGTTTGTTTTTTCTAATTCGCTAGTTAACAAATATTCTTCTTTAATAGGTTGCTTACAATTTCTAGGATATACACAACTTGATCCTAAAAACAAAAGATCTCTCACACCTGCTCTGTAAGCAGCATCTATTAAATTAGTTTGAATAACTAGATTTTGATAAATCATATCAGCTTTATACTTTTCATTTAGATTAATTCCTCCTACCTTCGCTGCGGCAATGAAAATAAATTTTGGTTTAATTTTTTTTAAAAAATTATAAACTTTATTTTGATTTGTAAGATCTAGTTTAGATTTACTTGCAGTTATAATATTTCTGTAGCCTTTTTGGCGTAATCTTCTGCAAATTGCACTACCAACTAAACCCTTATGTCCAGCAACGTATATTTTAGAATTTAAATTTATCATTTTTCTTTTAATAAACTTAACATTGCTATTAAAATTAAGAAACCATCTTTAAAAGCATTCACTTTTTTTTTTCCTGAATATCTTTTTCTTTCGTTTGATTTACTTGTAGAGATTTTCATATTTTTAATTTTTGCTTTAATCGGTAGTTCAACACAAAATCCAAAATCTTCTTTATTTAAATTTAATTTTTTTGCACTTAATGTTTTACCTAAAACGAATGTATATAAAATATCAGTTATTTTAAGATTAAAAAGCAAATAACCTAATTTAGTAAAAAAATAGTTACCTATTTTTGTTATAATTGTATCATCTTCACTACTACAATTTTTTTCATAACGTGACGCAAAAACAAAATCATAACCATTTAATTTTATTTTTTTTTTCATTTTATTCAATTCTCTTGGATCAAAAGACCCATCAGCATTAAAAATACAAAAAAATTTAGTTTTTACATTCTTAATTCCAGTTATAAGAGCGTCTCCATAACCTTTTTTATTTTGAAAAAGTACTTTTTTTTTGAATTTTTTTATAACTTTAATTGTTTGTTTATCTGATTTTTCAACAACAATTAAAATCTTGCAATTAATCTTAAGTTTTTCTATCTCTTTTAAAACAAACGGCAAAGACTCTTTTTCATTTTTTGCTGGTATTAAAAGAGTTAAATTACTATTCATAGGTGGTGATTTGTTTACATTAAATAAAATATGATATCAAACTTATTTATTTTCATTACATATTATTTATTAATAACTATTTCTGTAATTGGTTATGGTCTATTTTTTTTTTCACTAAGTAACAGTAACAAAATTTCATCAAATTATGGTTACACTGGTTTGACAGGACTTTTGTTGCTATGTATTTATTCTTACCTAAGTTCTTTTTTTTATCCTCATAATACCTCACACAACTTAATTATTCTCATTGTAGGATTAATTTGTTTTTTTTATTTTAATAAAAAAAGTTTAAATAAAGATATTATTATAATTTCAACTTTATTAATAATTTATTTTTCTGGTATGCTTATTTTTAAGACACATGATGATTTTCCATATTATCATTTTAAATATAGCTTTTATCTTACACAAATGCCATCAATTATAGGTTTGGGTAATTTTAATTTAGGCTTAAGAACTCAATCCTCAATTTTTTATTTAAATTCACTATTTTATTTACCATTTGTAAAATATTTTATGTTTCAAATAACAATATTTTTAATATTTTTATTTGCTAACATAATTTTAATATCTAAAATTTTAAAAACAAATTTTAGAAAAAAGATTAATTTTTTAACCTTTTATTATCTTTTATCTTTTATTTTTATAAATATTTTTTTTTATAGGTTTTCAGAACATGGAACTGATAGATCTGCACAAATATTAATATTTATATTAATTGGTGAAATATTACATTTCACAAATTTTAAATTCAATGAAACTAAAATTTTGTCAAAACTTTTTTTAATAATAGCTTTAATTATTTCTTTAAAAGCATTCTATATTCTATATTTAATATTTTTTTCTATAATTTTATATAATCTAATCGATGTAAATAATTTTAAAAAAATAATTTTTAAATTTTTTACAAACACATATTTATATCTTTTTTTATTATTAATGTTTTCAGTATTTACTATAAATTTTATAAATTCTGGGTGTATAGTTTATCCTGTGAGTTTTACTTGTTTTGACAATTATTCATGGGCAATTTCAAAAATAGAAGTTACACAATTAAATAATTGGTATGAGCAGTGGTCTAAAGCAGGGGCTACCCCAAATTTCCGTGTGGAAAACCCAGAAATTTATATTAAAAATTTTAATTGGGTAAGTAATTGGATAGATGAATATTTTTTTACAAAGGTTTCCGATTATATTTTAGGGTTAATCTTTCTTTTAGTAATAGTTTATTCAGTTTTTTTTCCATACAAAAAAAGTATTAACAAAAATAATAATAAAGTCGTGTTTACCTTAATAATAATATTTATATTATTATTTGAATGGTTTTATAACCATCCTTCATTAAGATATGGTGGTTATTGTCTTATAGCATCAATTGCTTTTATTTTTTTTTCATTAAAACTTGAGAATAGTAATCAGAGTTTAAAGAAGATAAAAAAAAAAATTATTTACTTAATGATTTTTTCGTTAATTGTTTTTTCTGTAAGAAATATTAATAGAATTTCAAATGAAGTTAAAAAATATGATTATAAGCCTATTGAAAATGTGTATTTTTACGTAAATAATTCTTATTTTGATTTAGATGAAAAAATAAAAAAATTAAAAAATGACTTGTCAAATTGTAATGATTTAAAAGAAAAGTGTAATAAAGATGAAAGGTATGCAGTTAAATATTTAAACAATTTTTTCATATTTTCTATTAATGATAATTAAATACTTGTCCTCTATTCTTTTAAATTTTTTTGATTTTTTTCATAAAAAAAAATTAATTAAATTTCTCAAAAAAGAAAATATTTCATCAATTAATATTCTTTTTGATATTGGTGCCCACAAAGGTGAAAGTATTGATTTTTTTTCAAGAAATTTAAATATTAAAAAAATTTACTCCTTTGAAGCAAGCTCTGAAAACTTTGAGACCCTAAAAAGAAAATATAATAATAATGAAAATTATATTATTGAAAATATTGCTTTAAGTTCCTCTAATGAAACAAAATCATTTAACCAATGTAATGAAAGTTCATCCTCAACATTTAGTAAAATTAATAAAAATTCTGTTTATTATAAAAAAAAATTAAAATATTTTAATTTTGGAAAAGAAAACAACTTTTTTAAGGAAAAATTTGTTAAAACCAAAACTTTAGAAGACTACATAGATGAAAAAAATATTAAATTTATAGACTTAATAAAAATCGATACAGAAGGTCATGAATTTGAAATACTTAAAGGTCTTAAAAATGAAATATATAAAGTAAATACAATTATTTTTGAACATCATTATGATGATATGTTAAAAAAAAATTATACCTTTTCTATGATAAATAACTATTTAAAAAAAAAATCATTTAAAAAAGTTTTTAAACTGAAAATGCCATTCAGGAAATCATTTGAATATATATACATTAAGGATAAAAATTAATTAAAATAAATTAAAAAAAAGAGTAGCCTTTTATATAAATGATATTATTAACTAATCTCAAAAACAGTGATAAATTTATCTGCTTTCTATTTTCTATTTTGCCTATTTCATTAATCGTTGGAAGTGCTGTTTTAAATATAATAATAATATTAATCGACTTTTATTTTATAATTGAGATTTTTTATAAAAAACAAAATAAATTCTTATTTAACAAAATTTTTTTTATTTTTATTTTCATATGGTCATTACTATTATTAAATTCAATATTTATAGCTAGTACTTTTGAAAGTCTTACTCGTAGTTTTGGTTTTTTAAGATTTATTTTATTAATATTCGCATTCAAATACTATTTTGAGAAAAAAGATGATAATTTTAAAAAATTAATATTTGGAGTATGGTTTTTAATTTTTATAATTGTAACTATTGATATTTATATCGAGTTTTTTTCAGGCACAAATATTCTAGGCTTCAAAGCTTTATATCCAGGAAGAATAGCAAGTTTTACAGGAGATGAACTTAAAATTGGAAATTATTATTTTGGCTTTATACTTTTAACGTTATCATTTATCTATTTTAATTATCATAAATATAACAAGTATTTATTTTATATTGCTGCTTTAATATTCATGCTTACTTCTTTCATAATAGGAGAAAGATCAAATTTTTTTAAAGTTTTTTTAATTGTAACTGTTTTTATTTTTTTAGTAAATAAGCAAAATTATTTAAAAAAAATTTCTATATTGATTCTATTTTCAATTCTTTCTACATCAATTATTTTTAGCAATGAGTCTTTTAAATCAAGATTTCTAGATGAAATCTTTGTGCCTTTAAAAGAAAAAGGTATTTCAAAATTCATTGAAAACACAAAACATGGGCTTCATTTTGAGATAGCAAAAAATATTTTTGAAGAAAATAAAATTTTCGGAGTTGGAATTAAAAATTTTAGAAATGTCAGCAAAAATATTAAATACCATTCTGCAAGAACAATGGAACAAGGTAATACAAGTCATCCACACCAGATTCACTTTGAATTTTTGTCAGAAACAGGATTAGTTGGATATATTGTATTTATTATTTTTTTTGTTTATTCAATTTTTTATGGATTAAAAACTTACTTTCGAAACCGAGAAAATATTTTTATTTTATCCTCCTCTTTGTTCATACTTGCAACTCTATTACCAATACTACCATCGGGTAGTTTTTTTACTTCTTATAGTGCTACTATTTTTTGGATAAATTACAGTTTTTTAATTATAAAATATAAATAATTTTTGAATTAATTTAAAAAATTTTATTTATTAAATTTGTCACATAATAATCTAGATTTTGATAATATTTCAATTTTTTTGGTCCTACTATTGTATGCAGATATTGATGTGCTTGCATTCTTCTTTTCCACCAATTTTTATCAAATTTTTTATAACTAGACATTATTCCATCACTTGTCTGGGTATAAAAAGTTAAATTATTATCATACATAATTTTAGTTTTTTTCATAAAATTTGCATAAACATTTAATCTAAAATCTATTTCCAACCTATTAAAGTTATTCATAAGTAAATATTCTTTAAAATTTAAAAAAAAATTTCTAGTGCAAGATATCGAACTTGTGGGATATATTATTGGCCATGTTCTTAAAAATTTTAAATTATTATTAGATTTAAAATCAAACATTTTATTTTTATCATGAAAAACTTTTGGAACATCACATATAAATTCTGCATTGTGATCTTTTTGAAATTTAATTACTTTTGCAATTTTATCTTCACTATAAAAATCATCAGAGTCCAAAAGAAAAATTATATCGCCTTTTGAATTATTAAAAGCTTTATTAATAACATTTATTTGATTTAAAGCTGGGAATTCTGTTTCTCTCTCTGTTTTTAAAATTTTTACTTCGTTAAATTTTGATACAATTTCTAAAGAATTATCTGAGGAGTTATTATCGGAAAATATTATTTCAAAATTTTTGTAACTTTGAATTCTTAATGATTCGATACATCTTTCAATATATTTAGACTTATTAAAATTTGATATTAAAATTGAACACAACATGATAATTAAATTAAATCTAAAACTATTTTTTTAATATCGAATTTAGGATAAAAGCCAATTTTTTTAATTTTTGAAATATTGGCTACTAACTTGGTTTTTACTTTATTTTTCTTAAAAGTAATTATTTTTTTATTTTTATTAATTATTTTTACTATATCAAGCAAATTAACAGATTTGCCAGTTCCGATATTGAATATACCAACACTTTTTTTTTTTCTCAACATGTTTACTGCTCTACAAATATCATCTATATGACAAAAATCTCTCTCATGGTTTAAATTTTCAAGCATAATTTTTTTTTTTTTATTACTTAATTTTTTTAATAAAGATGGAATTAAATATGGTTCTTTTTGATTTTTATCAGTAAAACTAAAAATTCTTCCTATACAGATTTTAATGTTATTTTTATTTGAAATTTTGATCAGATAATTTTCTGCTTTTTTCTTTGTTTTTCCGTATAGCGAGATTGGTTCAGTCTTATCACTTTCTTTGATTTTTTGTTTTTTAAATTTATAAACATGAGATGTTGATGAGAAAAAAAGCCAGATTTTTTTTTTTGATTTGATAATATTATCTACTAAATTTTTAGTCCCCAAATAATTAACTTTTAATGAATTTTCATAATTTTTGTTAACAAAATCAGTAGAAACTTTAGATGCAAAATGAAGTATATAATTTGCATTTGTTTTGTTTATCCATTCTCTTACATCTTTATTAAGTGTTATATCACCACTAAATACATCAAATTCATAATGATTATATCTTTTAGAAAAATATTTACCCAATACACCTGAGTACCCTGTAATACCTATAATTTTTTTCATATTAAATTATTGCATAACTATATTTTAGAATAATTAATTTATTTTTTTTTTAAATAAAAATAAGTAACTAAGTATATTAATATTGATATGGCAAGTATAAAGACAAGTTTTTTGGTTTCGTAGATATAATTGTTTGCTATAAAAATTGTTATAAAGTTAAATGAATTTATAATCAATCCACTATAAGTATTAACCATATTATTGTTAAACTTTTTATTTAAATATTTAAACAACAGGTGGTGTAAATGTAAATTATCTGCAACTTTAATTTTATTTTTTTCAAAAATAAGTCTCCTTGTAAGTGTAAATAAGTTTTCAAATGCTGGGTACCATAGCAAAATTACTATATAATAAGGACTTATGTATGAATTTTGATTAAATAAGTCTATTAGAAATACTCCAGCATAAAAACTTAAAATATATGAACCGCTATCACCAAGAAAAGATTTGCTAAATATGTTTGATAATAGAAATACAGAAAGGACTATTAGTAATATTTTAAGATTATATGTTTCTAAAAAAATAAAGTCATTCTGAGATATAAATAAGATATTTAAAAATACAATGAAGTAATAACCTGAATTTAAGGTATTTACCCCATCAATAAAATTTGAGCCATTTATTAAGACTAATAAACAAAATAAAGTAAAAATTACTTTAAATAGAAAAAACTTTAAAATGTGATTATCTACATAATATATTTTAATTTCATTTATATATGTTTCATTTAGAATTAAATATATAATTACAATTAAAATCTGAATGTAAAATCTTACTTTTGGTGATGAAAGTTTATTTGTATCAGAAAGTAAACCTAATAAAAAAATTAAGGTAAAGAGAAATTTATTTATATAATTAATTTCTAAAAATAAAAAAATTAAAGATAAAATAATTAGTATCCCTCCAGTTATAGGTACCTTATGTTTATTTGTTAAATTTTTGTGATCTTGTTGAAATGTTAAATCAATAAATAAATTTTTATTTACGCATAGAGTATTGATTAAATTAAATAGTATTAGGATAAATAAAAAAGTTATTATTAATTCAAACACAAATTACTTTTAATAAAATATTAATTTATAAATTTTTTAATGAATTAATATCACTTATTAGCATGTCTTTAACTAACATTTTAAAATTATATTTTGGACTGTATTTAAGTATTTTTTTTGCTTTAGATGCATCTCCTTTCAAATAATTTATATCTAAAGGCCTGAAATATTTTTTATCTACTTTTATTAATAATTTTTTCTTTTTACCTTTTATTTCATAAGCTCTCTCACTCTTTCCTCTGCCCTTCCATAACAATTTTATTTTTAAAATTTTACATACTTCTTGTATAAACTGTTTAACAGTGTGCGTAGAACCGGTAGCAATTACATAATCATCAGGTTTTTTTTGTTGCATGATTCTCCATTGCATTTCTACATAATCTTTTGCATGCCCCCAATCTCGTTTAGCATAAATATTACCTAATCTTAAAACTTCATTAAAACCTCTTACTTTTCTAGCAAAAAACATAGTTATTTTTCTTGTTACAAATGTCTCTCCTCTTCTTGGACTTTCGTGATTGAATAACATTCCACTTGTAGCGTACATATTATATGACTCTCTATAAATTTTTGTTATATGATGAGAAAATAATTTTGCCGCTCCATATGGTGACTTTGGGTTTAATTCTGACTTTTCATTAAACAAATTTTTTCCTTTTTTTTCTCCGAATAATTCAGATGAAGTTGCTTGATAAAATTTTATTTTTTTTTTTAGTTTAAGAGATCTTATAACCTCAAGAATTCTTAAAGAACCAATACCTGTAACTTCAGATGTATAAACTGGATTTTCAAAAGAAACTCCAACATGGCTTTGCGCACCTAAATTATAAATTTCATCAGGTTCTATTAATGAAATTATTTTAAACAAGCTATCTGTATTAGTAAGATCACCATAATGAAGAAAAAATTTTGACTTTAATTTTGGATTTTCTATCAAGTGATCAATTCTACTTGTATTAAAGGATGATGATTTTCTTTTAATTCCATGAACTAAATAATTTTTTTTAAGCAAAAACTCAGCTAAATAAGATCCATCTTGTCCTGTAATTCCGGTGATTAAAGCAATTTTTTTCATAATTAGAGTATAGATTTTTTAACATATTTTAAAAATATGTATAATTATAATTGATTTATTTATCATTTAGCAATTTTTTTAATGAATTAAAATGATGAAACAAAGTATAATGCTTACATCTTTTTATTGCAGCTAATTTCTTTAAAAAAATATTTTTAGAGGAGTCTTCTATAAATAAATTAATTTGATTAATTAAATCATCTTTGTCATTATTTTTAAAAATATAACCTGCTAAATTATCACCTATAAATTCCCTAGGCCCATTTGGACAATCGCTTGAAATAATTATTTTCTTAGAGATTGCAGCTTCTATCATTACAAAACCTGGATCCTCCCATAAAGAAGTTGAAATTACGCATAAACTTTTTGAAATGTAATCATATACATTTTTAACATTTCCCATGAAAAATACATTTTCATAAATTTTTAATTTTTTTGCTAAAGTGACAAGATTTTCTTTTAATTCACCATCACCTAAAATTATTAGTTTAAATTTATTATTTTTTTTTTGTATTTCTTTAAAAGCATTTAAAAGTAATTTATGATTTTTTTGTCTTGTTAACCTTCCTATAGAGAGAAAATAATTTTTTATATTAATAGGATTTTTATCCATAATTGATTGAATATTTTTAATTTCAATTACTGGGTCTCTTAATAAAAATAATTTCTTTTCATCAAAAATTTTATTTTTCTTTAATGTTTCCAGCGTTGCTAAAGTTGGGACAAATACTTTATGAATTCTTTTATTAGAAATTTTCCATATAAATCCTCTTAAAAATGTTAGCTTAGGTAATCCAGAAATTCTTAAAATAAATTTTGTTTCAAATTTAAAAAAAAATAAAATTATTAATGGTAAAGATGAAATTAAATGTATTATTAAGTAGTCTGGTTTATTTTTTTTTAGGTATTGTATAAGAGGATATATTCCTAAAATAAAAAGTATAAAATAGCTAATACGACTTTTAATAAAACCATTTTTAGGAAGTTTATTTGTTATTTTTGAATTGTAATAGTTAATATAATTTAGCTTTAAGTTTTGATTTTTTATCTCATCAATTTTATTTTCAGACCATTCTCCATAAAAATTTAATAAATCAATAGTTGTTGAAATTTTACTAAATAACAAAATAGATTTTATCGAATTTTTTACAGATTTTACTGTAGCTATTTTGTCAAAAAAAGGAGACCAATAAGAAATATACATTAGAAATAAATATTTTGTTTATTAAGTATAATTATATTAATAACCTGTCAAAATTAAATATTAAATAAAAGAAAAATTTACCTTAATGAGAGATAAATATAAAATTTACATATTTCATCCTTATTCAAAGATTGGTGGAGCAGATTTATCAATCTCAAGATTAATTAAAAATTTAGATAAGAAGAAATTTGATATAGATTTTATATTTTTAAATCAACAAAAATTAACAAAATACTTAGAAATAAAAAAAAGAAAAATAAATTTTATAAAAATAAATTCAAAAAGAACTCTTTTTTCCATTTTTAAAATTCGTAAGCACTTAAAAAAGGATATTCAAAAAAAATATAAAAAATATATTTTTTTATCAAATCAAAATTTTGCAAATATTTTGTCTTTTTTAATTTTATTTAAAATTAATTGGATAAAACAAGTATTAATAGAAAGAAATCATATAGATGAGTTTAGTTATGATTTTTCAATTAAAAAACAGTTAATATTTGTTTTAATGAAATTTCTTTATAAAAAAGCAGACGCAGTAATTGGAATAAGCAAAAAACTAAGTAAAGATTTATCTAAACATATTAAAAAAAAATGTATAACAATTTATAATCCAGCATTTGATCTAAGTATATTTAGATCATCAAAAACAAAAGTTTCATTAAAAAAAAATAAAAATACATTTTTAACCATTGGTAGATTGGAGAATCAAAAAGATATAATGACAATCTTAAAAGCATTTAAACTATTAGTAAAAAATATAAATGCAAGATTAATAATTATTGGATATGGTTCAGAATTAAAAAATTTAAGGAATTTTATTAATGAAAACAAATTAAATAATCATATAATTATTTTAACTAAAGTAAAAAATCCCTTTCCTTACTACAAATTAGCGAACACATTTATTTTAAGTTCAAAATTTGAAGGTTTTGGGAATGTATTAGTAGAAGCTGCTATGTTTAAAATTAATATTATAAGTTCTAATTGCAACTCTGGACCAAAAGAAATTCTATACAACGGACGTTATGGTCAGTTATTTAACGTAGGGGATCATGTCAAACTTTCTAAACAAATGTATAGATCTTTAAAAAATCAAAAAATATATGATAAAAATAAATTATATAATTCTTTAAAGAGATTTGACATAAAAACCAACATATCCAATTATAAAAAATTATTTAAGCAATTATAATGAAAAAAGAAATTATTTTTTTTTGCCCTTCTATAGAAGAAGGTGGGGTTGAAAAGAATTTATATCTTACATCAAGTAGAATAAGTCAAAAATTTAGAACATCATTAATAACAGCTAATAGAAATAAAAAAAAAATGTTTAATAAAAAAATTAATTTTATCTCGACAACAATACTAAATTTTAATAATTCTTCACGAATAATAAAATCAATATGCTGCCTTTTTTTATTATTAAAATATAATTTAAAAATTAAAAATAAAGTTATAATAATTTCTTATGAATCAAATATATTTGCAATTATAGTTGCAAAAATTTTAAAGTTTCCAATTGTCGTAAGATCAAATGCAAGTCCCACGGGATATTTAAACAGCAAATTCAAAAAATATTTTTTTAAATTTTTTTTTCAATTAGCAGATGTAGTTTTAGTAAATAGTACAGAGTTTAAATCAAAAATAGACAGAATTCTGAATATAAAATCTAAATTAATTTATAATTCAATTTTAAATAAACCATTATTAAAAAAACTTTCAAATAAAAAAATTTCTAATTTAAACATCTCTAAAAAAACCTACAAACTTATTATGATAGGAAGATTGGTAGATCAAAAAGATCATTTGACTACTCTCAAAGCCCTAAATGTATTAAAAAAAAAAATAAATTTTTTTTTGCTAATAATTGGTAAAGGTGATTTAAAAAATAAACTTCAAAAATATTGTAAAAATAATGAAATAAATAACCAGGTAAAATTTCTTGGGTTTAAAAATAACATATATCCTTATTTAAAATGGTGTGATGCACTTATACTATCTTCAATATACGAAGGATCACCTAATGTAATAATTGAAGCAATTTCAATGAATAGAACTGTAATTTCATCGAATTGTCCAACTGGTCCAAAAGAAATTTTAAATAATGGTAAATCTGGGTTTTTATTCAAAACATCTGACTATAAAGATTTGGCAAATCAAATTTATAAAAGTTATTTTAATAAAATAGATTCAAAAACTAGAAGAAAAAATGCCCTTAAAAATGTAAAAAAATACTCTATTAATAAAAATACAAATGATTTAATTAAAATTATTAATTCTTTAAAATAATTTTTTTTTCCAAGTTATTGGTACTAAGTTATTATTAAGCTCGATTTCATAATTGTATAAAAACTTTTTTGGGCCATTTATTTTGATATAATCGATTACTTTTTGGATTGAATCATCTAAACTTACATTTGTTTTGTAATTCAACAATTTTCTTGCTTTATTTGCAGAACATTTTGCATATTTTACCTCATTTGGTCTATCTTTGTAATATTTTGCATTTTTATTAAATTGTAATTTATTTGACAAAATTTCATATAATTCATTAATTGTTATAAAATTTTCATCAGGACCAATGTTAACTATTTGTTTATTAATTTTTTTATCAAACATAAGTTTATCAAGACAATAAATACAGTCATCTATATCTGAAAATGATCTTTTTTGTTTTCCATCGCCATATATAATTGGATTTCTATTCTGTAGCATCAAATTAGTCATTATAGAAACTACGTTTCTAAAAGGATCATCATATTTTTGTTTAGGACCTATTATATTGTGAGGTACTGCTATATTATATTCAACTTTGTTTGTTTCACATAAATTGATTAATAACTTTTCTGCTGCTAATTTAGATATTCCATATGGATCTACAGGCTTTGGTGTATCATTTTCATCAAAAGGAGGTTTTATTGAACCATATCTAGCCATTGAAGAACAATATACAATTCTTTTTACTTTGTTCTTGATTGCTGCTGTAAAAACTGAGGCTGAACCTACAAAATTGTTATTTGCAAACATTACTGGAGAAAAATTCGAAAGTCCCTCATGGGCATAAGCGGCCGCATGGCAGACTACATCAACATTCTTCATTATCATCGAAAGCTTATTATAATCTTCGATATTTACTTTATGAAAATTTACTTGTTTATCAACATTCTCCAAAGACCCTCCTACCAGATTATCACAACCTGATACTTTAAATTTTTTTTTTAAATAAAAATCTGCAAGGTTAGAACCTAAAAAACCAGCTATTCCTGTTATAAATACATGCATTTTGAACCTTGTATTGTAACTTAAATAAATTTCAACTTTTTTTATCTAAACTATCAATTAATAAAAGAGACTTAATAAGTAATTGTAGATTAACATTGGTTATTGGTTTTGTATGAAGCCCAATAAAAAAGCCTCTATCCTCAATAATCTGAGAATTTGGGAAAGAATTTGGATTTTGCTTAAATTTATAAAGTTTTGCTGCTGGCTGATTTAAGAAGTTTCCACTTATTATCGGCCTGCTTTCAACCCCTAAATTTTCTAGTCTTAAAAGTAATCTTTTTTTCAAGTGTTTATATTTTTCTGAAATAATAATAGGGAAACCAAAAAAACTTGGATTTACTTTTTTATTTATTTTTAAAAATTCATATTGATTATTCCATTTTTTTGATTTTTTAAGAGATTTAATAATTTTTTCTCTATTTTTTTTCCTTATAGAAATGAATTTATCTAGTCTAGAAAACTGACTATTTCCGATTGACGCTGTAATATCTGTTGGTCTTAAATTAAATCCAGAGTTTACAAAAATAAATCTTTTATCAAGTTTTGGATAATATTTTTCTATATTTTTTTGTAATTTTAAATTTCTTGACCATCCATGTGCTCTCATTGATAAAAGCAATTGATAATCTTCAAATCTATTACATACAACCATACCTCCCTCACCTGAGGAAATTTGATGTGAGTAGTAAAAAGAGTAAGTTCCAAAATCTCCAAAAGTTCCTAAAAATTTTCTATTATAGGTAGCTCCAAGTGACTCACATGTGTCCTCAATTAAAATAATTTTCTTTTTTTTCGCTACTTTATAAATTAAATCAATTTCAGTTGAATTACCTAGAACATGTATCAACAAAATTACTTTAGTTTTTTTATTAATTTTCTTTATAATATCAGTTGCTCTAACATTAAGGGTTAACGGGTCGACATCTACAAATTTAGGTTTTAATCCTGCTTGAACTAATGGCCATAGTGAAGTTGGCCAACAAAGTGCTGGGATTAAAGCTTCATCACCTTTTCTAAATCTATTTTTTCTACCTGGATTACAAGCTGCAAAAGTTGCCAATAAATTAGCAGATGATCCAGAATTTACCATAACTGCATAATTTGATTTAATTTTTTTTGCAAATTTTTTTTCAAATTCCAATGTTTTTTTAGACATAGTCAACTGACCTGACATAATTACTTTAATAGCCTCAAATAAATCTTTATTTGAAAATGCATCTTCTAATAAAGGATATTTAAATCTAAGATTTTTCTTTCTATATTTTTTAAATAAAGAATTTAAATCACTTAATTTTAAAGGATTATTCATACAATATTTAATTTAAATTTTATTTAAAAAGATATATTAAATCTTTAAATTTCCAACTAATTAATTATGAATATAAGTTTCGTAATACCTGTTTTTAAAGAAGAAGATAACATTTTAGAATTAATTAATAAAATTGATGATAATTGTTCAGAGGCTAAAATTAAATACAAAATATTTTTAGTTGATGACTCACCAACAGATATTATAAAAGTTAAAATACAAAAACTCGATATCAATATACATTATATTTTTAGAGGAAAAAAACTTGGAAGAGGAACTGCAGTTCTTGAGGGTATAAGTAAGGCAATAAACACTATATATACTGATATTATTATAGAAATGGATGGGGATCTTTCCCATGATCCTGTGGAACTAAAACACAAAATCAAAAAATTTAAAGAACAAAAATTAGATATGTTGATTGCAAGTAGATATGATAAAAATAGTAAAATTTTAAATTGGCCAATATCAAGAAAAATCCTATCCTATATTTCAAACACTTTAGCTAAAATTTTTTTAAAAATTCCTGTAACAGATTATACAAATGGTTATAGATTTTATTCAAAAGAAAGTGCAATTCATATCACAAATAATTGTGGAAAAATTGGTGACGGATTTATAGTGCTTTCTGAAATACTCATGGAATTATATTACAATGATTTTAAAATTGGAGAAGATAGTACAATATTCAAAAATAGAAAAAGAGGTGAAAGTAACGTCAACATAAAATTAATTTTAAGTTCAATTTTAGGTTTATTGAAATTATTCTTTATCAAATTAAGAAAGTACAAAAAATAGATTTTTACAATGAAAAATATATTAAATAAGTTTAATTATATATATTTTATTTATTTATTATTTTATATATCTTTAATTATTGGTTTTTTTTACGATGAAAATCCTGCGGGTGGAGGTAAAAAAGATTATCTTCTATTACATGTTCATCTTATTGAAACTGGCTTTAAAAATGGAGTTATATATTATTTATTTCAATTTTTTCCCAATGGAACGCTAAATCATTCACCAGTTTATTATATAATAATTTACTATTTACAAAATATTTTTAATAACGAAATTACTCGAATATTATTAATACATTTATATCTGTTAATTCCATTTTATTTTTACAAATCATTAGTTCTTCAAAATGAAAATAGGAAATTTGTATACTTATTGATACCTCTTATATTTTTTATATCACCAAATCTTAGATCAATTGTTCTGTGGTCTGGTAGAGAAATTTTGTCATTATTATTTTTATGTATATCAATATTTTATTTTTTTAAATTTAGAAATTATAAAAAAATACATCATATTTACGTTTCTTTTTTAGCACTTGTTTTTGGAAGTTATATTTCACCTGAAATTGGAATTATTTCACTTATTTATTTATATCATACATTTAAGATTTTAAATTTAAGAAAATTTTTTATTCTTATTTTTAATTTATTTATTCTTTCTCTTCCATTCTTTTATTACATAGTTTTTTTTTATAGTGATAACGATTTCAATAATCCAATATTTTATAATTTATATAAAAATTTGTCCGCTTTTTTCAGCTCAATTTTTCTAGTCACAATTCCATTTATTTTTTTTAAAGACTCAAAAAAATATTTTTTTTTCATCAAAAAAAATAAGTATTTAATAATTTTATTATTAATTTTAAGTTATTTTACACTTAATTCTCCTTACCAAAATGGTTTTGGAGGTGGAGTACTTTTAAGATTACTTACTGAATTAAATTTAGGAAAATTTATATTTTTTTTTAGTTTCTTAGGAATAATAAATATTTTATTTTTAATTAAAGAAAAACTTTATTATAATTCATTTATTTTAATTTTATTTATACTTCAGAGTTGTTTAAATCTTCACTTTTTTCAGAAATATATTGACATAAATTATATGTTATATTTTATGTTTTTTTTTGAGATTAAAATCTTAAAAAAGTTTTTTGAAAATATTAATCTTATATTAATGTTTTTAATTTTTAATTCTTTTTTTTATTTAGGAAGTATCTTATATCGTTTAATTTAAAAAATTTTAAAAATCATCAGAACTTAATATCCAATATTCATTTCCAATTTTTTTTGTAACTATTGTTTTTTTTTCGTTTTTTACTGAAGAAAGGAAATTTATTGACAACAATGTTATAAAAGAAAATTTAAAAAAATTTCTTCTTTTAAAAAAAAACGAATTATTTAAATTCATATACAATAATGTTATTTAGGTTTTCTTTTTTTAATAACTCAACTCTACAATATTTTTCAATATCTTCAATTGTACTTTCATAAAATATTTGATTTTTTTTATCACTATAATTTAGGTCAAATATTACCTTAGATTTTTTAAATAAATAACAATGGTCAAATATTAATCTTGAATTATGAGGAGGTTTTTTTAGACTTAATAAATCAAATTTATTCTCATATTCTTTTATTTCAAAAAGCTTTCTTAAATTATCAATAAAATTATTTTTCTCGGGAATCTTCTCTTTATAATCAATGTTTTTTACTTTAGACTGAAAAATATTACTTACCCACATTTTATAAATGTCATTAGATGCTAAAGATAAGTTAATTTCTTCCTTCCAGTTTTGTGGAAAAGTTATCTTATTATTTCCCCATCTCACTTTTGTAAATTCTAAAAAATAATACTTAGAATTAAATGTAGAGTCTGTAAAAATAACAATTTTATCGTTTCTTAAATTATTTATAAGAAGGTCTACTTTTGAAACTTTATTATAAAATTGTAAATAAAATAATAAAATATTTACCAAAGAAAAAGTTATAATAAAAAATGAACTTATTTTAATTTTTTTATGAAAAAGAAATAGGATGTAAAGTGGTATTAGTGGTAGAAAATTTCTCAAGATTGATGGAATACTAAAATAGAAATTTAAAAATCCAATTTTAAAATTATTTTCAATTAAATTAAATATTATAATAATTGAAAGCAATATAATGATTGTAATTATAATTAGATTTTTATTTTTTAAAAAAAGGTTTGATAATTTTTTATGATAATAAAAAGTAGCAATTAATAAAACAAAAGAAAAAATTAATATAAAATAAACTACAACAAATATTTCATTAAAATCAAAAAAATCTAAATTAAATTGTCTTTTAATTTTATTAAAAAGTTTTGGATAATATCTAATTGAAGGTAATGTAAATATTACAAAAGCAATCAGACTTATAATTGATGTTTTAAAGATATTATATAATTTTGATTTTAAAGAATTTTCAGTAAAGAAAAACAAAATACAAAAATATATAAAGATAAGGACAATTGAGCTTAATTTAATGGAAGCGGCTATACCTATTAAAAAAGCAATTAAGCTAATTTTATTATCATATTTTTTATAGTATACTTGATTATAAAATAACGACCATATCAAGACACTAAAACCAAATAGAATTAATTCGATACCAAAATGAGAAAAGTGAAAATTAATTACTGGAATTATAACTGATATAGATAAAAAATATTTTAAAAAAATTTTTTTTGAATTCTCTAATACTTTAGATGATAAATATATTAAGAACAGATAAATTAAAAAATAATTTATTCTCAGAAGGATTATTGTAAATTTAATATCTAGATTTATAAAAATTGCAAATTTCAATATTTCTGAGTAAAAATATTGAATAATTGTTCCAGGATGATGCCCGCCCCATGGTATTCCCCAACTCAATATATGAAATGAATTAGCAAGATAATCAGGCTCAGAATCAAAAGTAACAAAGTAATATGGTTTAAAAAGAAAAACTAAATAGTTTAAAATTAAAAAAATTATGGCAAGAAATTTATAAAATTTTTTATTTTCATAAAATATCATTAAAGTATAACTTTATAATTATTATTTAATACATATAAATGATTTATTATTCAGCAAAAGAATATAAAAAAAAACCACAAATACTAATAGTGGGCTCTGGTCCAGCCTCAATTTCTCTAGCTTTGAGTTTAGAAAAGAAAAAAGTTAATTGCCTTTTAATAGAGGCTGGAAATTTAGAATATAACTCAAAATTACAAGAAACATTTAAAGGTGATAGTAATGGCAATTTTAATTTTGATTTACGGAATAATAGAATAAAACAATTTGGGGGTACTGCAAATGTTTGGGGCAAAAGATGTAGACCTCTTGATATAGTTGATTATTACAAGTGGTCAAACAAAAAAATCAGTTTATTTGAATATCAAGAAGAAGCTTCAAAAATTCTTCATGTAAAAAATGAATTTGATGAAAAAGTTCTTAATGATAACTTAAAACAAATAGAATTTAATTATTCAAAAATAGATTTTTCAAGTTTTTACTTAAAAAGAATATCAAAATCCAATTATATAGATGTAGTTTTGAATTCAACATTTTTTAAGTTAAATGGAGAATTTGGCAAGTTTAAATCTGCTGACATAATAGATAATAATTCAAAAATAAAATATATTATTAAAGCTAAGTTTTTTGTATTTGGCTGTGGCAGCATTGAAAATTCTAGATATCTTTTACTCCTTCAAAAAAAATATAAACAATTAAATCAGAATTTACCAATTGGAAAATATTGGATGGGTCACTTTAAAACTCACTTTGGTGAATTATTAGCAGATTTCAGTAAGTTAAGTATATTATTAAACAAAAGTGATTATCTTAAAGAAGGTGATACTGCTGCAATCTCGCTGAAACATAATTATATAGAAAAAAATAAATTAGAAAATGCATGTGTTTATTTAGAGCCAAATCAACTTTCAAAAAATAATTTTAATAAATTTTCAAAAAAACTTTTATGTATTGCTCCAGAATATACTAAACATATAACAAATTTATTTAGGAAAAACCTTTTGTGTGGAACTTCTTTAGAAATAATATGGGGTCAAAAAACTATAAGAGAAAATCATATAAGTCTAAGTGAGAGAAAAGTTGATTTTTTAGATATACCTCAAATTGAAGTTATTTGTAACTCATACAGTGAGGACTTGGATACTCCAAAAAAGCTTATGGAACAATTAGGTATTTATTTTGTTGAATCAAAAATCGGACGAGTACATTTTTTTAATATAAATAATAAAGAAAAAATTCTCTGGGAAGGAAATCATCATATTGGTGGGACTATAATTGGTGATAATCCATTGTTTTCTGTAATAGACTCAGATTTAAAAGTTCATAATACTAAAAATTTGTTTGTAATTGGAAGTTCAATTTTTAGTAGATCTGGTCATGCTAATCCAACTTTCTCAATTGTACAATTTTCGTTAAGATTAGGTGAACATTTATCAAAAATAATTATTTAATTTTGAGCATTTTTAAAATTTTTATACTGTTTATAAATACTAAAAGTTTCTCTTAAATTTTTTGGTTTCAATTTTTGGATTAATTCATTTGAGTTTTGAATTTTAATTTCATTAATATCATTCATATTTAAAATAGTATCTGTATCAATATTTTTTTTTGGAAATGCTAATAATGTAATTGTCATCATATCTCTTACACAATTTTCCTCAGGTACGCTGGCTCTATGAAAACACTGAGTAGTATTACAAATGAGTGCGCTTCCACTTTTTCCTATGTGTTTATGATAATTAATATCTTCATCATTTTTATATTGATGCCTATCAGTATAATTTAATTTTTTTACTAAATGACTTGTTCGTTTTTTGGAGACAACATGTAAAGGTCCATTATTTTCTCCAACATCTGAAATATTTATAAATAACTTAAAATATGTACATAGATATGCGTCCATATGTAATTTATTTGAATAATATTCTTTATCTGTATTTTTAAAGTTATAATTTCTTGCTATAAATATCTGTGCTGGAACTATCTCAGAATTAAAATAGTTTCTAAATTTATCAATCTTAAATTTAATATTTGATTTATAAATATCTTTTATTAAATTTGAAATTTCTTCATCAACTAAAAATCTATATTGATTATTTTGATTTTTAATAATGTTTTGTTCATAAAGTTTTTTTTTTAGCAAATCAAATTTATGATCAAAATCTAATTCTATTTTTACAAAACCCTCGTCATTGAATGTTTTAATTTCGTAATAGTCTTTTTGCAAAAGTAATTTTTTATTTCGTACGCAAAAATTAAAGATTAAATTAAAAAAATTGTAAAAATATGGTAATTTATTATTAAATAGTTTAAAAGATATTTTGTTTAAAAATGTATTCAAAAAAGTTTTAATCATAAATGTTTTGTTAATATATATAATTTTATTTTATAAAACACACTAGATCTTATGAAATCTGATTTTAGGAAAGATATTCAGGGTTTACGAGCTATTGCTGTTATTTCTATATTTTTTTATCATTTGGATTTATTAAATGGTGGATTTCTAGGTGTCGATATATTTTTTGTTATAAGTGGCTATGTAATTACAAAATCAGTTTTATTAAATAGAGAAAAATTAACTTTTACTGACTATATTTTTAGAAGACTTAGAAGATTATACGTTCCACTATTTTTTTTAATATTTTTAACTTTTATAATTATAATAATAATTTTTATACCTCATCATATTGATCATTTTTCAAAATCGTCATTTTTTTCTATTCTTTTCATTTCAAACTTTTATTTTTGGCAAAATACAAATCATTATTTTGATTTAGATAAAACTTTACAACCACTTTTACATACTTGGTCTTTAGGAGTGGAAATGCAGTTTTACATTTTTTTTGGAGTTATAATTTTTTTATTTAACCAAAAAAAACTATTTTATATATTAATATTTCTTTTTACTATCAGTTTAATATTTTCACAGGCAAATGCTGAAAGAGAAATGAGTTTTTGGTTAATGCCTTTTAGACTATTTGAATTTATACTTGGCTCACTTGTTTTTTTAATACCAAAAAAAAATTTAAATAATTTTTTTAAAAATATTCTGTCATTTATTTGCTTTATTTTTATTATGCTAGGATTATTTTTTTATAATGAAAATTTAAAATTTCCAGGTATTAATGCTTTATATATTTGTTTTGCAACTGGATTATTAATTTATTTGAGAAGTGAAAATTTAATTTATAAATCTCTCAGTTCTAGTGTTGCAAATTATGTTGGTAAAATAAGTTATTCCTTATATTTAGTACATTGGCCAGTTATTGTTTTTTTCTATTACTTTAATCCTACTGGTTTGATATTTTCAGATTATGTTTCAATATTTTTAATAAGTATAATTATATCTATTTTTTTCCATAAATATTTTGAAAATTTTAATTTTGAAAAATTTGGTTTTAAAAAAAACTTTAATTTTACAATGTTAATTTTTTTTACAGTTTTATTGGTTTTTATTTCTTCTATGAATTTTGTAAAAAAATTTAATTATAAATTCTATTCAAAGAATTCTGAAAAATTATTAAGTTTAAAAAATTTAGCATCAGCTGAAAGAGCTAAATATTTAGAGAATAATACTACATTATACAAAGGCTCAAAAAAAAAAATTAGTAAATTTAAACAAAGAAAAGAAAAATATTTTAATTATTGGGGATAGCCATGCAGAAGACTTATTCGCAGGATTTTTACAAACAGTTAGTGATAAATATCACATTTATTGGCAGCACCTCCCTTTAGAATGTAATAAAACAATTATACTTAGACCTAATTGGCATATTACAGAAAAAATTTTGTTTTCATGGTTTAACAGAAAACCTTGGACACAAATATTTTATGAAATGTGTAACGACTATTATCAAGATCTTAAAAAATCTAATAATCTACAAAATATTGACTTCATTATCATTTCAATGAAATGGAATTACGATGAAATAAAATACATTAAACAATTTTCAGATTTTTTAATTAAAAATTCCAATGCAAAAATAGTATTTTTATCAAAAAGAATTGAAGTGCCTGATTTAGAAAGATCTATTCTTATTAAAGAAAATGCAAAAGAACTAAACACATTTTTAAATAAACATAAAAAAACTCATATAAAATTAAATAATTCTCTAAAAATGGAACTAAATAAAATTGATAAAAATCTAATTTATTATGACTTAAATCAATTTATCTGCGAAGAAAATTATTGCGATTTTGTAGGTATAAAAAAATTTAATTATATTGATTACTCACATTTTAGTTTAAATGGTTCAAAAAAAGTTGTTAAAAAATTTTTAGAAGACTTTTTTGAAAAATAATAAAATATTTATTTAATAAAAAATAATGTAATCTTAAATTGTAGAATAAATTTTATGTGTGGATTTATTGGTTATATCTGTGATGGAAATTCAAAAAGAATAGATGAATATCGAAAAAAATTCGATGTTTATTTTGAGAAACAAAAATTTAGGGGTCCCGACTATCAAGAAAAAATTTTTTTAGAAAAAAATAATAAAACAATTAAGATTGGTTTTAATAGACTTTCAATATTAGACTTAAGCGATAAAGGTAATCAAATTTTCAAAAATGAGGAATTTTTATTATTATTTAATGGTGAAATATTAAATTTTAAAATTTTAAAAGATAAATATTTTAAAGATATTAAATTTAATTCAAGTACTGATACAGAAGTTCTATTTGAATTTTTAATGAAATTCAAAATGTCGAAAATAAATGAACTTGAAGGCATGTTCGCATTTATCCTAATTGATTTAAGAAATAATAAAGTTATTTTATGCAAAGATTTTACAGGTATAAAGCCACTTTATTATCATATTAATAATGAAGGTATTTTTTTTTCTTCTGATGCAAATTTTTTATATAGTTTATCTAATAAACAATTAAATTATTATGCATGTAAATTTTTTTTTCAATTTGGTTTTACACCTTTAGAAGACACTCTTATTAAAAACGTAAAAAAGGTATGTCCAAGCACATATATAGAGGTTAATGTAAATAATTATCAAAAAAAAATTGAAAAATATTTTAATTTACAAGATCAGCGTGACGAAAATAAGTATGATATAAATGATTTACATAATACAATAGAAAAGGTAATAACAAAAAATTTAATAAGTGATACAAAAACTGGTATTTTTTTATCTGGAGGATTAGATTCAAGTATAATTGCTGTAATTTCAAAAAAAATTAATCCTGATATTGCTGCATACACTTCCTTTTTTTCACCAAAAGAAAAATTTGGCAAATTTAATAAAGATTTTTATTTTGCTGAAAAATTATGTAATGAGTACAATATTAAATTAAATAAAGTTGTAATTGATGAAAATAATCAAAATCAAAAAAATTTAATTTTAAGTTCATTTCAAAATTTAGATGAACCAATTGCAAATATGAATTTTTTTAATTCATTTTTACAATCAAAACAAGCTAAAGAAGAGAATTGTAAAGTAATACTTACAGGTGATGGTGCTGATGAAATTTTTGGTGGTTATGAGAGGTACCAGAAATGTTATATCGCAAGAAAGTTTCAACTCTTTAGCTTATTCTCAAAAAAAATAAATAGACTTAGCTCATTAGATAATGAAAAATTGCCAACTTATTTTTATAATTTTATTGATTTTAACAATTTCAAATATTTGTTTAATAATGAATTTAAAAAAAACATTTTAGAAACCTCAGATTTTAAGTTTTCTCTGCCATACAATTCCCAAAAGGAGGTAATAATAAATCATTTTGATCTCTATTATTGGTTGAGTAATGAATCAAATTTTAAATTAGATAGAGCTAGTATGTTTAATTCCATAGAAGCAAGAGTTCCTTTTCAGGATATTTCTATTATTAAAAAATTTTTTAAATTAAATATGAATAATAAAATTGATTTTCTTAATCTAAAAAAACCTCTAAAAAAATTAAATATAGTCCCAAAATACATAACAAAAAGAAAAAAACATGGTTGGTTTAGTCCTGAGTCTTTTTATTTGAGGAGTTATTTAAAAGAATTTTTTTTAGATACAATTAACAGTAATCAAAATTTGACTGAACATGTTTTTAAAAAAGATGAAGTATTAAAATTATTTCATGAACATTTAAACGGAAATTATTATAAAAATCAGCTAATACCCATTCTTGCATTTAAATCTTGGTATAATAATTTATAGTTTGCTCAAAAATTTTGTCGAAAAAATAATATTTTTTCCACTCTTTGATCCCAAGTAAACTTTCTAGAAGTTTTAAGTGCTGATTTCCTTAAACTTTCAAATTTTTTTATATTTTTAAAAATGTTTTCTATTAAATGTATCCAAGATAACAAATTATTAGATTCTAACAAAAAACAATTATAATTGTTTTTTAATATATGTGAATAAACTTTTAATTTTGATGCAATAATTATTTTTGACATAGCTAAATACTCAAACAATTTTAGTGGAGACATGTATTTACTTGTATCAAGATTAGAAGACCTTACTGAAACTTTTTCTAAATAAGGCATTAATAAAATATGATATCTACTCATATATTTTGGAATTTTATAATAATCAACATGATTATAAAATTTTACATTTTTATAAGAATTTTTATCAACCTGTTTAAATACAAGCTTAAGGTCTCCATATATATGAAAATTTATATTTTTATTTAGTTTAGAAATTTCCAATATTATTTCTAATCCCTTCCCTTTTGTTAAACTTCCAAAATAAGCACAAGTATTTTTATGAATTTTAGATCTTTTATTTTTAAATAATTCTGTGTTTACTGCATCATCTAGAATAATAAATTTTTTTTTCTCAATTTTAAAAAAATTTAATAAATATTTATTAATAAATATAAATTTTATGTTTTTTGATATTTTTTTTAGTTTTGATATTTTAAAAAAAAATTTTGTTATTCCTTTAAGCTCAGTATGAATTTCTAAAAAAATCCTAATATTGAAAAAAGATAACAGAATTGCTGCTACAACACTTCTTGATAAAACTAGATCTATATTTTTAGTATTTCCCATTATTTGTTTACATCTATATGCAAAATATATTCTTTTTAAAAAATTTAATTTTTTATATGATTTAAAAATAGAAATAATTTCAAAGTTATATTTAATACCATAATTTTTTTTTATATTTTTAATTAAATTTTTCTCAACGAATGGTACTAGTAACTTTAAATTCTTTTGTTTTTTTGATATGGAATTACACATTTGAAATACATGAACAGCATAAGCTGACGTATTTGGTAAATTTAGTTCAGCAATGTAAAAATTTTTTTTCAAAAAAAATTACAAATTTTTAATTTCAAATTTTTGTCTTACAAATTGTGCAATCATATGCATTATACTTTGAAAAATATCCTCACAAATTCCATAGTTTTTGCAACCAATATCTAAATGATAATCTGACTTTATAAGTGATTTTGTATAAAATCCTGTCAATGATACTACTTTAATTTTTCTTTTTTTTGCGAACTTAATAGCATCTATAATATTTTTTGAATTTCCAGAACATGAAAGTGTAATTAAACAATCGCCAATATTTGCGTAATTATCTAGTTGATGACTAAATATTTTTGAAAAAGACAAATCATTACCAATGGCTGTCAATAATTCATTAGATAAGTTTAAAGATATGACTCTAGGAATAACCCTATTTTTTGATGATATTTTTATTCCTTTATTGAAGTCACAAATAAAGTGATTAGCAACTGAGGCTGATCCTCCATTTCCACAAACGAAAATATTTTTTTTATTTCTTATAACTTTTTCCAGCAAAAAACATATATTAGAAATTATTTTAAAATCTAATTTATTTAATACCTCAGATTTTATTCGTGAATAGTCTTTAAAAAATAAATTTGAGTCACTATACTTTTTTTGAGGAAATTTTTTCATTAGATATTTTATATATATAAGATAAAAACATTTAAAAATATATCAAAAAACTTAAAATAAATTTAAAGTATATAATTTATGAAAATACTTGTGACAGGTGACACTGGTTATGTTGGAACTGTTTTGTGCGAACAGCTATTAAATGAGGGTCATGATATTACTGGTGTCGATTTAGATTTATTTTTAGAAAATGATTTAATCTTACATAAAAGAGACTACAAAAGAATAAAAAAAAATATTCATGAGATTAATCTCGATGATCTGAAAAATGTTGAGTCGATTATACATCTTGCGGGTTTGTCAAATGATCCTTTGGGGGAATTAAACGAGAATTTAACATATAAAATGAATTTTGATGGAACAACAACATTGATTAAAAAAGCTAAAAAAGCTGGCGTCAAAAATTTTTTATATGCATCTACCCAAAGTGTATATGGAATATCAGAAGATATTAATATCGAAATTAATGAGGACTCAAAAAATATAAAACCAATAACTGCTTATGCAAAAAGTAAATTTAAAGCAGAAAATGAAATATTAAAATCAAAATCGGAAAAATTTAGAGTTATAATTTTCAGACCTGCAACAGTTTTTGGACCAAGTATAAATTTCAGAAGTGACATTGTTCTAAATAACCTGGTAGGTGCAGCGTATTTATATGAAAAGATAATAATTCAGTCTGACGGTAAACCATGGAGACCTTTGCTACATATAAATGATATGTGCCAATTTTTTATTAAATCTTTAAATAAAACTGACTTATTAAATGGTGAGATTATTAACATAGGTTACCCAGGTTATAATTTTCAAGTTCTAGATCTCGCTAAAAAAGTAAAGAGTATACTCTCAAAGTCGCAAATTATTATAGAAAATAACAAAGTAGATAATAGAACATACAAAGTAAGTTTTCAAAAAGCTCTAAAATTTTTTAAAAATGAAATTAACTTTAATCTAGATATTGAAAAATCAATTTCTGAATTAGTTAATTTTTTTGATAGAGTTAATTTTAATAAAGAAATTTTTGAAGGAAGAAAAACTATAAGAATTAAACAGCTCAAATATTTAATTGAAAAAAAACAATTTTTTAATAAATACTAATTAATAACAATGAAATTTTTTAAACAAAAAATTAAAAATCTATATTTAATTAAACCAATGCCTTTTAAAGATAAAAGAGGTATTTTTAGGAGAAATTTCTGCTCTACTTTACAAAAAAAAAATAAACTTAATACTAATGTAAAACAGGCAAACATCTCTGAAAATTTTAAAAAATTAACTTTAAGGGGTTTTCACTATCAAAAATATCCATATGGAGAAGATAAAACATTATGCTGTATAAAAGGCGAAATCTATAATGTAACCATAGATCTTAGAAAAAGTTCAAAAACCTATAAACATTGGAAGGGTTTTTACTTGAACGATAAAAATAAATACTTAGTTCATATACCCAAAGGATGTGCAAATGCTTTTTTAACCCTTAAAGATGAAACTATTGTACACTACTATTGTTCACAAAAATACGTTCCTAAGGCTGAGAGAGGTATTAGATATAACGATAAGAAGTTTAATATTAAATGGCCTAAAAAACCCAAAATAATTTCAAAAAAAGATTTACAACATGAAGATTTTTTAGAATGATTTTTTAATGAGAATACTTTTAACAGGTGGCACAGGCTTCATTGGAAGCAAAGTTTTAGAGGAATTAAATAATAAAAAAAATGATATTTTAATTTTAACAAGAAAATCTATCAAAAATAGGAAAAATATCCAATTTTACAAATGTGATTTTTTTAATCCCAATTCTTATATTCACAAAATTAGAGACTTTAATCCTAATATAGTAGTGCATTGTTTTTGGTATGGAATTCCTGATTTAGGAAAGAAGAATAGTAATTTAAATTATAAATACTCAAAGATATTTTTTAGTAATATTTTAAATTTAGGAAATTTAGAAAAAATACTTGTTAGTGGCAGCTGTTTTGAGATAAAAAATAAAAAAGGTAAAAAAAATGAAAATTGTAGAGTTGATACCAATACTTTTTTTTCAAATTCAAAAATTAAAATTTATAATTATCTTAAAAAAAATATTAAAAAAAAACATAAACTATATTGGTTAAGAATTTTTTATGCATATGGTCCAAAACAAAGAAAAGATTCTTTAATTCCATATATTATAGATTGTTTAAAAAAGAATAAGAAAATAAATATTAAAAATCCAAATAATTGTTTAGATTTTATTTTTGTAAAAGATATTGCAAAATATTTTAAAAAAATAATCGAGTTATCTCCCACTTCTGGAATATATAACGTAGGAACAGGATATAGTGTAAAAATATTAAAAATATTTAAAATTTTAAAAAAATATATTAATCAAAATTATAAATATGATCTTACTTCTAAATCTAAATATAATGTTTATTTTTTTTGTAATAATAAAAAAACTTTAAAAAATATTTTTTTTAAACCTGAATTTAAAATTGAGAAAGGTCTTAAAGAAACTCTAAAATTTAAATGATCAAATTAGCAGTAATACTCTGTGGTGGTTTAGGAAAAAGGCTTGGAAATTTAACAAAATCAACGCCCAAGGGTATGCTAAAAATTTCGAACAAACCTTTTTTAGAACACTTACTACTTCAATTAAAAAAAAATGGCATCTCTGAATTCATATTTTTGGTTGGCTTTGAATCTGAAAAAATTCAAAAATATTTTGATAATGGAAAAAAATTTGGAGTTAAAATTTACTATTCATACTCTCATTTAAAAACTGAAACTTTGAAGAGAATTTATAACGCTAGATCTATCATTAAAAAGGATTTTATACTCTTATACTCAGATAATTATTATCCATTAAATTTAGATAGATTATTTAGATATTATAAATTAAATAATAAACCAATCTGTCTTAATTTATGTAAGAAAAAATCTGGCAATTTTAGGTTTGGGAAGAAAAAAATTAGCTATTCAGCTAAAAGAAATACAAAATATAATTACGTAGAAATTGGATACTCAATATTTAATAAAAAAATAATTAAAGAAATTCCAAATGAAAATAAATCCTTGAATTATTTTTTAAAACAAATGCATATTAAAAATAAAATTTCTTTCTTCAAAAATTATCATAATTATTTGAGTATAGGTGATAAAAGAAGATTAATAATAACTAAGAAATATTTTAAAAATAACAAATTTATTTTAATTGATCGAGATGGAACTTTGAATAAAAAAATAAAAGGTAAAAGATATATTACCAACGAGAAAGAAATTTACTTAAATTTAAAATTAATTAACTTATTAAAAAAATATAAAAATATTAAATATATTTGCATCTCAAATCAAGCAGGAATATCAACAGGTGTACTAAGTAAAAATAAATTAAATAAGATAAATTCAAAATTAGTGAAATTATTAAAAAAAAAACAAATAATCTTGAAAAAAATTTTTATTAATACTGATCATTTTTTGTCCAACTCTTTTCAAAGAAAACCAAATCCTGGTATGTTTTTAAAAGCTGCTAAACAATTCAAATTTTTATTGGATCAAACTATATATATTGGTGATGATAAAAGAGATATAATGGCTGCTTATAATTCATCAACTGACTGCTATTTTTTAGGAAAAAAAGTCTCAAATTTAATTGAAAATAAAAATTTAATTAAAATTCCCTTAGAAAAATATATAAAAAATAAAAATGATGAATAATAGAGACCTTATAATTACCAGAACTCCTTTAAGAATTTCCTTTTTTGGAGGTGGTACTGATATTCCATATTTTTTCAAAAAAGAATTTGGACAAACCCTAAGCGTAGCGATTAATAAATATGTTTATGTGATTATAAAAACACATAATAATTATGATGAAAAATATAGAATAAATTACTCAAAAACTGAAAATGTAAATTTTCTTAATGACATGAAAAATAAGAGAGTAAAGTCGATTTTAAATTATTTTAAAATTAAAAACCCACTATACATTAGTACTATTTCAGATATACCTGCGAACACTGGCCTTGGCTCATCCAGTGCATTTACAGTAGGATTAATTAGAGCAGTTTTAATATTAAAAAATAAAAAAATGTCAAAAGAAGCAATTGCAAATTTGGCATTTAAGATTGAGCATTCACTAAAAGAAGACTTGGGAAAACAAGATCAATATATTTCGTCTTTAGGAGGTATAAAACATTTTATTTATAGAAAAAATTCTACAGTAAAATTAAACACCTTAAAGATTAACAATAAAATCCAAAAATTACTTAAAAATAGCCTTTTAATTTATACAGGTCAAAAAAGGCTTTCTAAAAATATACTTAAAAAACAAAAAAAAAATTTTAAAAAAAATTATCACAACTTGGTACAATTAAAAAAAAATGTTAATAAATTTATAAATTTATTAAAAAAAAATAATAATTTAGAATCAATCGGAAATTTGTTTGATAATAGTTGGAAATTAAAAATTAAATTGAGTGATAAAATATCAAATACGAAAATCAATAAACTCTACGAAAGTTTGATAAGTGACGGATGTTATGGTGGTAAATTATTAGGTGCAGGAAATGGTGGTTTTATTTTTATGATAATGAACTATAAAACTAAAAAAAAAATTTTAAATAAATTAAAAAAATATAAAATATTTCAACCACAAATAGATTATAATGGATCAATTGTCCTCAAAAAGTAATACAACGATAGTAATAGTAACTTTTTTAAGCGACAGTATAATTGATGAATGCATAAATAATCTTGGCGATGCTCACAAAATTATTGTTATCGAGAATTCAAATAGAGAATCTTTTAAACAAAAAATTGAAAAGAATTTCAGTAATATAGACTGTTATTTAATGGGTTATGATGCAGGGTACCCAAAGGCTGCAAATTTCGGAATTAGCTTAGTAAAATCTGAATTTGTATTTTTAATTAATCCTGACACATTTCCAATGACGAAATGTATTGAGGAATTACAGAATTTTGCATTCAGAAGAAAAGAATGTCCTTTAATATTTCCGCTTACGATTAGAGAAAATAATAAAATTTCAAACGATTTTGGTTATTTTAATGGAGAAGCAATTAAAAATATAGCTACTAATGAAATTAAAATAGATTATTCAAATGGAAATGCAATTTTTATAAGAAAAAGCTTTTTTGAAGATAAAAATATTTTTGATGATAAAATATTTCTTCAATACGACGATACCGAGCTATGTTGGAGATTAAAAAAATTAAACAAAAATATTTATATGATAACTGATGCAAAAGTTAAACATTTAGAGGGTAAATCTCACGAAAAAAAATATGACTTCGAATTAAAAAAAGAAGTTTGGTGGCATAATGGGTGGTCTCATATTTATTTGGCAAAAAAACATTTTAGTTATAGCAAAGTTTTTTTTATCGCATCAAAAAAAATATTTTTGTCTTTAATGAAATCAATTGTTTGTCTAATTTTATTTAAAAAAAAATCAAGTAAACTTTATTTTTTAAATTTTTATGGAACAATCTGCTCACTTATAAACACCAAATCTTTTTATAGATCAAAGATTGATTTCAATTAACATTCTTCCAAATAGAATTTTGGAAATTTAATCTTTCATTGTCTTTTTTATTTTTGAAAATTAAAGAAAACTTATCTTCAATAATTAATTTTGATTGTTTGTTTAAAGCATATGTATCACTCTTTTGCCATTCATTTTCCTTAAATTTATTACCATCAGAATTAATTACATAGATATTAAATTTCTTTCTTTTTAACTGATTTGTCATACCCATTCTACCGCTCTCATTTATCCATGTTCCTTTTTTTTTATATTTATAAAATTTATTTAATTTAAGATCTAAAAAATTACTGGCTGAGATCATAAAACAATTAGATCTAATATGTGGATTAGGAAATAAGGGAAAATCAACCAGATTTGATATTGCATAAAATATTGATTTTATTTTGCTTTTTGAATGCTTTCCTTTCAAAGCGCTATTAACCATGCTTTCATAAGAACCGGCTGGGCCTAATAATGTTTTTTCCGTATAATTATTTTTAAAATGCCTTAACCAATTATTCACTAGAGGTCTACAATGACAGTTCATAAAAAAAATGATTTTATCATAATATTTTTTCGAAATTCTACGATAACTTCCCCAATCATAATCATTAAATTTATTATTATCTAAAAACTCTGTATAATTGATAAGCTTTAATTCACCTATTTTAAAAATATCATCTTGCTTATCAAAGTTTTTAAAACAAATTACAAGTTCATGTTTTGAGCCAGCATCAAATTTTAAATAATTATTGATAAATTGTTTAAGATTTTCTCTATTATCATAAGCAGAGATAAGATATACAACAATTAATTTATTCATTTTAATTCTATATCAAATGAAAGAAAATATATCTATAAATTGTAGAGTTTGTAGTTCAAAAGATTACACATTTTTATTTAATGCAAAAAATACCACCAGTAATACAGATATAAATTTTGAATATTATCAGTGTAAAAAATGCAAAACTATATTTATAGGGAAAATACCTATTGATATGAACAATTTTTATAATGAAGATTATCATCCTTTTACAAGTAAAACTAAACTTGATACCAAAGATAAGAAAAATATTAATTCCATAAGAAAATTAAGTCCAAATTACTCTGTTTTAGAGTTAGGTATTGGCAACGGAAAATTTATCGAATATTTAAATAATACTGGTCATAAATGTTACTGCATTGAACCTTATTCAAAAATTACAAATCAAATTAGAAAGAAAAATATAAATATAATTTCCAGTACTTTAGAAAAATTAAATATTGATGATCTTAATTTTAAAGTTGATATTATTTATTCGTGGCATTCGATAGAACATTTGAATAATTTTCCAATATTTTTAAAGTTATGTGAAAAAATTTTAAATAAAGGTGGTTACGTTATTATTGGAACACCTAATCAAAAATCGTTGTCTTTTAAGTACTATAAGCAATATTGGTATCATCTTCAACCACCTTTACATTCTTTTTTAATTACTAATGATGAAATGGAAAAACAATTTAATGCAATTAATTTTATTAAGATAAAATTTTCAAGTAGAGATAAAATGTCTATTATTTCATCTAAGTATGGATGGGAGACATCTGGCTTTTTGTTAAAAAAAAAAAGTGGTAAAAAAATAGATTCTTATTTAGGTAAATTTTTATCTTTTTTTATGCCTTTTATCGAGGCTATACTTAACAGATCCTCACAATACACAATTATATTTAAGAGATCACAAAATTAATATTTATTTGAATAAATTAATTTATAAAGTATGTAAATAGGTTTCAAATAAACATAAACATATTCCTTTAATTTTCCAACTAAAGTATTTTCAAAAAAATTATTGAAAAAATATAACTTTTTTTTTAATATTTTTTGCTTAAATTTTCTTTTTTTATCAAATAGCATAAACGCTATTTGGAATCTGGGGTTTTTTGAATAATTTATTGTACCTCTATGCCAAAGGCTATGTTTTCTAATTAACAAATCTCCTTTAGATAATAATAATTTTTTAATTTTCTTTTTAGACAATAAAAAATCTAAATAGGAATATTTTCGCTTATGAGATTTTAAAACTATTTCAGTAGGTCCCGATTCAATTTTAACATCTGAAGTTGCTATAGTGACTATAAGCATTTTATCATTATAACCTCCATCTGTATGAAAATGCTGTTTATGTCTGTGTGGTAAATTTAAATTACCTCCATAAAAAATATCAAAATTTTTTAAATCCATGCCAGTGCAATTTTTAATAATTTTGTTTAATCCCCTGTCTTTCAAAAGTTGAAAAATTTTTTTTCCGTATTCACCAGGGTAAACATTTATATTTCCAATTAAATTTCCACCAAAATTATTTATATTAATTTTTTTAAGTTTCTGATTTATTAAATTATTAATTTTATTTGAGTGATTTAAAAATTTTTTATTTTCTGATAAAAATTCTTTTATTATTAAATAGCCATTCTCTTTAAAATTTTTTTTGTTTTTATTTTTCATTTTTTTAAATAATTTGATTAAACTATTTATCAATTATTATCAATTTTTAAGTAAAATAATATTTTCAGCATTATCAATTTATTTATTTTTATTTGAATGTATTTTTTAATTGAACCTTGTTACACTAGTGATAAAGAATTCTGACAAATATGAATATTAAAAATTGCAGAAATTGCAAAAATAAACATTTCTACAAATTATTTAGCCTTGGTAAATTAAGTTACACAGGAATTTTTAAAAATAGAAAGTCAATTATCCCAAAAGATGAACTAAAATTAATAATGTGTAAAAAATGTTATTTGGTGCAATTAAATAAAAATTTTAATCCTAAAATTATGTACGATTCTAATTATGGATACAGAACTGGAATAAACAAAACTATGACCCAGCATGTTGAAAGCGTTGTAAAGAACATGGTAAAAAAAGTAAAATTAGAAAAAAATGATTATGTGTTAGATATAGCCAGTAATGATGGTACTTTATTAAACTTTTATTCAAAGAATATTGTCAAATGTGGAGTAGATCCTATTTTAAAAAAATATATCAATAACTATAAAGATATAAAATATAGAATTAATAATTTTTTTGATTACAAAATAATAAAAAAAAAAAAGATAAAAAAAAAATTTAAAATAATTACTGCTCTTTCGGTTTTCTACGACTTAAAAAAACCAAATCAATTTCTTTCAGATATTCAAAAGACTCTTGATAAAAACGGATTATTTTTTTTGGAATTTGCAGATTTAATATCAATTTTAAAATTGAAGATGTTTGACACAATTTGCCATGAGCATTTAGAGTATTATTCATTTGATGTGATTAATAATATGGCAAAAAAAAATAAATTAAAAGTAATCGATGTATTACATAATGATATAAATGGTGGGAGTATTGGTATTTTTTTAAGTCACGAAAACGCAAAATTTAAGGTAAATAAGAAAGCTATTGAAAAAGTAATAAACATTGAAAAAAAAATGAATTTAAAATCCCCTAACACATATAATATTTTTTTTAAAAGTATAATTAAGATTAAAAAAAAATTAAAAAAAATAATTTTAAAATTAAAAACTAGGAACAAAATAATACATGGTTATGGAGCATCAACCAAAGGAAATGTACTTTTGCAATTTTTTAAAATAAATAATGAAGAAATAAATCTTATAGCTGATAGAAATCCTAAAAAAAATGGTCTTTATACACCAGGAACTAAAATTAAAATTGTGAGTGAAGCAATATCAAGAAAAAAAATGCCAGATTATTACTTAGTGTTGCCTTGGCATTTTAAAAATGAAATTTTAGTAAGAGAAAAAAATATAATTTCTAAAGGTACAAAATTTATATTTCCACTTCCTAATATTAAAGTTATATGAAGGTTGCTATAATTATACCAACCTTTAATGAAAGTGGTAATATTTTACCTTTATATAAAAAACTTAAATTAATAAAAAAAAATTATAAAATATTATTTGTTGATGACAGTTCTAAAGACGGGACTATAAATGAAATAAATACAATAATCAAAAAGGATAAAAATGTTATTCTTAAAATAAGAAAAATAAAGGATGGAATTGGATCGGCACATAAATTTGCATTAAATTATTGCTATAAGAAAAAATATGATATTGCCATAACTTTAGATGCTGATGGCACGCATAATCCAAAACTAATTCCAAATATGATTAAGTTAATAAATAATTATGATTTAATAATAACAAATAGATTTAAATATAAAGCTTCTTTAAAAAATTGGCACTGGGCAAGAAAATTTTTAACTCTTGTAAGATTTTATTTAGTTAATTTTTTATTAAATATAAATTATGATACTTCTGGTGGATTTAGATGTTATAATTTAAAGAAAATTAAACAAACAGATATACTTATTTCTAAAAACTTAAGTTACTCTTTTTTTTGGGAAAGCACATATATTTTAGCTCAAAAATATAAAATTAAAGAAATTCCAATAATTCTTCCCTACAGAAAGATTGGCGTTTCTAAAATGAAATTTCGAGATGTAATATCTGCATTGATTTATTTGTTATATTTTTCAATTAAGAGATTTTTTTTATAATTTTTAATTATATTTATAAGAACTTTATTAAAATTTATTTTTTGTGTAATGAGTTTATTTTTTCGTAATAAATAGTTATTTGCTACCAAAACAGAATTAAATTTACCTTTAATACCAGAAATTATTAAATTATTTTTGCAATAAATATCAATTCTATTTTTTCTATTTAGAATTCGAATATCAATTTTCAAATATTTAGCTGCAAATTTAATTATATTTAATAATGAATATGAATTTTCTGATCCTAAAATAAAATCAAAAATTTTTTTTTGCTGTAAAACTTTCCAGATTATTTTCACATATTCTTCAGCTGAGCCAAAATCTTTTTGACTTAAAATATTTTTAAGTTGCAAAACTTTTTTTCTTTTTTTATATTTAAATGATACTAGTGTCTCTATTATTTTTGGAATTATAAATTTCTTTGATCTGTATATTGAGTCATGATTAAATAAAAAACCGTTATAAACATTTAAATTAAATTTTTCTCTAAAATATCTCGAGTAATAAAATGCTGATAATTTTGATATTGCATATGGGTTTTCAGGATTAAAATCATCTATATATTTGATTTTTTTAACATTATTTTTTTTGTATCTAAATAACTCAGAACTCAAAGAATTAAAAAATTTTATTTTTTTATTGTTTTTTAAATAAATTAATAAATTTAAAACAAATTGATTAATAGATCTTTCGTTTTCTAAAATTTTTAATTCAGCTGTATTTAAATCTGACACACCAGAAAAATTATAAATTTCATCTGGCTTATGTTCTTCAATTATTTTTTTTACTTTATGAAATGATTTAATATCAGTTTTATATAATATATCGATATGATCTATTTTTTTATTTTTATGTTTCGTTCGAAAAATACCAATAACTCTGTATTTTTTTTTTTTTAAAAGCTTTGACAGTAAATATCCATCTTGACCAAAAATCCCTAATATTAATGCTTTTTTAAATTTCATTAAATTCTTCATAAATTTGGTCAGCTAATCGACAGCTTAGCTGCACTATTGTGAGTGTTGGATTAGCATGACCACCTGATGGATATACTGAACTACCAAGAACATATAAATTTTCAGTAGAATGTAGTTTTAAATTTTTATCTACAACAGATGATTTATAGTTATTACCCATTATAGTTCCACCAAGATGGTGCTGACCCCCTCCGTCTGTCTGATAATCTTGTTTGTTTAGTAAAAATTCACTTATATTTACCCTTCCCATATCATTTTCAATAAGTAGTTTTGCTACTTCCTCCATCATAACTTTTGCTGTCTTTCTTACAATTTCATCTTTTTTATAGAAAATTTTCACATATGGGACTCCTATAGGATCAGTTTGTTTTGAAAGTTCTATTCTATTATTGTAATTTGGGTTTTGTTCCCAAGCTGAACTAAAAGTAGTTCCGCAATAAAGTGTTTTTTCAAACTTTTTAACTATTTTTTTTGAAATCTCAGGTGCAAAACACAAAAAATTTTTGATTATATCTTTAAAGTCATCATTTTTTCTGTCATGAAGAGTTATAAATAAGCATGAGTTTAATATTTTATTTTCATTCATAAATTTCTGGGTTGGGGAAATATTGAATGTTTTTGTATCTATGCCCCATCCAAACATATTATAAAATTCATTAAACTCATGTTTTAATACATCTTTAATTTTCTTTTTATCAGTAAAACCTTTCCCTAAAATATGAAAGGGATGAGTATACCAATAATTTCCAATTGGCAGGTCTTTGTTTATAAAATTATTATTATTTTCTTTTGACCATAATAAAATTCTTGAATTTTCTATACCACCAGTGGCTAAAATATATTTTTTGCCTTTTAAATAATATTTTTGTCCTAAATAATTAATTTCCACATTTTGTGCTAACTTATTTCTGCCAATAATTTTTGTAACTGGAGATCTTAATATTAAATCAATATTTTTTGACTTATTAATAATCTCTTTGTATTTTTCTCCAAAATTAACAGGAATTCTTAATTCAGGTTCTTTTAAATCAATACTGTTTTGAAACTCTACAATTTTTAAATTTTCATTTATTTTCTTTTCTCTAAAATTTGGATTTTTTATATCTAAAATTTTAGCTGCTCGATCAACATATTGGTTTAAATCTTTTTTTGAAATTGGCCAATTTTTGAAATCACTGTCATCCAGAGTTCTGCAAGTGCCTCCCCAATGGACAGATGTTCCTCCAAACATTCTGAGTCTAGTATATTCTATTGCATCAACTAAATGATCTCCAACAACCTCGGTCTTATAAAATTTTTGTGAGTCCTCACTATAATCAAATTCTCCAGCCTCAAGTATAATAGATTGTATTTTTTTTTTTTCTAGTTCAATTGCTAAAGAAATACCTGCTGGACCCGAGCCAATTATGATGGCCTTATTTGTATCCATATTTGGATAATTAATTATATTATCAAAAATCATTTTAAATTTTACAAGTGTTTGGTATTAATAAAATCTTTTTTTTATGAATATCAGAATAAGGTAAATTTACAAAATAATAATTTTTAAATTCAATAAATTCATAATCAAAGTTAATATCATCAGATATAAATTTTATTTTTTTTTGATTATAAAAATCTGTTACAAAAATTATATTATTTCTATAAATTTGTTCTTGTATTTGTTTATTAATACCTCTGTTAAAACTATTATAAAGACTCAAATAAAATGTGTTTTGAAAATTTCGATCTATATTTTGAAACCAATAAAAATATTGTAAACTGTTGAAATTTTTATTCAAAATATAATAATAAAAAGCATCATTTGTGAAATTTACAAAATACTCAATATTACATTTTGTTTTAATTGATCCTGTTGTTTTTTTTAGATAATTTAGGTTTTCCCATGTTTTAACATTATATTTTTGTGAAACTACAAAGTCTAAATTTTTTTTTGGATTTACTATCATTTTATTCTGAGATTTAAAAACTGTTAAATTTTCATTTAAAAAACTCATAATACATAATGAGAGAAGTAAAATAATTGTTCCTGTTTTTAAATAAAAATCTTTCGAATTTTCTATTAAATATAATAAAGTGACAAATCCAAAAGTTGACAGAGTTGCAAGTTTAAAAAGTGAAATATTATTAAGAGTTTGACTAATTAGAATTAAATTCAAACACGATAAAAAAATTAAAAAAGTTTGTTTAAAATCATTTTTTTTTAAAAAATTTTTAAAATTATATAAAATATAAAAAATATTTGTTAAAAAAATCAAAAAATAAAAAAAGATATATGGATTAGATAATATTTTTTTATAAGATAAGAAAAAAACTATTAAATAAGATATCAAGTATTCTATAATGTTTTTTTTATAAAAATATCCTAATAATACTGAAAATGTTTCAGTGCTTTTAAGCCAATCTTCATATAAATTAAAATAAAATAAATATAGAAAAAATAACAATAAAGGTGAAAAAAATATAACAATTTTATAAAGAATATTTCTAAATTTAAAGACTCTATAACTTAGAATTAAATCTAATATTAAGATTAAAAAAGAAGCTAACAAAAAAGGTTCACTAAATAGAAAGCATATCCCTAATACAAATGATCCTAATAAATCATTTTTAATAGTTTTTTGATATTTAAGATAAATAAAAATATTTAATAAAAAAAATAGGAGATAATTATGCCATGGTTTTAATATAAATGGATGTATTAAAAAAAAAACAATTAATGAAAAAAAAGCGTATTTGGCATTTATGATTTTTTTAACTAATAAATAAAAAAAAAATAAACCTAAAATATAAATTTGAATATAAAAAATATATAAATAAAGAATATTAAAATTAAAAATATTCAACAAAATGTTATTTAGATATAGATTAAGAAATCCATAAGGATAAAAAAAATCTTTATAAATATATTTTCCATAATCTAGATCAGAAGAGCTACTTATTATAAAACCTAAATGAAAACTGTCATAATTGTATATAGCGAAATTAATTGAAATAAATTCGAAAAATAAAAAAATTATAAAAAGAGGGACTGAATATTTATTATTTATGATTCTTGAAACCAATTATCTACTCCTTGGTAGGAATTATATCTTTATAATTTTCAAAAATTTTTTCTAAGTTATTCTTAAGAATAATTTTGTCGTTTTCATTAGGTTCAGTTTCTGCAAAATTAGTTATAGTTTTAAGTGTATAATTGTAAATTTTTTTCTCAAACTCATTAGACTCGATATACGATTTGATTTCATTTTTAATTATATTTATTGAAAAGCTCATCGCTATTAAAAAAAGGGAAATAAAAATTATTATAGAAACTATATATACTTTAAAAATTTTTTTTATGCTCATATTTAATTTCAAAAATATCTCTTATTTATAAAAATATTGTCCTTAGCTATAATATTACTAAACAATGAAACATTTCCAATATTATCTTTTTTAATTAACTTGAAGCCATTCTTTTTAAGAAAATTAATAATAGTTTTTTCTTTTTTTCTATACTTTTTTTCATTTTCTACAATTTCTGTATAGATAATTTTAATTTTTTTAAGTTTTTTTTGGGCTCCAAAAATTACGTTTGTTTCAGAGCCCTCGACATCTATTTTAAGAAGATCTATGTATTTTATCTTTTTTTTTAGACAAAAATTATCAATTGTATCTGTTTTAATTAAGAATTTTGAAAATTTTAATGGTTTTTTAAAAGAAAAGAAATTGATAAATTTATATCTAGAGTCTACCCATTTTTTATCTTTCATATAAATATTCGATAAAGACGAACCTGAGCATTGAAAAAAATTATTGAGATTGAAAACTTGTTTTGTTTTTTTTTTGTCTAGTGCAATATTATTAAATTTTATGTTTTTATTATCAATTAACTTTTTTAATTTTTTCTTAACTTTTATATTCGCATCAAATAAGTAGATAATATACTTCTTATTTATTTTTCTTTCTAAAATCGAGATCAAATTTCTTGTCCAATCCCCTATATAGCAACCCACATCAAAAATAATTAGTTTCTTTGAAAATTTAAAACTTTTATTTGAAATTAATAAATCAATTATTTTTTTTTCATTATGATTTGAGATAAAGATATGCAATAATTTATATGTTATAAGCTCTATCATTTTAAAATATTAATTTAATTTTTAATTCAAATATTAACGGTTATATTTTTTAATTTTATAAATTTGATAATCTTTTATAAATTATATAATGAAAAAAACATTAAAAAAAAACCCAATAGTTATTTGTTGTTACAATAGACCAGAACACTTAAAAAAACTTATTAAATCAATTAAACATTTAAAAAGACGAAAGTTTTATTTTATTTCAGACGGTCCAAAAAACTCTCTGGATAATGTAAACGTAGAGAGAGTAAGAGATATAATTAAAAATTTAAAACTAGATCATAAATATTTTTTTTTTAAAAAAAATATTGGTTTACCAAATATTTTTTTAAAAGGTATTTCAAAAGTCTTTAAAATTGAAAATCAAGTAATCATACTTGAGGATGACACAATTCCCTCAAAATCTTTTTTTAAATATTGTGATGTTTTATTAGAAAAATATAAAAATTATAATAAAGTCTCTCAAATTTCAGGATGTAATTTACATGAGAGAAAAAAAACTAAATTTAAAGATGATTATTTTTTTTCTAAATATTCTAATATTTGGGGTTGGGCCACGTGGAGAAATAGATGGATACATTATGATAAAAAATTTGTTAATTTAGAAAAACTTTTAAATTCAAAATATTTCCACAATTTATGTAAATTAAAATCTGAATTTAATTTTTGGAAAAAATATTTTAAAATTCATAAGTATGATCTTAAAAAGGCTAAAGATTGGGATTATGCATGGACATATACTAATTTCAAAAAAAGGAGAATTTCAATTGTTCCAAAGAATAACTTAATTACAAATATTGGTTATGATGTAAGATCAGGTCAAAATCCAAAAAAAAGTTATAATTTAAAAAGCTCAAATATTACTTTTCCCTTAAAACATCCAAAAATAATTGAAACAAATATTTTATATGATGAATTTTGTGCTAAAAATATTTATTCTATACCAAAATTATCATGGAGAATTAAAAAAAAATTATCTAAATTAGTTAAATTTTAAATGATATGCAAAACAAGCTTTTAAATAAATTTTTTTTTTTAATTTATGTCTTACTCAGTCAAATAAATTTTCACTATAAAATAAGATTTATAGATATTATTTTAAATAAAATAAGAATGAATTTGTTAAGGATATGTGGAGCTAAAATAGGTAAAAATTCATCTATACACCCAAATGTAATGTTAATTAATCCTCAAAATATATCTTTAGGGGACAATACTAATATTGGTTCAAATAGTGAAATATTTAATTATTCAGAATTAATAATAGGTGACAATGTAGATATTGGTACTCAATTTTATATCAATACGAATAACCATATAATAAAAGACCAAAACAAACCCTTAGCATATCAAGGTACAATATCAAAAAAAATTGTAATTGGGTCAGATATCTGGATTGGCGCAAGAGTCACTATATTATCCAATGTAAAGATTAATGATAGAGTTGTAATTGGAGCAGGAAGTCTAGTAAATAAAGATTTAGAAAGTGGGTACTTATATGCTGGATCACCTGCTGTTTTAAAAAAAAAACTATCAGATTAATTTAATAAAATTTTGTGCAGCTGAAATTTCACAAGTTCCTGTATCCTTCTCTTCATGTAGTTTAATTACTTTCATATTGTCTACAAACATAGTGTATCTATTTGATCTTATCCCTAACCCTCGTCCACTTTTGTCCACATCTGCACCTAT
>MDTG01211066.1_pt1 | contig 43594 bp, 25 predicted proteins | sample 811421 | NCBI WGS metagenome assembly MDTG01 (sample SAMN05326645, study PRJNA326480) | marine metagenome | isolation source: seawater | place: Pacific Ocean: South East | collected 2011 | reverse complement strand
TCTCTTTCTCCATTGACTGATATGTCTACACCCATCGTTTCTCCAACAGGGATATTACTTGTTACTGATCCACCATAGCGAGTTGTGGAGCTTTGAAGTCCTGCATGAGTTTGGTAGTAGGCCTGAATTTTTAATAAGTCCTCAATAGAGATATTTGCTTCGGCGGCAAGCCCTGCATAAATATCAATTAAATGAAACTGTTCATCATTAAAGTAAGCGCTACTTCGAAGACTAATACCGCCTTTTAAATCTATATGAGAGCTCCCACCAAGGGGAATCGCAACACCTGCTAGGTTGTCACCTTGATATAAGTCCAGTCTAGAGTCGCTGTGACGATCCCTTTTGTAATCCAGAACTTTGTAAAAACCTTTAAGTGACAACTTTAAGCCTTCACCAACCAGCATACTTGTTTCATAATCACCCAGTCCAAATTCACCACTTAACCAGGCGGACGGTACACAATCACAGTCTTGATTTGCATTGATTTGAAGACCGGTTTTTAAAAAGTGAAATTGTTTTTGTTGAAAAAGTGTTCTTGGGTTTTTTGTGTCTTCATAGCTTGTTTCATCTTTTATAAAAAAATACATACCAGGAGTGAGGTTAAACTCACTACTGAGACCTAAGTGAAATTGTCTATAAATCATTTCATCTTGAGCTGCCTCCATATCTGCTGCTTGCTCGATAAAGCTATTTTTATAATGTGGTGACTGTGGATTAAGTGTTCCTGAGTTTATGTAGTCAACCAGGCCGATAGGTAGAATTAATGGCCCCATCATATCTACGGCGACCCCATGCCCTAGCTCATGGGACATTGTATGTTGGGCCCTCCAGCTCCGACCAGCTTCATCCGCAGAGGGATTTACTTGAAACAATCCCCATGAAATTGCTCTTCTTGGGTTGACAAAAATTAATGGGATGGACCTTCCAAATACAAATTGTCCTTGCTCTCCCTTTTTAAAATATTTAAGTTTAAGGTTAACTTTTTGTCCCGAGGTTGCATCCGCAACTGGCATCGCAATAAACATCGATGCACCCGCGACGGTGGATAATATTCCATTTGTTGTTTTTGCCATTAGAGGAAGCCCTCGATGAATGCCACTCATCTTTACTTTTCTCTTGGATGACGTTGACTCCCCTTGATCGGGTGCTTTAGATTTTGTCACCGTGTGAGAGTAAGCAGTACTTATTGCTACAAATAATAAATATATGTAAATTATTGTTTTTTTACGCATGAGTTCTCCCTAAATAGTAATTGTGCAAAGATTTTGCCAGTGAGAAAACTAGATTTTAGGCAGTTACTTAGGGGTTTATTGTCTTAAAATTGCACAAAAAAAGCCCGCGATGATGCGGGCTTTTTAAAGTTAAATTTATCTAATTGAGTTATTCAGCTTCTGATGTGGATTCAGCTTCTGATGTGGATTCAGCTTCTGATGTGGATGAAGCTTCTGATGTGGATGAAGCTTCTGATGTAGATGAAGCTTCTATTGCACCTGCGAATTTACCCTGAAAAGCCTGGCAAGCTGCTTGCTTCGATACTCCGCCTCTTTCGCAGGCCAAATCTGTCGCAGCTCTTCCTAAAGCATTTAAAGACTCAAGAACATTACTTCCTTGTTTACACTGTTGTTTTGCCTTACCAATTTCTTCAGCGATGTATTTACCAAGAATTGACTTATCGATATCTGCTTTTAGGCTATCAAGTACCGCTGTAGCATCTTCTCCGATGTCTTTTAATTGAAGCATCATTAATTTACTAAGCATTTCAGCTCTATCCGTTACTAATTCACCACTTTTTTGTTTTACATACCACTTCGCGATCCCGTCTCTATTTCTTTTAATTAAGGCTTTTTCTTTATCTATATCTCCTTGTATCTGTTTTGCTATCGGGCTTATGGTCGCGTGTATTGTTCCTGCTGTTTTAGAAACCCTCTCTATTTCTCTTGCTAGTTTTCTTCTGGTTCCTCGATCCTCAGATTTAGACGCAGCTATTGTTGCTGCTTCTAAAAGCTCTTTTCTTGCATCGGAAATACCTTGAGTGTTTTGTGGATTTGACTCTTGCGCCTCTTTTAGTTTCATTTGTGCCACAACTACTCGCTGGGCAGTGTCACCAGTAAGGTGACTATTACCACTTCCAAGAATTCTTATTATACTATCAAAAGCTTTCGTTTGGTCTTGCCTGACTTGTCTTGCCGTTTCCTTTAGACTGCTTATTTGTTCGTCCGTAAGGGCTCCCTGATGCTGTTTTGCTAGATCATCGATATACTTATCATCTGGCGCCATCATATACTGAGGTGTGACTCTGTCTCCCCAGGTTTTTGTATACCCCTTACTTACTGACTGACTTAGTTCCTCTACTTTAAAACCCGATGCAAATTTTCCAATGGCCTCAGATCTACTTTTAAGCGGCTCCAGTTTTTCGCTTGTTCTTTTTAAACTTCCACAAGCTTCCACTCTTGCGCATGTTGCTGGTGATTGATTTGCTCCAGTGCCATTACATACCGCCCTCTGAACAGTTTCATCGCAATACCCACCTGCTAGAACTACTTTTGATTGTAATATAAACATTGTCGTAATTAGTGTTTTTTTCATTTTTTTATTCCTCTTAAATTAATCATTAAATTATTTTTTAACTTATTAAATTCCTGCACCTGAGCTTTGATCTGATGGCCGCAACACTCTTTCAATCATGATCTTATCGTAATCGCTTACTGGTTTATCATTATTTATACTTTCAAATTCGCCACAGAAGTTACTCCCTTCGCCACCATCTAAATAAGCTTGACACCTTTCTGCTACACCTTCAAAAGTATCTAATAATGATAGTGGATCAAATACTGCGTCAAGTTGTTCCTTTAAATATTGATCAAAAACGGAGCCTTTCAACTTCTCGAGAACCTTCTTTCCTTCTTCTGTTTTTTGGATATCTTCTAGGCTTGTACTATCATCTACTTCTAATAGTGCGATTCTTCCCGCTAGTGATGCATCGGAAAATATGTCTTTACTATCAGCAAATTCTTTTATTTTTGAAGTTTCTTCTTGAATGCTTTTTTCTGTATCTTTCACCTTCTGACCTAGTTGTTTTCCTTTTGCTTTGACGCTTTTTTTGAATGACTTCATTCTTTTTTGATAGTTGTCACATGCCTTAGAGTCCCAGATACCACAACCAAGTGCGTCCTCAATAATGGGTTTATATCGTGAGTTATTTATACAAGATGGTTTTGGGTAGCATTTGTCTGCCCTAGAATCACCACAACAAAAGTTCTTAATGACTAGCTCGCCAGCTTCTATATATCTTTTATTTTTCGCGTTTAAACCTCGAGTTGATATAGGAAAAAATTGTAGCTCAGCAATAGGGGAGCCGCTTGTTGGTGAGTCAGCTACATATAGAGAGCTATCTTTATCTGGTTCAAACTGGTAAGAGCCACTGTTGATTACTCCAAGGTCACTGGTTGCTCTGTCCTTGCTCGCTTGGCTCTTTTGTATGCTTGGTACCAATGTGGCCAAAGAATCAAGAGATGGCGCTGGAGGTATAGGGGCTTGCTCTGGACTTGCTTCTTCCTCAGATTCTGAAGAAGCCCTCTCAGATGCGGTAAAGGCTCTCGAATCCTCTCTAACCTGATCCGTAAGATCTCTTGCGATAGCTGCTTCGCCGGCAAGACCTGGGTTTGCCTCTGTTTTTAATGAATAAACTAGAGTACCTATTAGTACACTAATGAACAGGGTTTTGTTTTTCATACCTTCTTCCTTCAACAATACTTTCATATTATCGGTCCAAGGTTAGTGAATCTTAAGAGCTAAGGCGTATTTTTGTTTTTTATTTAGGTTAATAAAGTATTTTTTGCTTGATTTTGCGTAAGTTATGCGTAAGTATTTCAATATGAAAAAAGTAATTGAATATCTCAAACTACCAGAATATTGGGCGCAGGTGGAGCAAATTCAAAGTCCGGAGTTAAACAAAAAGCCTTTTGTCATCGGTTCTTTTTTTACTGAGTCTAAAACAGTCATGGAGGTCTCAGGAAATGCGAAAAAAGAAGGTATTAAAAAAGGCATGCCTCTTGTTGAGGCAAAGGCAATCGTTCCTAGTTTAGAAATTGTTTCTCCTAACTTTGATTTATATGAAAATGTTTTTGAGAAGCTAAAAAACCTGCTTCAAAAAAGATACCCACTCATTGAATCGGAGGCCTCAAAAGGAGTTTATATTGATTATTCAGGACTTAAAAAAATTTATGGTGATCAAGTTAAGGAAGGATTATCAATTCAAAAAGAAATAAAAAATTCTTTTCGTTTAGATAGTTATATTGGTGCTTCAGAAACGAAATTTGTTTCACGACTGGCTTCAGATAATGAAAAGTTTTTTATTGATAATAAAGAAAGCTTTATAGAAATCAAGCGTAATCAAGTTCATGACTTCTTAGCACCCTGGCCAGTTGAAGTGGTGCCAGGAATAAAGGAGAACTTAGGAAGAAATGGGGCACACGAAGTATGTCGTGATTTAAACCTGTATTTAATTAATGACTTAATTCGGTTGCCGAAAGAGTTTTTACAAATTGCTTTTGGAGAAAAAAGAGCAGAGCTTATTTACGCTTGCATTCATGGAAGAGATTTTAGGTTAGTTCGCCCAAAAGAGCTTAATGAAAGTGTTAGTCGTTTAGTTAACTTTGATGAACCAACTAATGATTACTTAATAATAATGAGTAAAGTAAATTTATCTATTGAAGAGCTCAAGGGAGAATTAATTTTAAATAATCGATTCGCAGATTCCTGTGTTGTTTTGTTTAGATACAGTGACTATTCAAAAAAAGAAATAAATATCAAATTAAATAAGCTCAAAAATAACCATAAGGTACTCACAGACTCTATTCAAAAAATTTTGCGAAGTAGAAGGCTTGGAATAAAAGATATTTTAATTCGCTTTAATGGCCTTCAAGAGCATTCAACACAGCTTCATCTGTTTGAAGACGTTTTTCATAACCAACAATTAAAAAGTTTTATCTTAAAGCCTGAAAATAAATTTTTGAAAAAAATATCATAAATTTAATTGTTAATAAATTCCGCAAAATACAATGTAAAATACAAAACTTAGTGCAGCAACAGAGCACGATTTAATAGAGTTAAATAAATCAAGAACGACAAAGTGTAGACCTCCAAAAAATAAAATCAAAGACAGGTCACTGGATAAATTTGAAAAATTAAAAAAACTAAAGAAAATTAATGCAAATCCGAGGTATTTTAGATTTTCACTAATACGTTTTCCTTGCAAGTTATTAAGTTTCCAGGGGAATAGACTAAAAGCAAGTAAAAAATAAATGTACATAGTCTTAAATCTAGAGTCATAGGTATCGTTTAAGTTTTTTAAAAAACTAATTTCGGAAAAGAACAAACTTTGTACTGTGAGAATCGCAACAAGAATAAAAGCAATGATCGGTAATTTGCTAGAGAATCTATCTTTTTTCGGATAGAAGCCAAACAATAAGAAAGTTGGAGCGAATGCTAGAAGTTTAGTATTTAAGAATAAGCTTAAAACGAATAAAACTATAGAAAATTTAAATGGCAAAAATGAGATAAATAAAATTAAAATCGAAAGAGTATGAAGGTTGAAATCAAAAATAATATTTTGTCTTATTGCAAATGAAAGTAAAAAAAGTGCCTGTAAAAATGTTTTAAAGTTGAATTTTTTTTCATAAATAAAAAAAAGGCTTGAGGAAAAAAAGAAGATGGGAAAATAATCGAAAAATGCGATACTCTCTATTTTCGCTTTAAATAATTGAATAAAAAAAATAAAAATTACTGAAAGCGCTAATATTATCAATCCTCTTTGTTTGTTTGTGTTTTCCATTTTTAAAGTCTTCTTTGATAAAGAATAAATTCTTTTTGATTATCTATAATATTATAGTTTTTAGTTATGAACTCGCGAACGGAACTTGGTAAATCTTTTGAAGTATTAGGCCCAACGGGGTGAACGTGAGTGAGACTTTCTAAAATGAATTTTGGTGGATTTTTTCTCATAGGTGCAAGCAACTTATTATTAATAATTGTTTTTATAATTTTAGTATTTAGGTGATGCTTAAAAATGTGATCACAGAAAAACATTGTCGAAAGTTTTAACTCATTTGCTAAAATAGCATGAACAGTTCCCCCTCGGATCCAATCAAAGACTTGAATAGTATCGTGCTTTTTAGTGTGGGTTTTAAGCGAACCTATAATTCGATCGACCTTTCCATTTTTAGTAATATAAGGTTTTTTACCTGTTAAAAAATTTTTTATTTCAGGCCTAAAATGAATTGTCAGATTTATTGTGACAAGTGAAATGATAAATATACTTATAGGAATATATTTTTTTGTATTTTGATTATTCGTTTCAAAAAATACTCCAAATGGTGCGACAGCGAAATAAATGAATGGCATAAAGTGATAAGGAAAATACTGCCCAGAAATTATAAGTGTAAAAGCATATAATGCGGCGAGCCCTGCATTAAATATCCAGAAGAATTTTTTTTGATGACTTTTAGTTTCAATGGATTCTTTTATGGCCACCATAGTCCCAACAATAAGTATTAGACTAGATAGTCTCCAATAATGAATTTTATATAAAAATGTTTTGAAATTCGTCACAAGCCTCAAGATAGGGTGCGCGATATATTCATGATTAGCGTTAAGTTCTAAATATAGTGGGAGATACTTTGTTTGCATCCACCAAAACTCATCTTGGCCTCCTTGATAGTATACCCATACGATTGATAGGAATAACGGAAGCATTACGGAAAAGAGTCCAAAGATGCCTCTTAGTAGAATGAGTTTTATATTTTTCTTTAAGTTGTTTTCCGGATTCCAGCTTAAATAAAAAACAAATAAAGGAAGACCTATGGCCAATTGAGGTTTTATTGTCGCGGCGAGGCCGAGTAGAACAGACGTAAGAAATATGCTTTGATTTACTTTTTTTAGTCGATGTTTCTTTTGAGTTATAGCAAGGGCACTTATGATAAAAGTCATTGCTACAACATCTCTTTGAATAGACATCTTAAGGCCGTAAGAAATATAGATCAGCAAAAAGATGATAGAACTCGCTACTCGAGCGTACACTGACATAAATCTAAATATATATAAATTTAATCCAAGTTGAATGAGGATCATCCAAAAATTAAAGCTCTGAAGTGCGCTTTCAGCGTAACCCCAAATTTTCCCAATCATCAAATGATATAAATAAGTCCCGGGCATGGATTGATCATAAATATCTTTGTAAGGAATATACTCAAACTGGTCTATTAAAAATGCTGTATAGTGAGATGCCATTGTATCGTGAGTTATACGCCAAAACGGTGTCGATATAAGCGCTATTAAAAAGTAACCTACTAAAAAGATCGCGCTTGTAACTTTGAACTTATTCATTCCTTTATTATCAATGATTTTATAAATTTCTCAATTGATATCCCTGGATCAAATCAAGAGACTTTTTTTTTGGCCTATCAATAGTCAAAATATATTTTCGCTTGACTTACGCACTACTTACGCATATTGTTTAATTTATAATTTTATGATTCACCTACATACACATTCTAGATATTCACCAATGGATGGTTTGATTGAGTTACCAGAGCTCATTAGATTATCAAAAAAAAATGGAGACTCAATTCTTGCTATTACAGAAACAAGGGGTCTCTATGGCCAACATCACTTTATTGAACTTTGTCGGGAAAATGAAATTCTACCAATTATTGGCTTTTATGTTAAATCCCCTGTCGAGAGTGTCTTTCTTGCGAGAAGAAAAAAAGGCCTTCGTTCTTTGTATCAGCTTGTTTCTATGGTTCAAGCAGGAGGTAATACCTTAGATATTATTTCTTTTCTTACGGTGTATGAAAATGACATTGTCGTTTTAAGTGATGATTTAAAGTTTTTAAACAGTTTACTAGGAAAAAGAAAAAGAAACATATTTATAGAATGGACGCCTGGCCTCTTCGATCATGACCTTTATACTTTTTCTAAGTTAAATAAAGTTCCATTAGTTGCGAGTTATAGAGTTCGATTCCATAAAAAAAGTGATTTTTATTTTTACGAACTTCTAAGAGCAATAGATGAAAACATTAGTTACCGAGAGGTTTTTGAAAAAAAGTTAAAAGAACGCCATTGTTACTTTCCTCAAGAACATGAAATTGAACGTGACTTTTACTCTTATCCTCAAGCAGTTTCTCTATCTCGAAATATTGCTATTGATTGTGTAATGGAGGATTTTTCATTTCCACTTATTTTTCCAAAGTTCAAAGAGGGGAACGAGAAAAAAAATCAAGAAGAACTTTGGGCAAGAGCGATAGAGGGAATCTCTACTCGGTATCCAAATGCTGATAACAACTTATTAGATCAAATTAATGAAAGACTTCGAATGGAGTTTTCAGTGATTATCTACAAGGGATTTACGAGTTACTTCCTCGTCGTTCATGAGATAGTACGTCTATCGAATGGAATTACCTGCGGACGAGGGAGTGGGGCCAGTAGTTTAATTTGTTACTTACTGGAAATTACTCATGTTGACCCTATTAAGCACAACTTATTTTTTGATAGGTTTTTAAATAAAGATAGAGAGGATCCACCGGATATTGATATTGATTTCCCATGGGATGAAAGAGACGAGCTACTTGAAAAAGTATTTAAGATTTATGACGGCCATATAGCAATGGTCGCAAACCAGCTTTTCTTAAGAGAACGCATGGCCATAAGAGAAGTTGCTCGTGTTTATGGAGTGAGTGAAAGAGAAACATCCTATGTGGTAGACCGATTGCATGTAGACTCTGGTGAGGGGCTAAACTCAAAGTGGAAAATGATTGTTTCCCATGGATTAAAGCTAGTAGGGTGTTTAAGAAATCTTAGTGTTCATTGTGGAGGAGTAGTAATTACTCCGAAAAAAATTACATATTATGGGCCGATTCAAAAAACACCAAAAGGACTACCGATCATTCAATGGGAAAAAGACCAAACAGAAATGGCCGGGTTGATAAAAATAGATCTTTTAGGAAATAGATCTCTTGCAGTTGTTCGAGACACGATTCAAAAGGTGAATGCTATTGATCCTGATCATAATATTGTTTATTCAAACTTTCACCCTGAGGGTGATAGGGAAATGGACGAACTTATTAAAACCGGTAATACGATGGGAGTTTTTTATATTGAAAGTCCCGGGACCAGGTTATTTTTGCAAAAAATGAAAAGTGCCAAGTTTGGCCATGGAGTTATTGCTGGTTCTATTATTCGTCCTGCCGCAAATAAGTTGGCCAATGAGTTTTGCCGTCGTCTAGATGGAGGGAAGTGGCAGCATGTACATCCTCTTGTGGCAGATGTTTTAGAAGAAAGTTTTGGATTAATGATTTATCAAGAGCATGTGAATTTAGTTGCGATGAAGTTAAGTGGTTTTACTTCACAACAGGGAAATGAGCTCCGAAAAGTATTGGGGAAAAAGCATAAAGAAAAAAAACTCGAATACTTTAAAGATCATTTTTTTTCTGGCGCAAAAAAAAGGGGAGTAGCGGCTGATACTATTGTGGAGCTATGGGAGATGATACAAAGCTTTGCTGGCTACTCGTTTTGTAAAGCTCATAGTGCGAGTTATTGTCTTGTTAGTTTTAAAGCTTGTTACTTAAAGGCGCATTTTCCTGCCGAGTTTATGTCCTCTGTTACTTCAAATGAGGGAGGATTCTACTCAAAAGAAGCCTATCTAGAAGAGGCAAGGCGCTTAGGTGTAGATGTTCGTAGTCCTTGTATTAATGAGAGTGATATTGAAGATCGTGGAAAGCAAGGGATTATTAGATTAGGTTTATTTAATGTAAAAACGATGAGGTTAAATACTCTAAATAAAATAATTAATCTGCGAAATAGGTATGGAGCTTACAGGTCTATTAATGATTTTCTTTGCCGTACTGAAGTTGGGTTTTCAGAGACTAAAGCACTACTAAAAGCAAAAGCCCTAGACTGTTTGTTACAAATAGAAAAAGCAAGCAGAGTTCAATTAATGTGGAGTATTTACTTTTTTTTTCATGCAAAAAAATCAGGAGTATCCTACGCCCAAAAAGAATCCTTTTTAACGTTGAGCAATCTAGATCTTAATGATTATAGTGGAAAAGATCTGATTCAGTGGGAAAAACAGTTCTACGGACAATGTGTAACTTTTTCTCCATGGAAGTTTATTGAAAAAAAAGTAAAGGGGATAGAGCTAGTCAAAAGTACTGAGCTGAAAAATTATGTTCATAAAAGCGTAAAGCTATTTGGTAACTTTGTGACAATGAAAAAAGTGCGAACTAAAAATAAAGAATCTATGTGCTTTTGTACGTTTAGTGATCAATACAATGTTTATGAAACAGTGTTTTTTCCCCCTGCATACCAAGCATTTAGTGACTTATTATTTGAAGAAAGTAGCTACTTAATAAATGGCACTGTAATGAGCGAGCGTGGTGCACTTCAGATAAGTGTCGATTTTGTTGAGATTGTCTCGTAAAAAAAGAGCGCTTCTAGCGCTCTTTATAAAATTGATTTTTAAAAATAAATTTATTCAGACCAAGTTCCGTAGCATCTAAGTTCCATTGCTTCTTTTTTATCTGCAATGTCTTCAGAATCTGCGGAGTAAAGAAAAGAAGTGTAGAGTCTATCTTCACAGCTACCGATACTAGAAAGTCCTTTGCCGCTTACTGCATCTGCACAGCTACTTTCTTGAAAAGTATCATCTCCATGACAGAGGCTTTCATAAAAAGAAACATCTTCAGGAGATAGTTTATACTCTTCACACGAGAAGTATGTAGATCTAGTGAAGTCATCCCCATATAAAAAACTCCTTTCTTTTATACAAGATGCAGTGACGAGTCTTTCTTGTGACTTTCTTGATTCCTCATCCAGGTTTTGTGGGTGTGTGAACTCTCCTTGAGCATCGTCACAAGTATCTTGGGCAATTTGTACATCCTCAGTGGCTTCAGAAAAATCAAGGATCCTACTAGTCCCGAAATGTAGGACGGCTTCAATATTTTGGGTCTCGCTTATCTTGCAAGCACCCAGACTTATAACGTTGCCTTCTTGTACTAGTAGTTCGCTACATTTTTGTGTAGTACTAGACCTAGTACAAGCGTCACTGAAATGTGCAAGATCTTCTTTATCTGTTTTATAGTCAATGCAATTAGTGGTGTTTCCTAATTTTTGTATACAACTTAAGTGGTATGTATTTATTTTTGGAATAACTGATGAAGAGCTCTCAGAACTTCCTCCACCATTGCAAGCAATGATTGATAATAGGCACGATGATACAAATAGTTTATTGATGATTTTCATTTGATCTCCCCAGTAATGAAACTTGTTATTTTATGAGCAACAAAAATGCCAGGTTTTGGCTTATATATGTCAGTTATTGATCAGCTGTATTTTTACTGTCACAAGCGTATAAAATTGATGTTTTAGGGCCATAAATTAGAAATGTATGGAACTTTTGGAAATGTCGAAACGGTTGCCATGTGGAAAATTTAGACAATTTATTAAAAAAATACAGAAATAAACTAATTTGAAAACCTTGCTTGTTTGACTAGTCAAACAAATGTATGTAGTATTGAATTAGTAGGGGGGTTAAGGATGACCAAGCAATGTGCATTAAAGGACTTAATAGAGTTGATGAAAATTGAAGAAAAAATAAAAAAAGCTCATGAGCAATCAACCTTAAAGAAAGTAAGAACATTTGCAAATTCAAAAAATAGAGAACTAATAAAAAAGGCGTTGGCCAAATAAGAAAAGTTTTCTCAAATAGGTAAACTTTACATTTTTCATTAAAATATAATGATGAAGACTTCATTAACCTTGCTATTTATTTTTCTTGTAGGCTCATGCTCATCCAAAATTCCAAGGCCATTAGTTTCCTCTCAAAATAGGCTCAAAGATTTAAGTATTTGGAATCAAGAATCAGATTCAAAAAGAGTTGAGCTTGCCCTTGATAGTATTTTTCTAAAAACAGGTAGGAGAGAAAACCTAAAAAATCAGACTCCTCAAGGTATATATACAAAAAAAGCTTTACGCCTAGTTAAAGATCCACTTGTTTATTATAAAGATCAAAGAATGAAAGCCTACCTGAATAGGTGTCGAAGACAGATTCCTTCTTCTTGTTTTTATGCGGGAAAAAAGCTTCTGGAATTAAACAAATATGATGATGCCTACAAAATATTAGAGCAGGGATGCAATTTAAATGAGGCTGAGTCTTGTTATCTGGCCGGTGTTTTGGAATATAATAAAAAAAATGAAAGAAGTGCTAAGTTTTATTTTAACAAGAGCTGTCAGCTAGACTCCGAAAATGGATGTTTTTACACGAAGATTTATTTTTCAAACTTTAAAGCCCTAACTAGTGCAGACCAAGGCCATTTTTTTAATTACTATTGCAAGAGAGGAAATGAGGAATCGTGTGCGTTTTCCTATCTTCACCACTATGAAAATTCAGGAGATGAAAAAGACTATAATAGTCTAGTTGAATTATGCGAAGTTAAGAGAATTGGTGAGGCATGTTTTTTTGTCTCCTATATAAATGATAATAAGAAAAACTTTGATGAGGCCTTAAAGTTTCTTAGAATATCTTGTATGTACGATGATCCACAAGGATGCTTCGGACTTGTTTTTCATGGTGTGGGATTAGCAGATCATCGTAAATTACTTTTAAAAAGATCTCTTGAGCTTGGCTATAATAATTGGGAGCTGATTGAGCTTGATCCATCACTTGAGTGGATGAGAAAAGATAAAAATGTTCGAGAAATGATTGAAGTTTACGCTCTAAAGGGGCCTAGGTAGTATCGATGAAATACTTCTTCCTCTTCTACAGTATGAAATAATTTTCTTTTTCATGAAACTCTCCACAGACCCTGTAAATATGATGCAACTTTTTTCAATAACGAGGTCTCTTAATCTGCCTTTTAGAAGTGGTGAAATATTTTTAATATTGAATCGTAGTAAATCAAGAACAAGTTGTTCTGGGATCTCCTTCATGAGAAGCATTGCCGATAGCTGAGCATAAAAATTTTTGGACGAAAGTAGAACTCCTATATCTTTTTTGTTGAAAAATTTTGGCGGAATACGGTTTAGTATATCCACTCCGTTTGCGGATGATACAGGTGGAATAAGTTCTTCAATACGGCCTAGTACCTTCAATTTTTTATCAAGAGTGAGCTCTTCTATTTTTGGTATTAATTTTAAAGATGTAAAAAAACCACATTCTTTTTTATTAAAAATCAGCTCATCCATAGCATTTTCTTTTTCAAAAAGCCTCTTGTCCTCAGGTAAGTCCATTTTCCGATATAAACGTACAAGAGAATTTATATCATCTTTGCAAATGTCAGGACTACTCAGTAATGAGTGAAGTTTTCCCAGAGGATCTTTTTTAAAAATATTTTTACCAAGAAATACTTCTTCTTTTATTTTTTCTGTTTCAGTCAATGGAAAACTTTTTTGAATGAGGAGAGAATATTGCCATAAAAATATACTAGATAGAAATGAGGAGATGACAGCTACTGAAACAAGAAAAATTTGAATACGGCGATTGAATAATAATACTGAATCGTATGTTTTTATAACTAATAAGCTAAGAAGAAGAAAGAATAATCCGCCAAGAATTGGGCGGGATTGAACTATCCATTTAAGGCTGAAAACAAAAATAAGAAACAAAGTACTCAAGGCCGGGTGATTTTTAAATAAATAAATAATTGAATTTTTGGTGTTGTCCCAGGTAATTATTCTTTGTTGAAATGTGCCATAAGGTGCAACATTAAATAAAAATGCACCTATAAATGATGCTCCTATAAAGAAGGCCAAGAAATAATCACTTGGTAGAAACTTTGTTTTTATGAGACTTTCTTTTTTTGATATAAATATGTCTTTAAAAACAAGAATGTTGTCATTTAATTTATCGATGTAAAAGTTGTCTTTAAAAAGGTGAAATTCAACTGATAAAACTAAAGATAATAGTCCAAGGGTAATGATAATTTTAAAAAATTGAAAAATTATATTGAAGCTAATCAGCCCTTCTTTAGAAATGGGAGCATTAACTGACCACTTAGAGATATTTTTAAGTGGGTAGTGATAAAAAAATACACCGTACATTGAGATATAGATTGCCCAATTCATGAAGTAAATTTGCTCTGTGAGATTTTCGGATATTGGAGCAAACAGGACATACCCAATTGCAATGGCGCTGCATAAAACTAGTGCTATTTTTTTCAAATAATCAAAGCAATATAATTTAAGCAGCTTGATCATTTTTAACTTTACCGCTATCTTGAGGAGCGTGAAGCCTTGAAAAAAATACTTCAAGAGAGAGAGGCTTATTTTCCAGAGGGCATTTGTTTTTTTGAATTTCTTTTTGATCTCCGTTGAAGACGATTTCACCGTCCTTAATAATAAATATATGATCTAGGTGAGACTCAACTTCAGTGATTACATTAGTTGTTAAAAAAATTGTCCCGCCATTATTTTTAAATTCGTCTAATTTTTTAAGGTAAAACAAGCGAGAGTAAACATCAAGCACACTTGTGATTTCATCAATGAGGAGAATTTTAGGTGATTTGGATAACTCTGCAGCAAGAACCATTTGCATTTTTTGGCCACGGCTATACTTTTTAAATGGTTTACTCAGATCAAGTTTTTGATGAGTGATAATCTCATCAAAAAGTTTTTGGTTCCAATTCGGAAAATAGGTTCTATAAAAATTAAAGAATTCGCCCATTGATAAAGGGGAGTCGAATTCAATTTTTTCACTAATAATCCCAATGTCTTTTTTTAGTTCAGGAGGAAATGCTTCTAAGTTTTTATTAAATAATGATACGTTTCCTGTGGTAGGTCTTTCTAACCCTACAATAATTTGAAAAAGTGTTGATTTACCGGCGCCATTTTCTCCTAAGAGTCCGTAGAACTTTCCAGAGTGTAATTCAAGTGAAATCCCCTTTAGTACTTTTAGAAAAAAATAGTTTTTCTTGATATCAATGAGTTCAACAACTTTCATAGATAGTTTATCGGTGTTGGTGCTTTATTGTTGAGGTTTAAATAGATTTTGTTTTAGGGCCAAAAATGGGCACTTCTTTTTTACTCAACATGCTAATTTCAGGTTCTAAGTTGATTTTATTTTACTTTTTTCCGAAAATATAAGGTGGCCATGCTTTAAAGGGGACCTGTATTAAAAGAAAAAACACTTTTATACTATTAACTTGTTTGTTTATTGGGGCCATTGGAGCCTTCTATTTCAATGCATCCTACATTGATACAAATCCTCAGCACCTAAACATCTCTAACACCTCCAATAATATTTTTAATGGCAATTTATGTGAAACATTGAATGCCGGGGTAGATCTAAAAAAACAAGTGATTCAACGAGGAAGTAAAATTTTACAATTACACTCGTACGGAAGCGTCAAGAAAGTAGGAAAGTTTAGTTGCATCGCTGATGGGCTAATTGAGCCATATTTAATTAAGACAAATTTTTCTTGTGGAGAAAGTGGGGTTTTACTTAGTAATCAGCAAAGGTGGCGACTTCAAAACAAGTGTCGAAGTTTCACAAAAAAGACGATCAAATGTAGTCAATATAATGAGCATTTCGGAAATGACATAGATAGAATTAATTACACGAGATATCAATATAATGGCGATACCTATGCCTTTGACCTTCCTGAGGGAAACGTTGGAATAGGGGTTTTTGGAAGAGACTTTATTGAAAGTAATACAAACGTATTAGCTTCTGATGTTGATAAGGTTCAAACTCTTCACAATAGTTTCTTAATGGGTGCAATGATTTGCAGTATCGCAAATTCAGGGCAAGTCAATAATGTAAGTTCTTTCTGCTTAAGAAGGCCAAACCGCCGAGAGTGTTACGGGGAGTTTGGAGACGATTTTGTTAATTTTCCTGAGCACTATTTTCCGACTCATGAAGGAGGTTGGGGAGAACAAACTCCTGGGTACACCGGTGAATCTAGTTTTCCTGCGGACTTCTCTGATGAGTGGAGTTATTTTGAATTTAATAATATTGGTGGAAACTTCAGACTTAATACAGATGTAGGTGTCAGATATAACCCAAGGATTAATTTAAATAATTATGAAAACCTAGATAGCTATACATTAAGACCTTTCAATCCTTACAACCCAGGAGCGATGCAAGATTTTGAACTTAATAATTATCATCAAATATCTTCATACTATTTTCAAGCGGCAAGGGAGGAGATCATATCATTTCTTTCAAGTAACCGTATGAATACTGCACAATATTATTATGATCACCTACCTCGGATTTTTAAAGGCTACGGCTCAATAATGAGTAGTGATGGTAACAGTGAAGTCTTTACCCAAGGTAGTAATCATCAGTTCCAAGCAATTTGTACCAATGGTTGTCGCCATCTTGTCATAACTAGCCATGAAATGTGTAATGAAAAATACTCCTCATTTCCTGTTGATACGGAGGTTCATTGTCTTCCAAAGTATCTTAATCTAAGGGCGAATAATTTGGCTAAAATTGATGGAGATGTCTTTAGCATCTCTGGTTACGATAGCGTAAAAATTGATGATCTAGTGATCTCCTTTTCACCGGGTACTAAATTTGCGGAGATAAATGATAAAGTGGCGAAGGAACAAGGTAGTTACGCTTATCATTTTAATTATCTAATTCCTCGCTTAAGTTTCGTTTTTTCTGGAAATAAAATTATTAATTTATCAGACGCAGGGGAAAGGGCGTCTTTTCCAAATATTTCAAATAGTGATTACATATTTTCTTTTAACAATATTTATTACAGGCATTTATTTGAATCCTACTCATCTTTTATAAGTACTGTTCCAAACTGGATAATTCAAAAAGGTGTTTTATCAGATGGAAGCATTATTTATGATGCTTACCAAATGGCCTTGATGAGTTACTTCTTTTTTAGAAATGACTTTTTATGCAAAGATTCAGGTCTTAATAATGTCCTGAACTCAAATGGTGAGTCTTATTCTGCTGATAAAACTAGGTGCGACGGATTGGGAGGAGTTGCGAAAAAAAGGTGTGTGTTATCAGCATTTCGAGCTGATTGTAATGTAAGGTTAATTGAAACATTCATGGGAAATCTTCCTGGCTTTTCGAATGCCAATAGAATCACCTTGGCCAATTATTTTAAATTACAAAAAAGAGTCTTTACAATTAACAATAGCGACAAACTGAATGTTTCAAATGTTTTATTTAAAGGAATTTCCCAATATGGGTTTGTTGCAGGAGCGAGAAAAAACATATTCCATGGAAACATGTTTTTGGGGTTTCCTGTGAATGAACTTATTGATCGGGGACTCCCTATTTTATCACCGAGAATAGGGGTGAAAAATTATTTTGGATCAGGTGTCAATAAGAACCTTCAGTATGAAGGTGGTTATGAAAATTTATATTTTTCTCCAAATTTTTTGGCCACAGGAAATAGAGAGGGCCATGTGCGCTTAGATAAAAATAGACTGGCCTATTATGAGATAGATTATCCAAGCGAGTACCCATTTCTATATAATCTATGTAAATCGCTTGATGGGACTAATCCAAACCCAAATTTTTGTAATCCAGACTATCCTTTTTCAGATACCGGGACTTTTTCAGGTGAGCAGTATTTTAGTCCCTTTTATTACTCACTGAGCACTCCTGAAAATAAGGCCAAAAATGCTGGTGCTTCATTTAATCATTACGATAATAGTCTATATTTAAAAAAGTTTAATCCGACCGTAACGCCTAATTTTTTAGTTTCATTTGATCAGGATCCCACTTCTCCAATGACATATAATCAAATAGATTCACATGTAGAGAGTCGGTATGCGAATTTTCAGACTTGTACTAACCATATTGATTGCGGAGAGGATTCCTATTGCTACAACGATGATGTGGACTATCCTTCAGGCTCAGGTATTTGTTTAAGCGGAGAAATAAGAATAGATTATTTGATTGTTTCAAATAACACTTTTAAAAATCACTCTTTTAGGGAGCTATACTTTCATAAAAATGATGACTCAGGCAAAACAAGAGATGTTGGATTTAATCATGAGTTTATTGCGACAAACGGAAATAATGCATTAATTTTTAATAACATTCTTCAAAATCACCAAAGTGATATTTACGATCTAAATTTTCGTGGGACTCACTATCGGTCGGAAAAAAATAAAAACCTGGTTCAGGTGATTGAAAGAAATCTTATTTCTAATGGGAGTAATGGAAAAGCCACAGGAGAAGGAAATCCTGAGTCCAAAATGAGATTTAGTAACAATGTCATTACTGATGTTCGAATTGGAGGCTATCACGCTTTTTTTACTCCATTTTATTTAAATAATACGATTGTCTCGAGTGCGCTGACGGTTCTAAATGACACTCAAGATCGATTTGCCAGTGTTGAATCAATGAAGCCTTATGGCGTAAGGCATGCTCTTTTTAATAATGCTGTTATCAGATATTTTGTTACAAGACCTATCATTGCTTCGCCTGGACAACGAGCAAAACAACATGCCGTTGATTATAACTTTTCTGAAAATTTATACTTTGGTGCCACAGGTGAGAATAATAGCAACTGGATGACTGGAAGAGATTATACTAGCCTAAATGTGATAGATGATTATGACGCTAATTTACCGATAGCTAATTACAGCTATGTTGATAATTCTAAACAGGCCTTACCTCTAGTTGTTGATGAAACTACTGGGGAGTCCCTAAGTTGCTTTGGGAATTATCTTTTTGGGGGGAGCTCCGCTAATTGTTCATCACCTTTAACCTCTCTTGATACATCAGGATTTATGTACGGAAGTTTTAATAATTATTTTTATGATTCATCGATGGAGGATGGATTTAATTATGGGAAACTTAGAGTAGATACCTTTGATGATATTAGTGTTTATCATGGCCATTCTCCGAGTTTATCTAATTTTTTCCCAGGAAGTTTAAATAAAAAAATGCCTAGAGTTAGATTTATAATGAAACACTGCTATGGACTTAGCGAGCCAAACTCGTTAAGCCTGCAAAGAGATGCAGCTGACTTTGTGATAAACTCAAATATTGATGAAAGCATATTATCTAGTTATGAATGTGTAACTGGAGATAACAAGTCTACCTTTTATAATGAAAGCTCTATAAATCAATTAAATCGGCAGGTGTATAACAATATAAGCTCCGCCATTGATACTAGGGGTGCGTGGGGAGTTCTTGATGTCATTAAATCAAATGTTGGTAACATTGGTTGTAACGAGATCCAGGAAATATTAAGTTCAGATAAAAGAGCGTCTTTAATCGTTAAGCCTAAAGGACTTTCAGTGTATCGTGATTTCAATGGGAACTATCGTGCGCCTTCAAGCTCTGTAGGTGCGTTTAATTTGAACTGTGCGAATAATTAACTTTTATTAAGGGCCATTAATTCTTCACTCATTGCTGCATGAACCTTTTTGGATAATTCAACAGCCTGAGAGGTCTCAAGTTCTTTTGTCGAAAACTCAGGAAGAATTTTAATTTTAATTTCTCCTGATTGGAGCTTATTTAAATTAATATTTCCATACCAATCGGATGCAATAATAGGGACTATTGGAACACCTGTGGAAATGGCCGTTCTAAATGCGCCAGTTTTGAATTGCCCTAAACCTTTGCCTTTAGAGCGGGTTCCTTCAGGCATAATGACAATGCTTCTATTTTTTTTAGTGATTGTTTTATTCACTCTAAGCATTGATCGAATAATGGAAGATTTTTTTTCTCTTTTGATGAGAACATTCCCACTTAGCCAGTACCATTGTCCAAAAATGGGAAAATAGAGAATTTCCTTTTTTCCTAATGTGACAGTATTTTTCAAATTAATCTGCGCAGCTATAACGATGTCCATATTTGATTGATGATTCATCACGTAAACACATGCTCTTTTTGAATTTAAAAGATTGAAATTTAGCTTTTGAAACTTTACACCAAGAATAAATCCTGAAATTGGTCCCCAGACTTTTGACATATAATACATATGTATTGGGTGAAATGGGCGTAAAAATATGGCAACAATTGCTCCAAAGAACATGCAAAATGCAATACTAAGTCCCAAAAGAATGTACCTAATAGAAGAAAGCATAGCTAATCTTAGAAATAACTGATGAAATCGTCCAATATTATTAATTTCATTTATGCTATTAATTATGAGTTAAAAAGATAGGCTTATATAATAACTTTGAAAGGCTGCAAAATTAGTCACTGTCTCATTATCAGCTCCGCCTCCAAGCCTTCTTGCTCCAAAACCAACCTTCATTTTTTCTAACTTCATACCTGCTTCGATGTTAATATCGTAAGCGCTTCCCTTTGATGATGATAATCCATCTATATTTGTGGCGAGGTAAAATGTTTCTCCATTAAAATCAAGGCCAATATTAAGTAACGGAACCGGACCAATATTATCATAGCAGTCAGAGTTGGTGTTTTGAGTGACGCATATTTCGGCATCTCTTATTTTTAATAGTCCTCCATAGTAGAATCTTGATTTATTAAATCGATGTATTCGTCGATAACCCAGGCGATAACTATTAAATTTATAATTTACTTTGGTGGAAGTATTTGTCGTAAATGTTGTGGAATTAAAGTTGAAATTTTTAGTTGAAGTAAAGTTGTACTCGAGCTCTAATGGGGCGTAAAGAAATGTCCAACTCCAGTCTTTATAACCCTTTTCGTAAAAAACTCTAAATGCACCTGACTTACTCGTGTCTGATAAATCGATACGGTTACCACTTTCTGGAGGTAGGGCGAAGTAGTTATATGTGCTTCCCGTTGAGAGAACTTCTAATTTTATCGAGCTAAATGCAAGATCTGGACTAAGAGCTAAAAGTATGAAAATGGGGATGAGTTTGTTCATTTTAAAAAGGCAGAAGTTACAGTTCTATATAATATTCTAACTGACTCAGTTCTGTTTGCAAGTTATTGATAATAAATAAAATAATCATCGAAAATGAGTAAATTTTACTTGTTTGTTCAATAAAAAATTTAGGTTGTGAGATAAAGAATGATCGCATGTTTATCGAGGTCTAATGAGAACTTATATTTTAGTTTTTTCCGCTTTTTTACTTTCACACTCAAGTTACGCCAAAAGAAAAGATTATAAAGATGTAACCAACACTGCTGTTTTCTCGAGAAAGTTATGTCAATTATCTGCCCATTGTGAAAAAAATAAAAATCCCTATTGGGCGAAGTTTCAATACAGTGCAGATCTTGCAGAAGAAGAAATTAGGGTTTTGCTTCAAAGCTATTCTCTAGATAGGCCATCGCTACATTTTTCAAACACAGCGGTGCTTGATTCTGGGTTTGACGGTAGGTCTCAAATAAATAACTTAAATATTGTTCCTCGATTATATAAAGGGCATGAAGATGCCGGTAATGAAAAGATAGACCCTGTTGGGCATGGAACCGCCGTTGCTGGAATGATTGCCGGCACGGGCGTTGGCTTTACTAAGTACGTTAATCTAAATGTTTACCGTATTACGAGAAAACATGGGGGAGGTTCAGTAAGTTCAAAAAACCTATCTAATTCGATCAAACAGGCATGCGATACATCGGAGATTGTAAATGTTAGTTGGGGTAGCTCGGCCGATGAAATGGGAATGAAAAACCCTAAGGAAGAAAAATGGTATGATTACGCTGCGAAAAAAGGATGTTTAATAGTAAAGTCGTCCGGAAATGGTGGGATAAAAAGATATAATAGCTACAATCTTCCTATTGATGCACCAATCATTTTAGTATCATCAACTAACTCTTTAGGGATCGAAAGTTCTTTCTCGTCCCAAGGCCATATCTACGGCCCTGGTGAAAATGTTTTTACATTAAATTCTCATCAATCAAAAGTAGACCAATGGAGATTTGAAAACTACTGTAAAGTAGAAGGTGCTATTATGGCGCCCATTTCTGGAACGAGCTTTTCTTCTCCCGCGGTTGCTGCTGTGTTCTCTCAGGTGTTAACAGTTTTAAAAGTTAGAAACCTTGTTCCAAAAAATCCATTGGAAAAAATAACTCTTCTTAAAAAAATTATTTTGGCCTCTGGTAAATGGTCGCAACAAACTGGAGAGTCTCTTCCAACCGCCAATGCTTTTCTCGCTGTTTTAATTGCTAAAAACTTAGATATTAATGAAGTTGGCTTAAGTATTGATGAGCTAATAGAAGTTGGAAAGAGAGAGGGTAGCAACATTTGCTTGGGTGGTGACACTTTATGTTCAGAAATGCGTACCTGTAGCAAGAAAAAAGAATGTCTTAAGGTAAATAGAAAAAAAATGTACCTTTGTGAAAATCAACGTAAGGACATCACCATAGATTTAATTAGCAGTTTTGGACAAATGAAAGAAGCCGAAATGCTTTCATACATGGGGTCACGTTTAAACTCAAATGATTTTGACTCCGTGACAATTAATGAAATACTCAACAAGTCGTGGACCGAAAACTTAGACGATAAAGGTAGGATAGATGATTCCGATATCGCCTTTGACTTATTTGAACGAGCAATTAAGTTAGGGCAAGAAGAATTTATAAGCACACAGAAGTTTTCAGATCTTATAAACGACTCATTCTATATCTCTGGTATTGATTCTCTCGGAGATTCTGGGTTTGATTTGTTGTTTCACAGAGAAAAGTCCAAAGAAGAACTAAAAAGAGAAAAAGAAGCAGGTGTTATTTCTTTTGAGGAAATACGAAAGAAAAAAATATTTAATATGTTTAATAATTTAGAGGAATCAAAGCAATTAGAGATTCTTTCAAAAGTTCCAACAAAGCAGTATAAATTTTCAGAAGAATATACAAAAGTTCAGTCAGGTTTTTTATCGCTTCTCGTCGAAAATAAAGAAAAATTAAACCATGAGATTGAAAATATAGTAACTCAAAAAGTTAAAGACTTGGGCAAATCATTATCAAATGAGTTAGATCAAGATAAAAGATACGTTACTAAATTAAATGAATCAAAAATAAAAATATTTTTAGAAGCTGATCCTAATTTTCTTAATTTAATAAAAAATAAAATTAAAAAACCATTTTTTAACAACTCCTCAAGTATGGTTAATTTTGTTTTGAATTATTCAAATATTCTTCTAGAAATGGATAAGTTTGAGCTATCAAAATTAATGTTATCAGAAATAGATAGTAAAATTATTTTTTTAGAAAGTATTAATTCTAAAAGTAAGAGCGAGACGATTGATAAGGCCACTAAATTATATGTATCGATCAATAAGGTATTACCTCAGGTATTAAGTAATATTATCGAATCTAAAAAATATGATAAATCTATCATTCCATTAATTAAAAGGGTTATGTTGGCAAAAGTTCCTTTAGCGAAAAGGTCTAATATTATTAACTTTTCATACTTTCTATCTTCTCCTTTTCAAAAGGCGTTCTACAATGACACCGAATTTTTGAAAAAGTATATTCTTCAAATATTTAATGACGTGAATAAGGTTTATTCACTTAAAGGCGTTGTCTGGGAGGACTCCTGGGAGCATGTCTCAAGGTCGTTTAGAAATATGATGAATGGCCTATTGTTTAGAGTCCAGTTTAAAAAGAATTTTGATACATCTTTTATGATATCTCCAATGATTAAAACGTTAGATATTCTGTCTAAGGTTTATGATAACGAAAAAAAATCGAAATCTATCTCAAACTTTCAAGTTGGGTTCATTAGTAAATATATTCTTAACAGGGGTGAAAAGTATAAAAGCCTTGTAAAGAGAAAAAAGTATTCAAGTACATTGGCGATTTATGCGGGCAGTGAGATTGCCCAGATACTTGGATTTTTTAGAAAGTTAAATATTGATAAAAATAATGATGTTTTTGCAATAGCAATGAGTAGACTAAAAAAAGAATATGACGCTGATAATGACAGGTTAGATATTGGCCGTATAAGAGAAGAAATTGCACGCCATTTTGGTATTGGAGAGTTCTATTAAATTAGAAATGCGTTAGATTACCTGATGCATTTTGTTTGAACTTTCATTAATCATTATTTTTGGAAAGTTAAGGTCAGGATGCACTTCTTCTCGGGACTGTTCTAATTGGGCGGAATCGATATAAGTTTGGGTTACTTTTGCATCATGATGATTTAAATAATCTCTAACAAGAAGTAAGTCTTTTGTTTCTATGTATAAATTAGTTGCACAGGCCTTTCTAAAACTATGTGGGGTTAATTCCGGAGGAAGTCCGGACTTTTTTAGAATATTCATCACCCGGTTATACATGGTTTTTAGGTTTGCCCTTTTTCCATCTCTTCCAACGAACAAAGGCCCCTCTTTTATTGACCTTTTTTTTGCGAGATAAAGATCAAATTGCTCGAAAATTTTCCTGGAGTTTTTGATTTTTAGTTGATGTTTATAACCGCCTTTTCTCTTTAAATTTAGTGCTAGGTTTTTGTAATCAAAGTCTTCAACATTTAAATTTTGGGTTTCACTCAGCCTTAATCCGCCAAAATAAAGAAGATTTGCTAAAAACTTTTCCTCAATTCTATAAAGAGTGTCGTTAATACTTTCCCAATGGCCCGGCAGTAATGGATAGGTATGTTCAATGTCGACTTCTTTGAGCTTTATTCCGTGAATTTTATCTTTGATTGGATTTATCTGAAACTTTTTACTCTTTCCTTCAAAAGTTTGTTTTAAAAATTCAAAAAAGTTTTTTAGGCAACTTAAATGGCGCTTTCTTGAATTAACGCCCAAAGCCCGTATTCTTCGAATTTCTTTTTTTGACTGTGTTTTATTTTTAAAATTTATAAGTCCTAAGCAAATAAAGTGAAGACTTAGCCAGAAAGCTTTGGCGAAAGGGCTGGGCTCCTTTGTGATTATGCCTCCTGTTGATAAAAATTCTAAATATTTTGAAATGATTTCTGCATCTATTTTTTCTAATGATATTTTATTTTGATGATGATTCCATTCGAAAAATTGAAGAAGGTCGTTTTCGTAGCTTCTAATAGTATGTGGTGATTTGTTTTTTTGCTTTAAATTTTCCAGATAAATTTTGGCCCTTGCCCGGGTATGGGTTGGTAGTTGATCAAAACGTTTTCGAGTGGTTTTTTCTTTGTTTAATTGCATATAATTTATATTATACGTAAAAATAATTATGTAAAGTATTGAAATTGTATAAAACGTTCGTATTTGATTTGGGGGTACCCTAGGTATGGGTAAAAAAGTAAATTTTGTTCTCCGGCCTCTAGATTCCGGATAGTTTTCTTAAGGTGCCAAGTGTTCTTGAGGTTTATATACTTTGTCTTCGTTAATTTTCATTAAGTAACTATGTTTTGATTTTTTCTTTGTGTGGTGGTGTTGATGGTGGACACTTTTAATTGTTACTTTCCCATTTTTATCTTTATGGTTTTCTGAGGATAATTGGGCATAATTTTTTTCTAATGCTGCGGCAAATTCCCAAAGCATTAATTTATATTTTGCCTTTGACCAATTGCGCTTTTGTGCAAAGCATGAGGATAGCAGTAAGCAAAATATACTTAATGTTAAAATTTTCATCGTGTGTTTGATCGGAATTGCTCCTCTTAAAATTTAATAAATTTTAATTTCAAGCAATTATAAATAGAATTTGTTTAGATAATTATTTCTTTAATTAGCACCGATAAGAATTCATGAGAGTAAACCTCCTGGTACATAAAATAATTTATTTTTGTTTAATTCTCGGGCTTTCACTTTTTGATGGGAACGGGAGGATTAATCGATCATTCAGTGAAGATCGATTCCATCCAGGTATTATTGACATGAGACTTGGGAATCGCTTCTTTGTTGTAAGCTTTTTAGAAAATATTTTTGGTAAGGATAACATCAGCCTCGCTGGTGGTAGGTTATATGACAAACTAAAATACAATAAATACCCAATTACCACCGAATATATTCTCTCTAAGCGGAGCGTATGGGGTGGTGGCTGTGATATTTATGATCTGTCAGAGGAAAGCATTGGTGTTTTAGAATTTCCAAAATACCATTGTCATAATACTGGGGACCCTATTAACCCCAACCTGATACTCGGTTCCTCTGTTGTAAGGGAGGGATATCGCATTAAATCTTGTGAGGAAATTTTAAGTATAAATAGTGCGATTGATCACGCTCTGAATCAAGCTGATATTAGTCCTGGCGCCGACCCAGGGCCTGAATCCATTTCCAAAGTATATTCTTTATTTTTTCCTACAAGAAACACTGACAGTGATGATTTTATGGCGCTATCCACGGAGCTAGTTAACCTTGGACAAAATGAATTTGCTTCCACTTCACAAGAACACTGGAGATACATTTTATTAACCCTTTGCTTTGACCCTAGTTGGCAAATACTTTGATGAAAAAAGGATTATTCAATGAATAACAAAAAGTTTTCTCGAAGAAATTTTATTCAACGTGGCCTTTTAGGACTGGGTTTATCCTCTATCGGGATTGATAATTTATTAGAGGGTATTTCTAAAAATATTATCAATGATCTGATGGCCAGTGAGTTAAATGATAATAATCTAAATTATGTTGGGCTGCATCTACTTGGAGGGCCAAACCGATGGATTTGGGATTTACCCTTAAAAATAAACCCTTCCGATACTATTAAGTACAACCCTAGTGTTATCACTAGTTTTAACGCTGATCCAAGCTCAGCTGATGATTTTGGCCAATATCAATGCCAGACAGTGAGTGGTATTTCTCTTCCTCCAATCTGGGGAACGAGTGTTAAAGCTAGCTCTACGGGTAGTGACGGATCTGTCGCTGCAGGTGATGTCGCTATGTCTGAGCTTGCTGATAATTGTCTTTTTATCAGAGGGGTTGTTTACCCTAATGGAGCTCACGAAGGGCGATGGCATAACGTTATTCCGTTTTTTGGCGCTCCAGGTATACACACTTTTCCTCAAGGTCAAAATAATTTTAATCGCCCCATGGATTGTGTTCAATACTCTGTCAGTAGAATAAACTACCCTTATCTACCAAGAGGGCAAGGCTCTGCCATAAATATTAGGTTCAATAGTGGAGAAAATCCAATCAGCCCGTTGTTAAAACCCTTTGAGTTTGGTGCTCATTCTTATCAATCAAAAGCAATTAGCGCCCTGCCAAGTAAGGGATTCAGCGACTCCACTATAAACAGCAAAATTAACCACGCATTGGAAAAGCTTGAGGTAATAGCGAAAAAAAATAATAAGAAGTCAGGCAAATTATTTATTGATCATAAAAGAGCTAAGGAGCAATTTCTAAATGATATTGCAAATGTGATCTCTGAGTTTAACCTGGCCAAAGATAAATACATTGAGGTTATTTCCCTTAATCTTTTAAGTAAAACTATCCCAGGAGTTGATTTACAAGACCATATTTCAAATGCAGATTTTCCCCAATTCTATAGTTATAGTGAAGGAAGAAAAATTCCATCGGGCGTAAATTTAAACGATTTATTTAATGAAGCAAATATAGATTCAATGGCCTATAGTATGGCGCTGACAGAGGTGCTTATTAAAAATAAATTAACCTCTTCAATAGTTCTTGGGGTAGGAGGAGTTAATAACCTCTCCTACAATATGGATGGCAAAGTTACTTTTGACTTAAATAATGACAGCCATTTTGTTGGAACAGGTCTTTCTTTGGTAGGGTTTACCAAATATTATAAAGCTATCTCTGGCTGTTTATTGACTCTTAAGGCCTATCTTCAAGGCATTCAAGAGTGGGATAAAACAATTATTCATATCCATGGAGACTTTAACAGAAACCCAAGAATAGATGGCACTGGCACTGATCATGGGCCGGGTGGTTCAAATACAACAATCCTCTCCGGTTTAGTCGATGGGGCCAAGGTTATTGGTGGAACCTATGTGAACTCCCCCGGTCATTTAAACAATGACTGGGGTATCGCTGCGCCTTTCACCGGTGGAATATTTGCCGATGAGCCATTTACAAATCACCACTTGGAGGCATCGTTTGCAAAAATTTTTGGCGCCGCCTCAAGTGTGAATGTTCCTGCATTATTTGAGATTAGAAATGGAAAAATTCAACCAACAAGTGTTGTAGAAAACTCCGGGATTAACGTCCCGTGGATAACATAAACTTTTAGAGGTGTTATTTTGAACTTTTGTTTCAAAACATTTAATTCATCTAAAATAATTGCATTTATCTTATGTGGGGTTATTCTTGTTTCGTGTAAACCACCCGAAGGAGAGGAAGAGGTTTTTTTCTCTGATGAAAATACTCGTGCTGCTTCAAATAAACGAAATAGATTAAAAAACATTATTCCGCCAGGAGAGAAAGCTCACCCTGAAGCCAAGAAATTTATCAATTGTGTTAATTCTCAAGTAAGTGACTATGCTGATGAGGACGTTTTTTCTAAAAGTAAAATACTGGATATCATCTTTGGTGAAGTAGAAAAAACAGTAGCTGAAATTGAACAAGGTAAGAAGTTATCAAGATCTCTTTGTCATAACAAAGGTGATGAATTGATCGATTGGGTTGGCCCATATTTAAGACTTAATGGTTATGAGATCGAAAAAGAATACCTCTACTCGTTTCCCGAAAAGTTAAGAGTGGACTGCGGGAAAGTTTTAAAAAAGAGTGCACCCAAGTCAGACTCCAATCAAATAAAAAGATCCATAAAGCGTTACTATAAGTGCTATCAGCAGTTTACGATGAATCGTCTTAGTCAAAGTGATGCACGATTAGAGCGAGTTAAAAATGGAGAGATTTCCGGAGTCGACGCTTGTATGGAGCTTTTTGACTTGGCGTCCCTCTCCGGTTCCGAAACCTCAGCTACCTGGCAGATGGTAAATGCAGAATCAAATGAAGGACAAAAGGTACTAAAAACATTTAATGATCTTCACCGAAGCTGGTTTACTAGTATTCTTTTCCCTGAACATAACAGCTCATTTCACACAGAGGACTTGCTTGAAAATGGAGAGCCAGGCCTTTTTTATACCAGATCCCTTTTTGCCAGTGAGGTTGGGTATGAGGATATTTTAAAAGGTCATGATGTTTTAGGTGGAATTAGAGAAACGAGTAGTGCAGAACTAAATCACGGAGACCACACCGGGCATATCGGTTACTATTATAAAGGTACAGTAAATCGTCGAAATATTTATGGAACGGCAGGTTATTCTTTTTCAAGAGATATCCTTAATAGTAACGGTTGGGTTAGTGCCAATAATCACACAAATCGATGGAAAGTAAATGATGGCTCTCCTGGAGAAGATTCCAGTAGAGACTATATCAAATCTAAGGCACCTCTTGTTGAAAACGGTACATTTAAAGGAATAAAAAATAGATCCTTAGAGTTTCAAGATGACCCTCAGTTAAGAAATTATTGTGGGATGTACTCAAGCACTTATCCCTTTGGTTACCCCTATAATGGATATGGTGGCCTAAGTACTCCTCTTTTAAAGGCAACAAAACAAAGAGTAGTTGAAGGTGAAATTGTAGCAACGCCACTTGAGAGTGCAACATTCACCCCATTTACAGCGATCCGTGAAGGTTATGGGTTTAATGTCAGGATTGGGGAGACTGGTCCTATTGACTTGTTTCGTTCTGCTGGTGGTGGGGCAATGGGCTCTCATGCTTTTGTTCTTCAAAATATGGATATAACCTTTCCAAAAGTAATGGCGAATAATTTAAAAGGATCGGCCAAAAATCGCCATCGAGTTGTATCGGATGGAAGTGTTAAAATTCAACGCCGATGGGCAAAGAGAGTTTTAAGCGACTTTTTGTGTCGAGAGGTTCCTGTAATTAATTATGATGATCTAGAAACTGTTTATGAGGATACAAGCTCAAGCATCCCTTTTCGTAAGTCAGCCTCTTGTATGACTTGTCACGCTACAATGGACCAAATGGCAATGACCGCTCGAAATGTTGTAATCGAAAAAACTGCTCATCATAATGCTCTTCGTTTTCCCTTTCCAACTTTAAAACCTTCGGAGTTATGTATTTCGACAAAATGGGAAACAGTCGAGAAATGGGAAGAAGAAGATGGCGTTGAGAAATGGGTCGAAAAATACCATGAAAAGACTAAACATATATTCCATCTGAAAACAGCATCAGGGGAGGAGCTACCTGAGGGGATTCATTACAGCAAATGTCAAGAAAAAAGTTTTATTAGTGGTCATAGGGCCGAACCCACGAAAAAAGGGTTTTGGCCAAATTCTGGTGATACTTGGGACCAAAGAAGTTTATGTCATAAAAATGAAGACCCAAAAACAATGGTTAACCCCATTTTTACAGAAGAGTCCGAATTTAAATGGAGTGAGGAGCCAGTGGCAAATTATCACTTAACCAAGCCAACGGGTAAATTTCTGTTTAGGGAGTTTGACAGTCCCGTCGGTGAATCTGTTATTGATGCTGACGTCGTGGGAGTAAATGAATTGGCCGGAGTTGTTCGTAATACCTCGGACTTTTACGCCTGTGGTGCAAAGAGATATCTTGAATACTTAACTGGTATAAAGCTTGCGATGACTGCAGAAAGTTTAACAACAAATTTGAACCCCACTGAAAAAAATCACCGGAAAGTGATTCGCTGCTTAGGTGAGGACTTAAGAGACTCCGACAACCCTCGAGAGACAATTAGAAAAATAATAGCCTCTGATTTATATTTAAATGCGAACTCACTAGATGTTATAGATGACTCTAGTCGTGACGTTGATTTAGTTGAAATTGAAAATAGTGCATCGATCGAAAAAGTAACGGGAATTTTATCTAAAGAGATCTATGGTTGCACTGGCTGCCATACAGGTATTGATAATTGGGATGAGGAGGACTTCTTAAACTCTAAATTACCTTTTCATGCCTCCGAGCTTGGTATTAGTGTTAATGCAGGTGATCCCTGTGGCTCAAGCTTATTTACAAGTTTAAGAGGTAAGGATAAGGCCCTCAGTGAGCTTAGTTTTGAAAATGATATCTGTGATTCCTTTGGTGGAAACATGCCACAAAGTTCTCTAGAAGAGTTAACCAGAGATGAAATCCTTACGATTTACTTCTGGATTAAAAATTTAAGTGATTAATTATTTCCAGTTTGTAGAGACTTTAAAAACTCTACTAAATCAACTCCATCTTTTTCCTTAGCTTTTTCCTTCTTATCGTCTTTGATTGGGGATGGTGTTGATACAGGCTCAGGCTTCTCATCTTTTTCTTTATCAAGTTCCTTTTCATCCTGGACTGGTTTCTCTTCCTTTTTCTCTGCTTCCTTCCGCTCTTCTTTTTTCTTTTCTTCTGATTTCGGAGGAAGAATGTCATCTAAAGTGATGATTTTTTTCGAGTCAGAATCATCATCAATAACTGTAATTTCAATCTTAGATTTTTTCTTTGATTCGTCATCTTTTGGAGGATCATTTTCCATTATCTTTGGAGGTAAAACTATTGGTTCATCTGTTGGTTTTTCCTCTGTGTCAGGTTTTTTTTCCTCTTCTTTTTCCTCTTCATTATCACCCATTACTTTTGGTGGTAAGACAGAGGTTTCTTCTTTTTTCTCTTTATCATCACTTTCAGAAGCCTCTTTTTCTTTATCTGTCTCATTGCCTTCTGCATCTTCTTTATCACCACCTTCTTCAAGCTGAACTTCTATCGACGGTATGTCTTCCTCGTCTTCATCTTCAATATTTTCATTCTCTTCTTCTGGTTTGTCTTCGCTTTCGTCCTCTTCTCCTTCATCAATGGTAGAAGTCGGCTTTTTCTTTTTTAAATTAAGAAGTGCCTTAACAGTTAAGAACTCAGATTCTTTAAGGTCATGTAACTGAAGGCCATTTTTTGAGTCTTTTCTCATTATTTCAATGGGTAAATCTAAACCATTTCTCGATAGTAAAACGATTCTTATTGCCTCTGCTTGCTTAACATAAGATCGGTATCTAAATTTGAAAGAGTAATTTGTAAGTCTAGTTTTATCGTAAAAGCTATATTGGGATACTGTCTGCCACCTTGCACTCTCACTATATTTATATTGAAAGGTTAAATCTTTATCACCATTTGTTTCAAGGTCTATAAATGCTTCAACATTTGTATCAGTGAAATCGATCTTATTAAGATTCACTATTTCACTCCAATATGCATTCTTTTCCTGTGGAACTTCTCTTGGAACTTCTATATTGGTGTACTTAATTTTAGGATCATTGTTAAATCTTTGATCCAAGGCTTTAATGCCATTAAGGTCATCATCTCTTAGGTAAAAAGGAACGACACTTTTACTTGAGTACATTATTGACTCTTCTTCTACTGCAACACCTTTCATTCCTCTATGTTCAGAGTGATCAGGATCACAATTACTTCCACGGTCAAGGTGATACATGTCACAAAGTCCCCACACATGGCCTATTTCATGAAGCATTGTTATCACCATTGGTACTTTTCCAAAGGCAGGAGAAAATAGTTTTGTGTCTCTTCGTTTAAGAACAGAAGTTATCTCTTCTTCGGAATGTTCTTGCCCTGTTAGCTGGGATAAAGTGAAAAACTTTTGGTTTCTAAAACCATCAGCAGTGATTGTTCTAAACATTAAAATTCTAGTGAAACTTTTTGCGATCCACTTTCTACCGTCGAACCAAGGTTTCGAGTCAATGTGTGTGTAGGCAATTGAGGTTGATTTTTCGATGTCCTCACCAACGATTAGCTCTACGCCCTTAGGACATTTTTGTTTAAAAATCTGGTGTCTATCCTCTAGACTCCATGAGGTATCTGGAACGGGTAATTGCCTGGTGATTATGTTAACGTCAATTTTTCGGCCAATGTAATATCCCCAAATATTTATACTGGCCTTAATTTCTTCTTTGATTCCAGGAAAGTTACTTTCCATCCTCTCAGATAGGCAGACATCGTAGGTATCGGTTGGGTTATGATTAATTAAAAAAGCAGGAGTCAGGTGACTTTCTTTTACAGTCTTTAAGTGTCCGTAATTACTCTTTATTAAGTGAGTATGGCCTTCACTTCCTTTTTGCGCAGGGTTACAGGCGCTGAGAAGGAACACCAAAAAGGCAAATATTGATAAATTGTTTAGGTTCAACATAAATACAGCTCCAGCATTCAATATTTTAGGCTTGTTTATATCATGACTCATTGCGCAATTGCCGGTGTACTGTAAAATATTCAAATGTTAATGAATTTAGATGATTTTCGTTTAGTATCGGGCTGTTAGACACTTTTAGTTTAATTGAGTAAGCCACCATATATCTAAATTTCATGGGCTTTCCGCCCGAAATGTTTATTATCTAAGGAGTTTTTGATGTCCGAGTCTGCATTGAAAAACGAAGTGAAAAATAAAACCGTAGTTGGTTCAACTTCAAGTAGGGATATTCCCAAAAGTGAAATTCCTAAAAGGCAAATCCCAGAATTAAAACACCGAAACTTTAAAGGTGGAGAGTTTTGGCAAAAGGTTCCAGCTTGGGCCGGTGTAAAAACGTCCGACTTTGGAAGCCATCTTTGGCAATTAAAAAACTCAGTCACAAAGGTTGATCAAGTTGAAAAGCTTCTCGGGCCCTTAGCTACTAAAGACCTAATGGCAGATATTCGCCACGGACAAAAAATAACACCAATGAACATAAGAATTACACCTTATGTTTTTAGTTTGATTGATTGGGAAAACCCAACAGATGATCCGATTAGAAAACAATTTTTACCTTTAGGTTCTCAGTTTCTTCCTGACCACCCATACTATCGTGATGACTCATTATCTGAGGATGTTGATTCCCCTGTGCCTATGCTAACACACAGGTACTCAGACAAAGTCCTATTTTTACCAACGACATTATGTCCTGTTTATTGTTCATACTGTACTAGGTCTAGGCTCATTGGTGGATCAACAGAGACAAAAGAAAAAGAAAGTTACGGCGCTTCTCAAAAAAAATGGGATGAAGTTTTTGAATACATAAAAATGAATCCAAACATTGAAGACGTTGTTATCTCTGGTGGTGATGCATTTATGCTTACCCCTGCACAAATAAAATATATTGGAGAGAATCTTTTAGAGATTCCACACATTAGAAGAATTCGTTATGCCACAAAAGGTATCGCCATTTTTCCAATTAAAATCGTCTCTGATGACGCTTGGGTAAAAGCTTTAACTGATGTTGTTAAGCTTGGAAGAAGCTATGGGAAGCAAGTTGTTATTCATACTCACTTTAGCTGCGAAAATGAAATTTCAAAGTGGTCTCAAATGGCGATGGATAGACTCTACAGTGAAGGTGTTGTTGTTAGAAACCAAGCGGTTCTCCAAGATGGTGTAAATAATGACATTGAAAAAATGGTTCTTTTAACAAGAAAAGTTGCGTATATGAATATTCAACCATACTACGTTTATCAACATGATATGGTTCCGGGTTGTGAGCACTTTAGAACAACATTAGATGAAGCCGTTGAACTAGAAAAAGCCGTTAGAGGAACAACCGCAGGATTCAATACGCCTACGTTTGTTTGTGACCTTCCTGGTGGCGGTGGTAAGCGTCACGTCGCTAGTTACGAGTACTATGACCGTGAAAATGGCATCTCTGTTTGGAAAGCACCAAACGTAAAGCCCGGTGAATCTTTTATGTACTTTGATCCAATTCATAAACTGTCTCCAGAAGCACAAAAGAGATGGCACGATGAAGGTGATAGAGACAAAATGATCGCCGAAGCAAAGGCCAAAGTTTAGATAAAAAAAAAGCCCCTTCTTAAAAGGGGCTTTTTTTTGTACTTATTGATTAATCAACTGACCAGGGAGACCCGTACTCGGACATCCAAGTTATTCTCGAAGCACATAGTTTTCCGTTGTGCCCTTGATAAATCCAGTAGTATTGGATTTGATAATAGATGCTCTCGACAAATGTTTGTGAGGCCTCTGTAGTTATATCATTAATTCTATAAGTGGATGAGGAAGAAACGTTACTGCATGAATCAACGGCGCTTGTAATTGTGGATCCTACTATTAAATGGTCTTTGTGGTATCCTCCATTTCCGTTATCAACCCACATTGGAGAGGGTACCCAGCCTGCACATCCCTTACACTCTTCGTATATTTTAACAACAACCCCTGGAGCGGGCGAGGTTAGGAAGGATCCGTCTGGCTTTCTGTAAGTGACATCAATATAGCTTTTTTGTGTGTAAGAAGATTGAACTGGATATGGTACAGGGGTGATACAAGAGTTGTTTACTTCATCATAACCACCAACTGAGCCCAGGTTTGTGCTCCATACTGGACAATGTCGCCAGCCATGGGCGGCGGTAGGGGGATTGTAATAACAGTCTCCGTTTGTATCAACTCCTGTGACATAGTTGGAAGTGTTTTGGTTAAAGTCGGCCGTGAGTTCAATGACAGAATTTTCTTCATCGCAGGTGATACTGCCAGAGCCTTCGGGAGAGGTGATTTCCCCTTCCTCATTTGAATCATCCAGTCCGTTACCAGGGCAGTCAAGAATATGACAAAGGTATCTTAAGTGCCGGATACTATCGTGACTTACCGCACTTGAGTGAGCCCCACCAGTTGTATTGGCTTCAGTAAAGTATTCAGCGATATGATCAAAATTATTGTTGATGCGATCAATATCCCATTGGTTAGGACCTTCAAAAGTAGGGGCCGTTCTAGATTCTGAGGGGCCGATTTGAGAGATATTAAAATCAGGAGTAATAATTCCATCGCCCGTAAGTCCAATTAAATCTGTTCTTTGGCCGGAGGAAACTTTCGATTTTAAGTTTGAAAAATCAAAACCCGAACCGCCATACAATATGCCACCTGAAAAATAATCATCGTAGGCGCTTTGGCATGAGGCAGATAATGGTTGCCAAACATCACATGTACTCAGATCTACTCCACCATGATTAATTGGTTCATTTTCAAAATAGGCAGAGTACCAATCAACTTTTTCTCTGCTATATCCTAGATTAATGGGTAGGTTCAAAATATAAGAACCAACGAGATCATGCCTTATCATCTCTCCTGTAGTGGAGTTGTCAATGTAAAAAAGTTTTGAAAAATCGATGAAGCTATCTACGGGAGATGGATTAACTACACCGTCAAATTCATTCCCCGCACCCTTTGTCACAGCGTCACCAACTCCCCACACAAGACCCGGATCTGGAATAGTAATGGCAATAGGTTGGCCGACACAATCGGTATGTTCAATTAACTGAGATTTTGAGCAGTCAGAGGTAAAGTAAGATGGCCCACCATCATATAGTGAATAAGTAGAATAATCTGTGGCGGCAACGTTATCAATGACGTCTTGTCTGTGGACAATCATTCCAGAGGTTGGAGTCCAAGTTTCACCATTGCTATCGCAATCAGCGCCATTTGTATAAGTTGAGTTACTACAGGAGCCACCCAATGCAAGGTGGTTGAATTTAAGTTTCAAAGAATCCATTGCCCCGTAAGATACAGGGGTTACCAAAATTAATAATTCACCAACATTGTTTACTGCACTAGTTCTGAACACAGCTTTTAGCTGTATCGCCAGATCATTGGCATCTATATCAGTGACCTCAGCTTTTAGTAGAGGGCGATCTTCAAAGTTTAATTGGCCTTGGACATAATAGTCAATTGCATAAGTATTCAAGCTGCAGAGGAAGAAAAATAGTGTTTTCAAAAACTTCATTTAATAACCTCAAGAGTTTGTGTACTACCGCTTTGAACAAGTAGCCTTATTTTTCCTTCGGGCCCGGGAGAGGGAACTACCACTACAGAATTTTTTCTAAGTTCGGAAGGACTTATTCGAGCACCTGAGCCTTGACCTGTCATTACGGTGAATGATGAAGCATTTGGAAACTTTTCCAAATATTTTTTAAGATTTAATGCTATGGGACGATTGAATTGATGAACAACGGAGGTTGTTAAAGTAATGTCGCCTGTACGACTAAGTTTGGATTTCTTTAAACCGGGCGGTGATGAGTCTATGCATCCATGAACCGTAAAGATAAAACCTGCAATTAAGATGTTGATACGTTTAAACAAATCGTTTTCCTATTTTAGTTGCGAATCATTATGATTCGTTGATTTTACCTTATCGTAATACTTGATAGAAACAGTTAGCTTTTTCCCACTTGAATATTATTCGTTACTTATAAATTTATGGGTGAATATATTTTATTTATCAATTTGTGATCATTGGCAAAAAATCGTGGCATTAAACCAAGCACGTTAAGTTTCCGAATAATGTTAGTGATAAATATAACTAGAATGGCCATAATCTTCTCATTGATAAATGTTTCCTACGCAATAAGCATTAATAAATTGAGTTCAAAAAATACATTAATTATTGATATGACAGATAACTCAAGACCGGATCTTATTCTTCAATGGAAAAATAAAACTCTTATTCATCACTTTATTGATAATAAAAATCAAAAAATAAATATATCAGTTAAAAGAGTGGGAAAGACAACGGTGAAGGAATTTTCAAAGCTTATTGATAAGAGGTGGGAGTTATATCTTAGAGAAAAGTATGTAAAAATTAACGATTTAAAGATTAAAAAAGAAGTTGAAAGGTTTAATGATTCAGGGGAGTCACAAGGTAAAAAAATTTATTTAACGGATAAAAATCAATCATCAGAAGTAACCTTAACTCCTGCCAATATTCAAGAACTAGTACTAAATGAGGGAGAAGAGTTTCTTTCAGAAAGAGAATTAAATAATTTAATACGTGCATCAGGAAATTGTAAGACTCTTAATATTTTTAACCAGGGCTATCAAATAGACTTTGATGGCATTTTAGAAAAAAGTTACTCCACAATTGATCTTAAAAAGTTTTTTAACATAGAGGGTTGTGAAAAAGGGTGTGATGAAAAAAATGTTGATTGTTTGAACAAAGAGGAGAGGGAAAAGTTTTGCGGGCAAGATCTTGGTAGCGTTGTTATGGATTCGATTAAAGATAACCTAACTTGTTTGAATACGTTAAACCCCGCAATTGGAGCTCAATTGGCCGGACTCATTTTCTATAATAAAATTGGAGCACCCGATCCTGATAAGTGTGTATTTGATCCAAAGGTTAATGAGGTCTCAGGGTGTAAAAAAATTAAACTTAAATGTGCGAGCGCTGAAGATATGAGAGACTCATGGGGAACTGCAACTCAGACTTGTCACCCAAGATGGCCGGCCATAAAATTATCTAGAATGATGTGTCACCAAGAAAAGTTTATAGGCCCTGTCAGTATGGCCCAAACTTTTTTTCATGAATCTATTCATCTTTTAGGTTATGCACATGGAGAAGATCCTGAGATGGCATATGCATGCACATTGGCCTGTGGAAGCATTAATGAAGTGGATGGTAAAAAATTAAATATCATAGACAATAAAGTTAAAAAGCATCGCCTTTATCAAAATGCAGTTCAAAACGCTGATGATATATGTAGAAGTGGGCTTGAGGTAAGTGGAGATTATAAAGATAAAATGTCGATAGCGATGTCAGCTTATGGGAAGGCATCTTTATATGACAAATACAGGTCTTTCCAGTTTAACCCAGAGGATTACAACGATGTTGATGGACTATTTAATCAAGAACTAAATGATGCAAGGCTTTTTAACGATGTTGGTAAACCAGTTTGCAAAAAGGTTTATAGAGTAGATGAGGGACAGGATTGTATTGATAATTACGGTAATTATAGGGCCAAGTGGATTCATGAGGATGTTTTGGGTAAACCTAGTTCAACATCTCTTGTAAATATCCTAATGTTTGGAGATCGTCAGAGTAAGGTTTTAAAAAGCCTCACTGAAACCATGTTCGCAAAGAGTTTACCTCAATGGTACGACTCTGAAAAAATTGATGAGGAATATACTGATAATTTTGATCTTTTAAAAAAAGGCGCAGGTAATTTAATGAAGCGACTTGAGTATATTGGAGATAATTTCAAAAAATATGACTACCAAAATGTCGTTGAAAAAATGACTGATCTTTACCGTGAAATAAAACACCGCCCGAAGGTGCGCTTGTTTACAGAAAAAGCGATAAAAAAAGGTGTGAACAAAAGAGTCCTTGCTGCAATAAAAAGTTTAATGGTTGATTACTGCATCAGAAATGAAGATGAATTAAAAATGCTTCCCGTCTCAACTAAGGCAAGGGATATGGCCGGTGCAATCGAGAGTTGCGAGAAATTTAAATATGGCGACCCTTAAAAGCCTATTGGAAAGCTAAGACTTGCTGTAACAGAATGTATTTTATAATCATCCGTATCAACTTCCACTTTTTTCCACACACCATAATTTAAATTGAGGTAAGTTAATTTACCAAGCCTTAATCCTAAGGATAGTCCATATCTTTCATATCCAGTATCTCCCTCAGAGACTGAGTCACCAGCTTCATTAAATGATTCTAAGTCGTTGGCAATATCATAATATCCGCTTAATCTTGCGTACTTTCCAAGTTTGAAACCTAAAAGGTATCCCCCATAGATATTTCTGGCGGTGTTTGTATTATCAAGCTTAAACTCTGCTCCGCTTGTATTAACAAAGGTCACATCGATGTCTAATTCATGAGCATAACCAGCATAGAATCCTGTGAAAAAAATAGCGCCTGAATAACCTAAAGTTAAATTTATGTTCAATCCAGACATTTCTGTTTCCGCGCGAACTCCCTCACTACTCGTAGGAGTGTCTAAATTAATACTCGTGTAACCAATACTTGGCTCCAGGTATACTCCCGCAAACTTTTTAGCGTAGGTGTTTATTGAAATTAGTGCAAGTAATAGAATGGTTAATGTTTTCATTTTGTCTCCTGCTGTATTTTTATTTTAATAAAATTTATGAAATTTAAAACGATAGAGAAAAATTTTTAATACTAACTTTAAGTCATCAATAATTTTTTTTTACTAGGTGGTTGTTTTTCTTTTTTATTAATTTGGGTGACAGAGATTTTTGGCGATTTGTTTATTTTGCTAAAAAATAGCGTTTTTATAAGTCATAGAAATCTATGTTTTTTTATTGAATAAACTTCATTTCTTAATTCTTTACTTAGACTGTTTTCAGACTTAAGTACTCGGTCTTTTTAACCGACAGGCTTTTAGTAGAACGTAGAAGCTAATGAAAATTTATTTACTGTTAAGCTCCATTCTTACCTTGTTATATGGTTGCCCGATGGCCATCCGTGAAAACCTTGATGAACCAGAAGAGATTACTAGTCAATCTGTTGCCGTGCCAGGAGCTTCTTGCGTATTTGAAGGTGCAATAATTGTAGAGCAAAGAGTTTATGCACGCGTTGAAGAAAGCGTAGATGTGACATGTGAAGAAGGGTATCAAGGTGGTGGAGAGTGGACTTGTCTTTCTGATGGAACGTTTTCAGGAACACCATGCGAGCGTATTACTTGTGCAGAAAATATTCCACAAAAACTTGGAAACGACGACATTGTTATTCTATCCGGTGAAAGTTTAGATATTACTTGTGACGAAGGTTATGGAAATGCCGGTACATGGAGTTGTAGCATTGAGGGAGAGTTAACAGGAAACCCCTGCCGGAAAAAATGTGAACAAGAGGTCGAAAATCTTTTAGGTGCAGATTCTTTTGTGGCATTCAGTGGTGATATTGGAATCGAGCTTAATTGTGACGAGGGATATTTTAGCGAATCTATTTATAGTTGTGATGAAAATGGCGAGTTTAATACAGCGCCAAGCTGCGAGCCTATAAATTGTGAGAGTTTTTCTGCGGTGGCAAATTCAAATATCCTTGAGAGCATATCAGGCAAAAAGTATGGAGAAGAGGTTTCTGTACTTTGTGAAGCGGGAAAATATGGAAATCAAAATTTAAGCTGTAATTCTGATGGTAGTTGGAACGAGGTTAGTTGTCAGGATTGTGTTGATGGTTATCTTCCAAGCGAAGATCAAAAAATTTGTGAACTTATTGAATGCTCGTTAACTTTTATTGAAAACGCTAGCGTTGCCTTGCCATTTGGTGACTACTTTTTTGGTGATTTTAACGTCACCTGCGAAGATGGGTATGAGGGAGGAGGCGATTATCGGTGTCGTGAAGGTGGTTGGGTTGGAGCTCCTTGTAGGAAAAAATCTTGCGCAGATACATCAGTAGATCATTCAAATTTCTCAGGTGATGATGGCGTATTAGTTGGAAACTTTCAAACAACTCAAGAGATTGTCTGTGACGAAGGTTTTACGGATAATGGTGCTACTGTCAATTGGACATGTGAACTTGACGGCGGCGGCGAAGGAAATGTTGCCTGGCAAGGGCCTAGTTGTGAAAGAAAAACATGTGATACTTTGGATACTGGTAATATCGCCGATGCATTAGATGTTGGAGAAATAACCGGAAAAAAATATGAAGATACCTACAATGTTGCTTGTCGCGATGGCTTCGTCGGAGGAGAAACGACCTGTGGTACTGATGGGAGTTGGTCTGCGGTAGCGTGCATCCCTGCAGACTGCTCCGTAGGTGTGGACTTTTTAGCTGATGGAAAAACTCAGCTTGATGCAATTAATGGACAAGAGTTATCTCTAAATTGCGTAAATGGTTATGAACCATCTCACGGCAGTTTTATTTGTGGTGGTGGTGACTTTAATAACGCGCCTTCTTGTAATCCGGTTGTTTGTAATGCATTAACTCCGGATAACTCTTCAACGAATATTGCTCTAGGAAACTATGAGTCAGATGAAGTAGCAGTTGTGTGTGACGAAGGTTATGCTGGTGGAGGAAATTGGAGTTGTAGCGCTGAAGGTGCTTGGGAAGGGACAGCTTGTATTCCAAAAGTTTGTGAGGAAGTTTCGATTAACTTTTCAAGTAGTCACACCGAGCTTTCTGCAACAAATTATGACCCAGATATTATTCAACAAAATATTGTTTGTGATGATGGATACACCGGTGGTGGAAATTGGTCATGTAATGTTGATGGAATCGGTGACGTGGCATGGGAAGGAAGCATATGTGAACCAGCAACCTGCACCTCTCGGGCATTAGCAAATTCACCTTCAAATTTGGATGAAGTTGTTTATGACCCTAATGACAATCACGCAGATTATAACGTAACTTGCCAAGAAGGTTATGAGCCCTCAAGTGATGAGCCTTGGGTTTGTGCGGCAATTCCTGGGGGAGCGCAATGGCAAGGCCCAAGCTGTGAAGTTGTCACATGTCCTGCAAAACCAAAAGTTAATTTCACAACAGAAGGGACAACGGATTTTCCCTCTGGTGTATATGATGACACGCATACGATGACCTGCGCTGATGGGTACGATGATGGAAATGGAAATAACTCCTCTACATGGACGTGTAATCAATATGGATCTTGGGTTGGGAGCTTTTGTCGAAAGACAGGAGATTGCATGGTTGACTCAACGAATCTTGCAAGCGGCCAAACTCGTATCGTTGCAGACGAGGGAGAAACAGTTTCAGTCTATTGTGATTATGGTTATGAACCAATTTTTCCAACATTAACATGCTCGAGTGATGGGTCTGGTGGGTCTGAATTTAATCACCTACCTGCAGGAGATAGTTATTGTAGTCGCGTTGAGTGTAGCGAGCAAGGATCCCCAGTTAGCAACTCTGGCACGACGATTGGTCCTGGTTTTTTTAATGATACTGTAAGCGTTTCATGTAATGGTGGTTTTGTTGGAGAAACTAATTTTTCAGATACTCCCACCTGGACCTGTGGCGGTGATGGAAACTGGAGTGGTGAAGCGTGTGTTTCCTATTGTGAAATTACAGTCGAAAATTCTATTGAAGGAACCTACAAGATCCCAGAAGGTACAGGAAGGCTAATTAAATGTGACTCTGATGAAACTACCAAATATAAAGGCAATGCTTTTGTTACGTGCACCGATGCGGCATCTGATACGACTGATATCGAACCAGTTTGTGAAGTCTATACAATCTCAACACCGGAAGACCAAACATTTAATGAATATTATGCCATCGAAGATGAGGATGTTGATTGCGATGGTGATGTCGTTAACTTTCCTGATCATAGCTTTGTTCTAGAAATGGACTCTGGCGCTAATGGACGAATTCATTTACCCGTGGACCTGTCAGTAGAGGGTATTGATTTTTACGTTGATTGGGGTGATCAAACTTGCTCTCACATTTCTTCATCAAGTGCTTCTTCTGATTTAGAGCATGATTACGTTGCCAGTGGGTATGGCTTCAATGAGGGACTTACTTTACGAATAACAGGAACTTTAAAAAAATGGGGAAATGCTTCAAATAACAATTATAAAGACAGAGTGAGCAGGGTTGTAAATCTTGGGTCTGTTGGGTGGGAAGATTTAAGCTATGCTTTTTATGATTCTTCAATAACCGAATTTAATTCACTTCACTCGGATACTTCAAATGTTTTGGATATGTCCAATATGTTCAGGAATGCAAATAGGCTAACTTTCCTCGATTTATCCAGTTTTGATACGTCAAATGTGGAAGATATGGAGGGAATGTTCTACGACGCAAGTAGTTTAACTACTCTTGATTTATCTAGTTTTAACACGTCAAATGTGACAAGTATGTCTTATATGTTTTACAACGCGAGTGGCTTAGAAACTCTCGATATATCCAATTTTGATACGTCAAATGTGACAAATATGTCTTATATGTTTAAAAATGCAAATAGCCTAAATTTCCTCGATTTATCCAGTTTTAATACGTCAAATGTGACAAGTATGTCTTCAATGTTTTACAGAGCGAGTGGCTTAGAAACTCTCGATATATCCAATTTCGATACGTCAAATGTGACAAGTATGTCTTCAATGTTTTACAGAGCGAGTGGCTTAGAAACTCTCGAT